>Ga0180008_1000869_pt1 | contig 21566 bp, 18 predicted proteins | sample MM_PW_MetaG_FD_121121 | JGI IMG/M metagenome (GOLD analysis project Ga0180008, IMG submission 121121) | Groundwater microbial communities from the Aspo Hard Rock Laboratory (HRL) deep subsurface site, Sweden - MM_PW_MetaG | ecosystem: Environmental > Aquatic > Deep subsurface > Groundwater...
CCCACTACTAGTTCTGAACACATCCAACCCTATGCTTATCAACAATTACCGTTTCCGCCACAAGTGCCACATGCATTAGCACAAGCTTTGCTGCATCAACGCGACTGGTTCAAATCATTGCCAGTACATTTTGTGCCCATTGACTTCACGCTGCCTGAGGATGGCTTCGAGCCTACGGATTATGGCTTAAATGCTTTATGGGACACCATTGAAACTGTGTTACCGGCAGGTATGATAGGCCTATTGCGGGGTACTGAGCAACACAAAGAATTGCTGGATTTTCACGCCCAACAGGCCCACCCGCATATTATTGGCTACGCTCTTCTTAATATTGGGATGGGGGCTATACCGCTGGCTGGACTACCTTTGGTGTTGGCAGTGCAAGCCAAGTTGTTCCATAGTATTGCATCAATTTATGGCCTGGAACTGACCGGTACGCTTTATACCGAATTTTCAGCATTAATGGGCACAAGTGTCGGAATAGGGCTATTAGGGCGAGAATTGTTAAAACTTGTCCCTGTGTACGGTTGGGCGCTAGCGGGTGCAGGTTCAGGAGCAATGACCTATGCGCTGGGCAAGGTCTTTTGCATTTATCTATATGGTGTTAAACGTGGCGCAATGCCAGATCAAGAGAACTTGAAACAAGCATACAAGGAAGCGTTTGACAAAGCGCGTCAATATCTCAGCAATAAGGACTAAGGCTATGTCAGTACCTGTAACACGCTTTGGAATCATAGTCTCTGGAGTGTTTTTGTTGCCTTGGCTAGCATTACTAGTTTTAGGCGGTTACTGGCTATGGCAACACGATTGGTTTTATCAGGGCATGGCAATTTTATCAGCTAGTTTTGCGCTAACTTATTGCTTATTACACTGGCGAAGACATACAAATAAGCCAGTGTTCGTAGATACAATTTCAATTCAGCCCAATCCGAACTGGCCTGATAATGCTCAGTCGATTTGGCTGGAAATTGAAACATTAGCCGAGCGTTGGCAAAAAGAAGCCAATTTGTTGACCGACATGAGCAAGGTCTTGCAATTGACTAATGAAGTATTGACGATGGTTGCGAAGCATTTCCATGCCGATTCAAAGCGTCCTCTTCTGGAGTTTCCGCTACCGTATTTGCTTAAGCTGATCGTGTTGGTATGCAATGATATTCAGCATGAAGTACTAGATAAAATTCCGGGTAGCCATGCGGTTCGGGTTGGTGATTTTTTGCGCGCCAAGCGAGCTCTTGATTCCATCAATAACCTCAAATCTGTTTTCAATGTTGGAAATTGGCTATTTAATTGGCCAGGTGCAGCGATGACTCATGCTCGTGGATTATTATTCAGCAAAGGACTGAATACCGTTACCTCTGAAATAACGAATCGCCTAATTAACGCATACATTAAAAAGCTCGGCTATTACGCGATAGAACTCTACAGTGGACAATTAACCTTGGATGATATTGTCCCAAATGAGCGCTTAAGCTCCGCCTCAAAAAAAGATACATCCGAGAGCCTGGCTCGAGACCAATCCATTGAACCGCTTCGGTTCCTAATTTTAGGCCAAGTCAGTAGCGGCAAGTCCAGCTTGATTAACGCTTTGTTTGGAGAAATAAAATGCGCGTCAGGAATCTTGCCCACGACCTCAGGCATAACACCTTACGTACTCGAACGTGATGGTCTGCAACAAGCAATCATATTAGATAGCGCCGGTTATGGCAGCTTATTGAACGACCAAAACCTCGTAGCGCTTAAAAGGGAATGGAAAAATATAGATGTCATAATACTTGTTTGTAATGCAACCCAAGCTGCCCGCCATATGGACGCACAACAACTACAAGCTGTTCGCTGTTACTTCCAGCAAGAATGTCGAACCCAAGCCTTACCTGTTATTATTGCAGTAGCTACGCATATCGACCGCTTACGGCCTGTACGTGAATGGAATCCACCTTATCAAATTATACAACCGGATAACGCCAAAGCACACAATATCCGGGAGGCTTGCCTGGCAATATCCAAAGATTTGAACCTGCCACCAGAATGCATCGTCCCTGTGTGTCTTGCCCCTGAGAAAATGGTTTATAATATCGAGGAAGGTCTACTACCTTTGATCCACGAACATCTTAATGCTGCGCAACGAGTCCGCTATTTACGTTGTTTACGCGAGCAACAAGCAGAGAGTCATTGGCGGCACTGGCGCAAGCAGGCAGTAAATGCGGGGCAAATACTTCTTGATAAGGTGTAAGTGGCAAAATAGACCACTGGCAGGCAAACGAAGCCACTCGCAAAACCACACGCTTTGCTATCCGTGATTTCCTGTGGAACGAATCTTACGGAAAAAAAGGGGTCCGATTTATTTTAGAAAGTCAACATAGCTTCTATAGTTCAGACAGAATAGATTTGAAGAGCATCAGGGCGAAGCTCAAGTTGTGGGATGCCCGTTTGCACTTAAGATTTCTTATAAACATCTCAACTCGCACCTCACCTGAAAGTGGTTAAGATTGCCACAGGACACTTCTATTTTTCTCTTTTCGGCCCAGTTCCCTCGAAGCTGTAATAACGGCAGGATTTCTGCTTCAGGGGGGGGAGCATTATTTTTTTATGGGGTCGAGCGTTGCATCCCCCAACATCATAGTACCTTGAAATGGTTCGCATTGTTGACCTTCATGAAGCATTTCTCGGACCTAATATTTTTGATGGTTTGTAAGTTTGCGTTTTCTGCCAAAATTGACACCGCGCTTTTTCGTTAAGATACGTCCTTCTACCGTTCTGTCTTTGATTAAGTTGCGCTCGGAATCAGAACGTCCTAAAAAAACAGGAAGTAAAATCTTTTCCATAGCTTTGGAAGTGTAAAATAATTTTTTTAAAATTTAAAACTTTGCCGTTTTTACAGCTTCGAGGGAACTGGGCCTGATAGTCAGTAAACTCCTCTGCCCACAAGTCCCTCTGTATTTACTTGATACTGTCAAAAAAACCTCCTCACCCAGAGGGTGGTTCTTACACTTGACCCGCAAGTAGCGGTGCGCCAGGCTAGGTCTGGCTGATTTCAAGATCTAAGGAATCCTTAATTGAGGCGGTCTTTTTGACCCGGTCTTTCATGGGAGTCTGTTGCTTCTTTTTGATTTCAGATAAAAAATACAACATAAAAAAATCAGGAAAAGCGCAAAGAACAACCCCTTCCCTGATTTTTAAAGTGTTGCTTCTTATTTTGCAGTCACTCTCAACTGCTTATCAAGATCTTTCATTTCTACAAGAGTTTTTTTCATCTTGGCAAGACCATACCAGGTTGTATAATCGGGCATTAAATGAAACGATGCCTGAAATGTCTTCATCCTGAAATCCATAAACATTTCATAGAGAAGTTCCTCAATGTGACTGTCTACTTCATAGAAGGTCAGAAGGTCAGGATATGGGAATATGGCCTGATTTGTGGTGGATTCAATAATTTTGTCGGTATACAGTTTGGCAACAAGCTCTATGGCTTCTGCAAAGATTTTATCAGCGGCTTTGATCATCTGATCTGAATTTTCCAGACTCTTTGTGACATAGGTTTCGCTATGACATTCTTTACAGGTGATCACCATTTTGTCCCGCTCAACAGTAAACGCTTCATAATGGTATACACAACCGACTGATTTGCATCATATTTCAGGGTAGAACTTAACTCTATCCGACCACCTTTGCTTTTCTTCAGTACGCCTTTATTTATCATCTCTGCAATTATTTGCTGGCCTGCTTGATCCAAAGTTGAAGCATGTTTTTTAATAGCAGCGAAATCAAACCTGAAGATTCTGGCCTGTTCACTTGTGTGACAGGCGCGGCATGTTTGACTTGATCGGAGTTAGCAACTTCTTCAGTAATACCAACTGTGCTAACAAGCCTTTATATGGAAACGCTGAACGGGAAATGGCTGGCTATTGAGGCCGGCAAAGTGTCGAATTAAAGAATGTCCAAGAAAAAGAGCTTTTCAACACAATGTTTACGAGATCTTGAGTAGTAATTTCAGCGTTTCCCTAATCGATCGCGTACGCTCGGAAAGCGCTCGAGGTCGGTATGTGGCAGAAAACGTGCTGCCATGAAGTCGTTCATGAACTCCCGGCTTTCGTTCATCTCAACGTAGGTTATGGCCGACATAATACGCTTGATCTCCACAAGGGCTTCAACTGAGAGGAGGACCTGCTTCGCTCCTTCAAGTGACGAATTACCGAGTAGCCGGAATTTCGAAAGCTCGATGTCTGGTACTATGCCGATTGTCACAGCCTTATCGGCTGTAATATAGGCCCCAAACGCACCGGCAAGGAAGAAGGTGTCGAGCTCGTTAAAACTCATCCCGACCGCATCGGTCATCACGGAGAGCATGGTGTACATCGCGGCTTTGCTGAGCATCAGATTGTCTATGTCAGGTTGTGAGAAGCAAATCTCCGCACCAGTCGCTGTATCCTTGGCCTCGGCCACTATAAATTCTGCAATTCCGTCATGCAGTTGAACCCGTGAACTCTTGGCAGGCAACAAAAATTTCCCCCGCGAATCGATGATTCCTGTTGAGAAAAGTTCTGCCAACAAGTCGATCAGTCCGGATCCACAGATGCCGAGTGGACGGCCATCGCCAATCACATGGTATGAGATTGCATGGGTCTGAGGGTTAATCGCGATACGCTCTATCGCCCCTGCAGCCGCTCGCATCCCGTGACGCACGGCGCCTCCCTCAAGTCCTGGCCCGGCCGAACCAGCCCCGACGAGCAGAAAGTCCCGGTTGCCTATGACGATCTCGGCATTCGTACCGATGTCCACCAACAGCGAAACGTTCTCGTGCCTATGTATCCCTGAGACGAGAACACCGGCCAATGCATCGCCTCCGACGTAGCTGCCGACATTTGGCAGGACAATAACGGGAGCGCAGGGATGAACGTCAATACTCAACTCTGAGGCACAGACGATGGGAAAATAATTTGCAACTGGGACGTATGGTGCGCGACAGAGATGATAGGTTTCAAGGCCGAGAAAAAAATGGGTCATCGTGGTGTTGCCGGACACGGAGATACAGCAGATGTCCCCGGCGCTAATGCCCAGACGGATAGCAAGCTGCGCCGCTATGAGACTGACAGCACTCGCCGCCTGTACCTGAAGCCGCTTACGATTTGAAGGTTGTTGGGAAAAGTGGGTTCGAGTCAGGATGTCCTCGCCGTGCTCCACCTGCGGATTCAGCATCGAGTGTTCACCAACCGTTGCACCGGTATCGAGGTCTACCAGTGCGCCGACGATGTTCGTCGAGCCAAGATCAACAGCAAGGCCGAAGTTACGAGAAGGTGTATTCGCCGGTTCGAGGCGCAACAGGGTTAGAATTGGCACGAACGCTACTGTAGCGGTCACCCGAAACTCTGCCGTGCGCAGGATCTTCGACAGACCTGCAACGACAGACAGCGGCGTCTGCACCCCTATTATCCCCTGCGCCTTCAGCCCGCGCAATACCCGATCAAGATCCCCAGCGTGGTCGGTATCGGTTGGGTGCGGCAGATCCAGTCGAATCTTTCTGATAACCGGCCCGTCAACCGACATCATTTAACACCGATCTTACCCAATAATAACATCGCAAAAATTGGGAGTTGGCACTCCGTCGAATAGAGGGAAAACTTGCTTCCCGGCTTCAGCATGACCGGGACTGTCATGCATGGCCATGAAGGTTTCGTAATTCTCGTGTTCAACTATGGCAACATAGTTTCCCTCTTTTCTGGGTTTTAAGAGACGTCTACCGATAAAACCTTTGTGGCTCGCGAATGTTTTATTTGTTTCTGCAAACCATTCGCGAAATGCCGCATCCTGGCCTTCCTTGATGGGCGGAAAATTGATAATAACGACAAACATAGTAAATACCTCCCTTTCCGATCGTGTACGCCAAACACAGGCGTGAACGTAATGGGGTTAAATTCCCCTGTTGGTGAATCATGCTACTGAAAAACGATTTTTTTAGTTAGCCAAGCCAAAAAACTTAACCCAGAGCACAGGATCGCTACTACACACCATTCTGGTGAAGATTTTGAATCATCAGCAATTTATGAGCGGCATCCCTTATCTCAATAAGGTCGCTTTTCGCTGGAGCATTCCCATACCAGTGGGCATAATCGGGATTGCTATGGCCGACCCCAAGTATCATCAGATCAAGGCTTTGATCCAAATCGGCTAGATATTGAACCAATCTCACCATAAGCACCTCTCCTGCTTGTTGATTACGCCCAAATTCCGCCACGAGCATCAAGGTTCTGTCCGCGTCCCGCCTGGCAATTTTTCGGGTGATCATCTCTTCAACAACACCGTCCGCTTTCTTGCGTAAGTCCTGAGCGTACTGTTTTATCCCTGTCATGTCCTTGACAAATTGTGCGGCTTGAACCGTTGTATGACATGTACCACAAACCTTCGACCAATCGGTCTTTGCTACATCCTCGCCCTGATGGCAGGTCTTACATGCCGGTTTCTGCCGATAATCGGGCAGGACGCCATGAAACGAAGATTCGTAGGTATCTTGATACATGGGGCCGGGAGCAGGGGCGATGATAGGAAGTGAGATGGGCGACAACAGTTCTTTTTTTGCCGCCAGTTCTTCCAGGAGCACTGCTTCGGACTGCAACTCCTCAAGATGCTTTTGCAACGGGATTAGACCTTGGTAAGCCGCCATTTTAAAATCCTGGTGATAGGCACCCTGGACTAGGTGTACCTGTAGGTACTTTTGCATCTCAAAGTAGATTTTTTCGGCCCGCGAGGTGTCTTCATACAGTTGGTGGGCACCAAGGACCAGCACCGTACCTTCTACTGGATTTGGATTCCGATTACGAGGGTCAGGATACAACAATCCGTTTTTGTTCAATTGTTCTATAATCACACGACCGGCTGCCAATAGTTTTTTCCCTTGTTCCTCCAGCATGGCGGCGCCTTCCATCCACTTTTTATTAAAAGCTTGGTCATGGCATTTGGCGCATTCAATACTAATATACTCACTGCTCAGACGATTCAGGTTTTGGTTGGTGTTGTGGGTGCCTGGAAAATGGCAACTGGCACAGGTGGCCGGGGTAAAGTGATGACCTGATTTCCGATATGCCTCCATCTGCGGATGATCCGGCCCCATGTGACAGGTATAGCAGGACTTTGGGTTTGTGGCCTCTGCTTTGGAGAAAACATGCTTTGTGTGACAGAAATCGCAGCGGCCATCATTTTCTCCATACCCTATCCGGTGGCACGACTCACATCCCTGCCTTTTTACTACCTCAGGCTGTTTCTGATAGCGGGCGTTCGCCTGCATATTCTTCCACGTCTTACTGTGACTGCTGGCCAGAAATTCATCCGCTTCCTTAGGATGACAATCCTTACAGGCAGAACAGGCCGTCACCACAGACATCTTTCGATGGTCAGTGCCATGGCAGTCAGCGCAACCCACCTCCTTCTTGGCATGCATACTGGCCATATGTTCCTGATAAACGCGGGGCGTAGTCTTCTGGTGACACTCCTCGCAACTCATTTTTGAACTGGTGATCTCGGCGATGTTCATCAACTGCTTTTCCTGAGCCGAATAGGAATCCTCAACAAATGGAGCCAAAAGCCATGTCAACACGACCAGAAGACACAATGTAATTTTCAACGATTTATACATTTCCCTACCTCCTTATCTCACGACTTTTTCATTTTGTTCGATTCGAGAAACCTTTAAAAACAGTCTTGTCACGCACTCCAGTAAAGAGATTATATTAAGAGAGCAATCTCATGGTGTGTTATTCACACTCAAGGCAAAGTCCGTCCCAAAGCGAATACAATTATCAACCGACTCAGCGCTAGGGTTCCATTTTTCTCGGATGCCAGTATTCAGGAGTTGAAATCCACTCTCCGTGAGTTTCTCCGATATGATTTTTACAGCCTCTCCGCTCCAGCCGTAACAACCAAAGGCCGCTGCTTTTTTATTCTTGAACTTCAACCCCTTGATTTCTTCCAAAATCGCGGCAACAGAAGAGAGAATGCCATTGTTGATGGTGAGTGAGCCAATTAGAACTGCTTTTGATTTGAATATTTCGGTGATTACATCATTCTTGTCCGAGCGGGCGATATTGAATAACTTCACAGTAACCGTTTGATCGGCATTGGTTATCCCTTGGGCAATGGCCTCCGCCATGTGTCTCGTGCCGTCCAACATGCTGTCGAAGGCCACGGCAATCTGATTCTCGGCATAATTGTTTGCCCATTCGACGTACTTGTTAACGATCTGCAAAGGGTCTTTTCGCCACATAATGCCATGACTCGGACAGATCATCTCCACCGGCACATTTAAATCAAGCACCTCCTTGATCTTTTTGTCAACTAGTGTCCGTACAGGATAGAGTAACGGTTTGAATTTATGATAAAAATATAGACAATAGGGTCGACTTTTTTCGTGATTTATGTTTTGAATAAAATGGCAACCACTCTATTTTACTGAACAAAATCAACGAAGAGGTTTTTTCAGATGCGAAAAACATGCAAAAAGCAGCTCCCACTTTCTGAAGCAACCACGGTCCACCCCAAAGTAAAAGAGCTGGAAAAGATCAATAGTATTCTGGATGCAAATTTTAACATATATGAACTTGCGGCACAAGATTTCCTGCGTGCCGATAACGACACCGGGCCAATGGTATGAGCGTAGAACAAGTAGTTCGCGCCGCACTCTTGGAGAGCCGGATTTTCAGGAGACATTGATTAGGAATCGTGTGTATATTGTGATAATGCCACCATTTTTCCAGTCATGTATTCTGTGATATATCTGGGAATAAGGACTGCCAACACCTTCCTTTCAACAAACAGTTTTCTTAATTTTGCCCATCTTCTTCCATCGGTATCAAGTGTCGCGACAACGAAACACAAAAGGTCACTCCTTTTGGCTTGGCTGGTTCCTGCCAAACATCTCCACCATGCAGGGCTACGATCTCCTTGACGATGGCCAAGCCCATCCCGGTCCCATGGATTTCTGTTGAGTTAGTTTTCCGTTGAAACCAATTAAAAATATTTTCGGGATCTTGTGCTGTTAGCCCCTGACCATCGTCTGTAACTGTAAAAATGTGCACATCAGCGGTGGATCGATAGCCTATTTCAATCTTACCTAATCCGTCCCCCCCGTATTTTAATGAATTTTCTATAATATTTCTGAAAATCCGCACAATCGAAAATCGGTCAGCCACAATAATATCAGGAATTGTACCCGGGATGAGCCATTGTATGGATCGGATATTTAGCTGGCTGGAAAACTCCTCTTTAAGAATCTGGAAAACTTCTTTGAAAGAGATTTTTCTGATGTCCAGTGGAGTTTCTTTTGTTGAAATAAATATGTTTATTTTATCAGCAAGAGAAGCGATATCTTCAGAAGACCGCTGGATTTGTTCACAGATATTTTTTCCTCTGTCAGTGAGAGCATCGCCGAACTTTTTATTGAGAATTCGCGCAAGATTATGAGTGGCAATGGCCGGATTCTTGAGATCATGAGCGACTGAATAGGCAAATAGTTTTATTTTTTCAGAACTTCTCTGGAGTTTCTCTTCTGCCTTTTTTCGCTCCTTGATTTCGTTGAGGAGATGCTGGTTTTGGATGGCAAGTTCTTTTGTTCGTTCTTCCACCCGTAATTGAAGCTCATCGTGGGCTTTTTGAAGTGCTTCATTTGCCTGTTTATGTTCAATGATGTGACCGAGTCCTTTCGCAATAGCATTGAGTAAACTTCGTTCTTCTCTTAGAAATGGCCCTTCACCTTTTTCGGGTTTATTCTCCAATAAAAAAACTTCTAACACCCCGATATTTTTTTTGTTAACTCTAATTTTCTGGGATTGAACCCAGTCTGTTTTTCTGAATTGCTTTGTCTTGTACGACCGGTTGTTCAGCTTAATCCGGGCACAGGTAATCTCTGGATATTGCCAAGAGGGGGGAATGAGCTCTACAGTTCTCTGGATGAGGATATCAATAGTAAGATCATCTTCCTCAACAAGTCTTGAGATACCATAAAGGCAACTCAGTTCCTTCACACGCTCGTGAAGTTCGATGGTTGTTTTTCTGAGTGCCTCATCAGCTCGCTTTTCTTTGACAATCTCCCATGTGACGTCAGCAAGGTAAGAAACAATTTCCACATCCCGATGGGTGTAATCAGTGGGTTTATTCCCAACTCCAAGAATGGCAACGACCTTGTCTTTTCGTATCACCGGAACCAGCAGTTCCCGGACCACCTCGGCATGGCCTTCAGGCAACCCTTTCTTGTGCGGAAGCGATGCATAGTCGTTCTGAATAACAGCTTTTTTCTGACGCAGGCAGTCTACCCAAACACCTGCCTGGTCGATATTGTAATGAGTTCCCTTTCCAGCAGCTCGACAATACTCTTTACGCGTGCGGGATGACCATTGCTGCAAAGAAAGCGTTTTTTTGTCAGGTTCAACAAAGTGATAAAATCGGATAGGACTATAAACAAAAGCTCCAACCTCATCTAAAGACTGGGTCAGAAGCTCATGAAGAGTGTGAGTCATCGCGTATTCAATAAGAGAAAGGCGAATTTCAATAAAACCTTGGGCCAATTCTTCAATGGCAATATTTGCGTTCTTTTTCTCAATCATTTATTAGGGCCCTCAATGTTAAGGTCTCAAACCTTCTCGACACAGATAGAAGAGATTGTATGGACGCCCTCCCCCTTCTGCCGAAGGCAAAGAACAGGGAAAGGAGGATGAGTTGAGCCCTCGCTTTACCTAACGGCATCAATATGCCAAAGTGGTGATAGAGAATAACCACAAACGGTAAGGAGGCACGATATATGCGCTATACAATAATTGGATTGGATTTGGTAAAGCGTGTTTTTGCAGAGAAGCGGTCCCAATCCCTAAACCCCAATTTGACAGAGCTTTCTTCATCGGCGACGGACAAGGATGTATTGCGCTCCTGGGTCGTGACGATAAAGCCGTTCACCCTCCGGCCTGAACAGTAGCATTTTGGGCGATTTTTCAATCATAATTTCCTTTGAATCAAATCTGTAGAGAAACGGAAAACAGGTCAAATTGATCCATCTCTTTTTTCCTATCGCCCTCTGTTTCTTTTTAAGATGTATCAATGCAGGGGATGTAAGCCCGAACATAGGCCACTGAAGGCTGCGGCATAGAAGTCCAGCCCCCGGTTTGTTCCACTCTCCTAAGAGGCCTGCTAATCTCGATGCGAGAGCAAGTAGCGACGGGGTAAGCCAAACTAGATATCCAGTTATCTCGTTGTTTATATACATAAAAATGAAGATCGTGCTCCGGCTTTTCAAAAAGTTTCTTCGGTGTTACTGTTAAATTTTGTCTTTAATAGGTTTAGCCACCCCCCCATAGCTTGAAGCAATGCTGCGTTATGGCTTAGCCACTGTGTTTGGGTCGGGATCAGGTTGACATTTGTTTTTTGCGGCTGCATCGCGCAACGAGTCGTTGCGTATATTCCACAGACCGCTGAACTGTTACTGAACAATATACCTGCTGCGAGCCAAGATCGGCATAGATAGGAATTTCATTGTTTTCTCTTGATTCCACGACGGTAAATGGTGAAAACCCTCGGTGCTTCATGTCGCATGCGGCTCACATCGCCGGCTAGGAGTGATTGGACCACCAATCCCTGGATCATGCCGACAAAAAGGATGGCGGATGCTTCCGTGTCGAGGTCGGCATCCAGTTCTTTGACTGCCTTTCCCTCAGCAAAAATCTTCTGCAGGCGATCACCATATCGGAGGGTGAGCGTCTGCACTATGCGCTTCGCAATACTGTCCTCTGCCCGCTGCAACTCACCAAAAAGTATGCGTGGAACACCAGGATGCTTGACGACGAACTCCACATGGGCCATGAACATGGCCTCAAGTGCCGCGAGAGGAGAAGGCACAGCCTTTACCGCTTTATCGACCCGCGCCAGCAGCAGTTCAGTTATCCGTTCCATGACTGCTTCTATAATGGCTTCTTTGGTCGGGAAATGCTTAAAAATTGCGCCCTGGCTCAGTCCCATGTGTTTGGCTATGGCAGATGTTGTAATACCACTTGGATTTTGTTCTGCAGCCAATTGTATTACCGCATCGACAGTCACTGCACGGCGCTCTTCTGCCGGAAGATGCTTGATTTGTTGTTTCATGAAACCTCCAGTATAGATAGTAAGTAGTCACTAACTTAACTGAAAGTTGTATATTTTGTCAACATCATTATTTTAGTACCAATAAAAACATTGCTTGGGGTTGTCCTTCGCAAATATTCGTACGTTCGGAAATAATTGACAAAACTTCATGTTCCTGCCAATCCAGACTATGCCTACTGGTATGGTTGGGACGAGATGACCAACGATCCGGGAAAGATCAAGGAATTGGCAAAAACGATGCGTGGTAAGAAATAACTCCATTGTTATCAAGGTAAAAAAGGCGGGATCTTGTATGAGATCCTGCCTTTTTGTCTACAGGAAGTTTTACCGGGGGCACTCTCTCAGAATAATTTTCTTGACAAAATAACTTATTGCTATACTCTAAAGTTAGTAACTACTCACTAACCTTAATGGAGATTTTATGAGCGCCGCAGCCAAATATCTGCCGGCCGAAGAACGTCGTGAGGTAACAATTGCCACGGTGCTCGAGCTGGCTGCAGAACAGAATCCGACTGATATCACTACGGCAGCCATTGCCGGCCGGATGGGACTGACCCAGGGTGCTCTATTTCGGCATTTTCCCAACAAGGCAGCGATACTCCAGGCAGTGATGACCTGGATCTCAATAAAGCTGATGGCCAGGCTGGACAAGGCCAGACAGGGGGCGACATCACCACTCGCCGCACTTGAGGCCATGTTCATGGCGCATGTAGAGTTTATCGCCAAACATCCGGGGGTGCCCCCTCTCCTTTTTAGTGAACTTCAGCGTGCCGAAAGGACAGTTTCCAAGGACCTGGTCCAGAAATTCCTTAAACAGTACAGCCAACAGCTGCACCGACTGTTCGATGAAGGAAAGACGATCAACGAACTTGATCCCGACCTCGACTCGGAAGGAGCTGCCTTCATGTTCATCGGCACGGTCCAGGGTTTGATCATACAATCGCTGCTAGCCGGTAAGGTGGAGCTTGTCCGGGAACAAACGCCACGAGTGTTTACCATCTACCGTCGCGGTATTAGGAGAACACAATGAAATACTTACCCGTCCAGAAACGCAGCCAACGATTCCCTGTACAGGCAGGTGAGAGTATCGAAGCCGTGCTCACAAGAGCATTAATCATAATACTTACAATAGACTCCCTTTAGGAGGCCGGACAATGCCCAAGAAAAAAAGAGTGATGATTTTCCTGTCGGTGGTGGTAGTGGTCGCCGCCGTTATCCTAACTGTGCAATATCTGCGAAACTGGTCGAAAAGTGATCTCGATCTCCTCACCATTTCGGGCAACATTGAGGTTACCGACGCCGAGGTGAGTTTTAAAATTGCCGGGCGGGTCGAAAAACGTCTGGTCTCAGAAGGGGCGCGACTCGAAGCCGGCCAGCTGGTGGCCGTGCTGGACAGCCTGGATCTATCCCAGGAGGTGGCCTTGCGCGAGGCGGAGTTGCAAGCTAGCCAAGCGGTACTGGCCGAACTCGAAGCAGGTTCCCGGATAGAAGAGATTGATGAAGCTAAGGCGGTGCAGCACCGGGCGCAAGCGAGACTGGACGAACTTTTGGCCGGCTCCAGACCCCAGGAGATAGGTGGTGCAAGAGCGGCAGAAAAGCAGGCCCGGGGGGAATTTGTGCGATGGCAGGCAGAATTTGCCAGGCAGAAAAAGTTATTCGAGGATGCGGTCATTTCGAGTCGTGAATTCGAGGAAACTAATGCCGCCTATACAACCGCAAAGGAGCGCTTACGGGAAGTCGGGGAAAATCTGAAGTTGGTGGTTGAAGGTCCCCGAAAAGAGGAAATCGAGCAGGCCCGGGCCGCGCTGCGTGAAAGCAGGGCCCGTTATGAATTGGCTCAAAAAGGGCCTCGTGTAGAAAAGATCGACCGGGCGCGCGCAGATGTTCAGCGCGCAAAACAAGCGTTGGCCCTGGCGGAAACCAGGCTGGGGTATACTGTTTTGCACTCCCCCCTGACCGGCATCGTCTTATCGGAAAACGTGGAACCGGGGGAATATGTCGTCGCCGGCACACCGGTGGTAACCGTCGGCAATCTGGTTAACGTTTGGCTGCGAGGCTATATCAACGAGACCGATCTGGGACGGGTTAAGGTGGGGCAGACGGTGCACGTCACGACGGACACCTATCCGGACAAAACCTACGAGGGCCGTATCTCCTTTATCTCCTCGGAAGCGGAATTCACCCCAAAAAACGTCCAGACCACCGAGGAACGGGTGAAACTGGTCTACCGCATCAAGGTGGATATCCCGAACCCTGAAATGGAACTCAAACCCGGCATGCCGGCCGACGCCGACATCTCGTTACGATAACCGTTTTACGGATAGACCCTAAATTAATATCAAAAGGTCAGAGCATGAGTGCCATACGAACTGAGAAATTGACCAAATCCTTCGATGACCTGGTTGCCGTGGACGGGCTGGACCTGGAGGTGGCTGAAGGCGAAATATTCGGGCTGGTGGGCCCGGATGGGGCCGGCAAGACCACGACCATGAGGCTCTTGACCGCGATTATGGACCCCACCGCAGGCGATGCCTGGGTGGCGGGCCATCATATTGTCAAAGAGGCCGAACCGCTGAAAGAGAAGATTGGTTATATGAGCCAGCGCTTTGGTTTATATCCGGACCTGACGGTGATAGAGAACATCGATTTTTACGCGGACATCTATGAAGTGCCGCGCAAGGGAAGAAAGGAAAAAATCGAAGAGTTGTTAGCCTTCAGCAACCTGACCCCCTTTAAAAAGCGCCTGGCGGGCAACCTTTCAGGTGGGATGAAACAAAAACTCGGCCTGTCCTGCGCCCTGATCCACACGCCCACGGTACTCTTTTTGGATGAACCCACCAACGGCGTGGACCCGGTGTCGCGGCGGGACTTCTGGCGCATCCTGTATCAGCTGCTGCGGGAGAAGGTGACGATCTTCGTCTCCACCGCCTACCTGGACGAGGCGGAACGGTGCAATCGCCTGGCTTTCATCGATCGGGGAAAACTTCTGGCCCTCGGTACCCCGGAAGAGGTGAAGAAGTTGATGCGTGGAACCATCCTGCAGGTGAGATCGGAAAATCCGCGCACGGCCACCGCCGTGCTGCGTGAAAGGTTTTCGGCGGATTCGGTTGGCTTGTTCGGAGACAAGACCCATGTGGTGACCAAGGATCCGAGCGAGACGGAGGCGGCCATAAAAAAGACCCTGGAGCAAGCGGGTATCACACTTGTGGGCATACGCCCCGTTGAGCCGACCCTGGAGGATGTGTTCATTTCGGTGCTGGCCGAAGAGAATGGAGGCGAAGAGCATGAGCAGCAATGACAATGAAATAGCGGTTGTGGTTAAGGATCTGGAAAGACGCTTCGGTGATTTCATCGCGGTTAGCAAGGTCAGCTTCGAGGTCACTACCGGTGAAATTTTCGGCTTCCTGGGACCCAACGGTGCCGGAAAGTCCACCACCATTCGCATGCTTTGCGGCATTCTCACTCCCAGTGGGGGAGCGGGAACCGTCGCCGGCTACGATGTCCTCACTGAAGCGGAACAGATCAAATCCCATATCGGCTATATGAGTCAGAAGTTTTCGCTCTACGAGGACCTGACAGTGGAGGAAAACATCAATTTTTACAGTGGTATTTACCGCATCGCCCCCGAAAAAAAAGACGCGCGCAAGGAGTGGGTGTTAGAGATGGCCGGCCTGAAAGAGCATCGCCACTCGCGGACGGCGATCCTGTCCGGCGGCTGGAAGCAGCGCCTGGCCCTGGGCTGCGCCATCCTCCATGAGCCGCCCATTATCTTCCTCGATGAGCCGACCTCTGGCGTCGACCCGATCAGCCGGCGCCAGTTTTGGGATCTGATCTATGAGCTTTCCGGAAAAGGAGTTACGGTGTTTGTCACCACGCACTACATGGATGAAGCCGAGTACTGTGACCGGATCGGCCTGATTTACCGCGGCGAATTGATCGCCATCGGCACCCCCGAGGCCCTCAAGATCGAACAGATGCAGGAGGACATCCTGGAAGTGATGTGCGCCCGCCCGCAGGATGCCATGGGTGAGTTGGAGCAGGTTGACGGCGTGGGGAGCGTGGCCTTGTTCGGCCGGGGCCTGCACGTGGTTGTCGAGGATGGCGAAGCCATGGCGCCAAAGCTGCGCGAATTTTTATCCGAGCAAGGCTACCAGGTGGAGCGGGTGGAAAAGATTGTTCCCTCGATGGAGGATCTTTTCGTTTCGCTCATCGAGGCCCATGACCGGGCCGACCAAACGCAACAGGAGGTGCAGGGATGAAACCCATTCGCATCTGGGCGGTTGCCCGCAAGGAGTTCATTCATGTCTTTCGTGATCCCAGGAGTCTGGGGATGGCGATTGCCATACCCATGCTGCTGTTGGTGCTGTTCGGCTATGCGCTGAAACTGGATGTGGACAATGTGCCGATAGTGGTCTGGGACCGCAGCGAATCCCATGCCAGTCGCGAGTTTATCAGCCAGTTTGACGGCTCGGTGTATTTTTCCATCCAGGATTATGTGCGTAGCTACCCGGAGGTGGAACATGCTGTTGATTCTGCACAGGCACTGGTCGCCCTGGTGATCCCGGAAGATTTTGCCCGGCGGATCGATTCCGGACGTACGGCTGCGGTACAACTAATCGTGGACGGCAGCGACTCCAACACGGCGACCATCGCCATCGGCTATGCCGATACCATCGCTGCTGCCTACTCTCAGGATGTCGCTCTGCGCGAGGTGCGGCGCAGCGGGGCGCGTGACCTCCAGTTGCCGACGGACCTGCGACCGCGGACCTGGTACAACCAGGACATGGAGTCTAAAAACTACATCATCCCCGGACTCATCGCCGTTATCATGATGGTAATCGCCGCGCTGCTGACCTCCCTCACCGTGGCGCGCGAATGGGAACGTGGCACCATGGAACAGCTGATTTCCACCCCGGTAAAGGGGTCGGAGTTGATCCTGGGTAAATTTATTCCCTATTTTGTCATCGGCATGTTTGATGTGCTTATATCGGTTCTGACGGGAGAATTCCTATTCAATGTGCCCCTGCGCGGCAGTGTCATCCTGCTGTTCGGCATGGCAGCGGTTTTTCTCACCGGAGCCTTGTCCTTGGGGATGGTAATCAGCATTCTCACCCGGGGTCAGTTGCTGGCCAGCCAGTTGGCCATGGTGCTTACCTTTCTGCCCTCCTTTCTGCTGTCGGATTTCATGTATGCCATCAGCAACATGCCCAAGCCCATTCAGATGATCACCTATCTGATCCCGGCCCGCTATTTCGTCGTCCTGCTCAAAGGCATTTACCTGAAAGGGGTCGGCTTGCAGATCCTCTGGACGGAGGCCGCCCTGTTGGTGGTTTTCAGTGTCCTGATGGTGGTCTGGGCCAACCTCAAATTCAAGAAAAAGTTGGTGTAATCATGTGGGAACGTGTCAAGCATATGCTTATAAAGGAATTTATCCAGATCTTCCGGGACACGAAGATGAAAGGGGTCATTTTCATGATGCCGATCATTCAGGTGCTGGTTTTCGGCTATGCGGTCACCACCGACGTCGAGCACGTGTCCACCGCGGTCTACGATCTGGATAACAGCGTGGCCAGTCGGGAACTCTTGACCAGTTTTGTCAACTCGGGATATTTCGACATCCTGGAATATGTTACGACGGAAGACCGGGCCCGCGATCTGATGGACCGAGGCAAGGTGCGCACCATCATCCGGATGAACAGCGGCTTTGGTGACGAACTGCGCGCCGGACGCACGGCCGAGCTGCAGATCATTGTCGATGGGACCGATTCGAACACCGCTGGGATCGTGCTCGATTACAGCGCGAAAATCGTCGGCGAGTTTTCGAGAAAAATCCTGCTGACACAATCGACGCGCCTTACAGGTTCTGCCCAAGAGCTCGGCAGGGTGGAACTGCAGACCCGAGCCTGGTTCAATGAAAACCTTGAGAGCCGTAATTTTTACGTGCCGGGCGTGATCGCCATCATTGTCATGCTCATCACCTTGATGCTCACCAGCATGGCGGTGGTGCGCGAAAAAGAGATCGGCACCATGGAACAGATCATGGTCACCCCCATCACCTCGGCGGAGTTCATCCTCGGCAAAACAGTTCCATTTGCACTGATCGGCTTTGCCGACGTAGTCCTGATCACCCTGATCGGCGTGTTCTGGTTCGAAGTGCCCATTCGCGGCAACCTGGGATTGCTCTTTCTGGCTACCAGCCTGTATCTGATGACGACGCTGGCCATCGGGCTGCTGATTTCCACGGTCAGCCAGACCCAGCAGCAGGCCATGATGAGTACGTTTTTCTTTTACTTTCCGGCGGTGCTGCTCTCCGGCTTCATGTTTCCCATCGCCAACATGCCGGTGGTTGTTCAATGGCTGACCTATTTAAATCCGCTGCGCTATTTTCTGGTGATTATACGCGGTATTTTCCTCAAAGGGGTCGGACCGGAGATCCTCTGGCCCCAGATGCTTGCTTTACTGGTGATGGGTCTGACGACGCTGTGGATGGCCTCCAGCAGGTTCAAAAAAACCCTGGCTTAAAATAAAATTCAGATTCACTTATAATCAAAGGAGGCTGCTATGCGCTGGCTGGTATTTTTAATTAACGGACGGGTTACAATAGTTGTCTTGCTTTTCGTCCTTTTTATGGCCTCGGGATGTGCCGGATATGATAAACCGGATGTCCCGCAGATTGACGATCTCATGTCTACCTCAACGGTGGTGCCCTCTACAAAAACATCTGCAATGGCGGCTGCCGAAACTGCCCCGGCCCCTTCCCTGGTGCGGTCCGGGGAGCGCTGGTTAACCCTTGAGGGCTGCGTCCTGATCGCCCTGGATAAAAACCCTTTAAGCCGGGCGGCAAAAGAAGGTGTCGTGGCGGCCGAGGAAGCGGTGGGAGAGGCACGCGCGCCCTACTATCCGACATTGGGGATTACCTCCGGCTATAACCGTTGGCAGCAGCATGCCTTCCTGCCCAGCGGGATCTCCACGACATCGGACCAGATCGGTCCCACCGATGACTGGAATGCGGGACTCGAAACGCGTCTGACCTTATTTGACTCCGGGGCGCGGCGGGCAAAACTGCGCGCGGCCATTGCCGGTCAAGGGATGGCGGAGGAAGATGCCGCCGGAATCCGCCAGGATATCGCCCTTGATGTCCACCAGTCTTTTTACAGTCTGGTGGCGGCCAACGAAAACCGCTCGGTTGCTGAAAAAAACCTGGCCCGGACCGAGGACCATCTGCGCTTGACGGAAATGCGCCACAAGACAGGAGCAGTCCCAATAGCCGATGTGTATCGCGCCCGGGTGGAAGTGGCCGATTCCCGGCTGGAACTGGTGCGGGCCGGCAACCTGGTCAGGCTCGCCAGTGGTGATCTGAACACCGCCATGGGGCTGCCGGTTGAGCTGTCCCTTGACATCGATGCACGTTCGGAAAAAATCGACTCCCCTGACAACATTGCGCTGGATCAGGCCTTTGACCAGGCCGTCCATCTGCGGCCGGAACTCAAATCGGCTCTGCAGGGAATTGCCGCTCGTCGTCACTTGGTCGATGAAGCCAAAAGCGCCTTTGGACCGACACTAGAGGCCTCAGGCAGCTATGGTTGGCGCGATGATGAGTTTCTTCCCGAGGACGAAGACTGGCTGGTCGGGCTGTCTGTCAAACTGCCTTTATTTACCGGTTTTTCAAGCAAGCACAAACTGGCCAGAACAAGGGCGGAACTGAGGCAGACAGAGGCGGAGACGCTCCGCCTTATCCAACAGGTGCGCCGGGAAGTGTGGACTGCTCACTCGAAATTGACCGAGAACTTCGAGGCGATTCAAACGGCGGGAGTTCTGGTCAAAGATGCCGAGGAGAGTATGCGTACGACACGCAAGCGCTATGAGGCCGGGGCCGGAACCATCACCGATCTGCTGGACGCCCAGACCGCTCTTGCCCGGGCGGAGGCCACCGATGTGGCAGCACGATGGGACTACCACATCGCCAAGGCACAACTGCACCGATCAACGGGTAATCTTCTTGGCGAAAGACAATAGAAAAACAGGATCAGAATATACGCTCTTCCCAGAAGGAAAAGCGTCGTGGAGAACACTATGGCGTTGAACATTGTTGAACCGGATTATGCAGCGTACGTCACCGATACTCACTTTGATCCTTTAGGAAAGAAAGCGGCGGAACTGCTTGCCGATCTCCTTCCCCTGGCCCATGTGGATTTGCGCTACAAGACCGATTCTGCTCAAGACAACTGTCCAACGGCAGAAGGGATTTTGCATACCTCCGTTATGCGGGTTCCTGGAGAAGCTCGCTTGTGGCGGGAGATTACCACTAAAATTGATCAAAAAGGCCGCCAGTTTCTTGGCGCTGCCACCCCCGGGACAACAAGTGATGTTATTTCTTCCTCAGCCCCTGTAGCAGAAGAGAACCATCCAGCCAAAGATATTTCGTTATTATTGAATGTGCCGCGGGAGGCGGGATACGTTGCCGCCGTTTGCGACGAGGTTTTACAGGCCTGGACTTGCAATTATCAGGACAAATTATTCGAAGAGATAGAATTATCGGCGGTGGCTCAATTCCCCCTGTGGGTTGTTGCGCATATCGTGGCGGGGATCCATTGTTCTTTTGCGACCTCCACTTCCATGGAAAGGAAAAAGCTGACACGAACCATCACCAACGTTCTCGAATATTTTATAAACCTGGCAAGTACCAGGGTGGAGCACGTAGAGCTCAATCATGGCGTGGTTATCGCTCCCGCAGTGGGGAGCAAAAGACCGCTTCTCAAGGGAATCTATCCAGCTGATTTTAAAGGATTGAAACGGACCCCTCTTTTGTCCGATGGTATTCGCGCGGCATTATGGATCTCACCTTCCGGGGAAGCCATTGAATGGCTGTCACGCCGGTCTTTTAAACAACAAACAAAAAAGAGTACCCCGGTGCGATATGCCTATGGTGAGCTGGATCTTCTCGAGACGGCATCAGAAAGTCTCCAGGGAATTTCTCTCGCCTTAAGCAAAAAAGGTTCAATAATCATCATTGAAAACGGAAGGGCCCTTTTTGTCCGTCGCGCCGGAAGATGGAGAGGAATAAACTGGCGTTCCGTAAGAAATGTCATCGGCAGAAAACATGGGCAATTGGCGATGTTACTGTTTAATGCAGCGCTGGTATTATCAACGGACGGACAGGGTGGTATCCTGGGTGTTGTCTCCAATCCTCCGGAGGAAATCCACGATAAGGATCGTGTGGATCTTGCGCGCAGGTGGATTATGGGAGGAAAGCCAACGAAAGGATATCCCGAGTGGCTGTTTCATGCACTATTGCCCGACGACAATGCGGTCAGCCTGGGCGTGGAACAAATAGCGATGCTTGCCGCTATTGACGGGGCAACTCTTTTCGACGTAAGCGGAAAACTAATTGCCTATGGGGCAGTGTTGCCAATGCGTCCAAGCGGCTCTGAAGGATCACGGTCGGCGGCTGCGCG
>Ga0180008_1000870_pt1 | contig 21556 bp, 18 predicted proteins | sample MM_PW_MetaG_FD_121121 | JGI IMG/M metagenome (GOLD analysis project Ga0180008, IMG submission 121121) | Groundwater microbial communities from the Aspo Hard Rock Laboratory (HRL) deep subsurface site, Sweden - MM_PW_MetaG | ecosystem: Environmental > Aquatic > Deep subsurface > Groundwater...
CTGGCCTATAATGCCGGGCTTATAACGGGTGTTCACCAAACCAGCGGCATCCGTAATATTCTGCGCGCCTAAAGTCGCATCACCACCCACGTCGGTCAAATCAGAAGCGTATTGATCGGTTTCCACCATACGCACACCAATATTACCGGTCACCGGGATAGAGAAAAACTCAGTATCCAGATTGGCCATCACATAAGCTGCCATTACATCTTCATACACTTCGCCACTTTGCAAAACAGACCATGCAGTGTCAGGTCCACCAGGGACTCTCTGGGATGGCAAAATCCCTGTATTGCCTGTGCCCCAAGTTTGCACAGGTTGTGGAATTCCCTGAGGAAACCAGGCATTCAGTGCCTTGTCCGCATCAATAGCCAGATAACTGGGGAAATGAGAAAACTTGCCACTGAAGTTGACTACTTCGACCATATCGTCAGTTAAACGCAGCGGTGGTTGTGAACTTAAAAAGGAGCCATCTGAGCCATATTCAAACACCTGGCGGTCATTCGAGTATTCACGTTCTGAGTAACGTACTCCAGCCTCAAGCGAGCTGATCAGAGGGTTATCCAGTTCGTACTTTCCATCCAGTTTGTAGGCATTCACTTCATCAGAGTTGATGTAAGGGTAAATGCCATATTTGCTGACCATCACCCGGTTTACATCAATAAAAGCAGCTTCCTGATTAAAACCCACATCAGGCAGGTTTAAACCGTTGAGCTGGTAACTGATAGAAACATTGCTGTTCAGCACCGGATTAGCCACTGTGGCGTCGTCTGCAACCAGGGCCCACAGTAAACCGTTTTTAAATACACTGTCCGCAGACGAATGAGAGACATCAAAGTTTAACGTCAGCTCGTCTGTGGCTTCAAAATCGACATTAAAACCAAAACTTTTCACTTCATCGTTATCGGTGTTGTCATCATTGACCAGTTCGACTCTGGTATTGCCATTGGTTTTACGGTTAAAAGTCCCGCCAATCACCAGATTGTCATTGATCACCGGATTGCCGATAGCAGCGCCGTCACCTTCCAGTTTCACCCTGAAACCACGGGCAAAAGCTTCAGTGTCAAATTTCGATAAAAAGGCATCTGCTTTGACTGTTAACTTGTCTGTCGGGATCCATTCAATGGCAGCCATATAACCGTTGCGGGTTTCTTCGCCGCCGCGGTGCTGCATTTCAAAACCTTCACTGATCAGCTCGTTAGGCTCTGCTTCACTGATCCCATCCACATCAGCCTGTTTGTTATAGGCCAGGCCAACAAACTGAGTTGACACACTAGGCTGGAACAAGCGGGCAAAACCAAAAGCTACACCTAAGGTTTCCTCTAAAAACTTGCCCTGATAGGACAAGCTAAAACGGTCCCCGGTCTCCTGGCCATTTGGAATTTCATCAGCCCTGTCGTTGTACATACCCCGGGCGTTTACGGTGAAATTATGAGTTTCTTTGGCTTTTAACGGGCTGGCTGTTTTCAGTTCAACAGTACCTGCAACCCCGCCTTCAATCAGCGAAACTTTCGGGGATTTATACACAGAGGCCGACGAAATCAGCTCAGATGGATACTGATCAAATTCAATATTGCGCTGACCGCTGGTGGAGACCTGCTCACGGCCATTTAAGGTAGAAAATACAAAACCACCTGCCATACCCCGAATGTTAATTTCGGAAGCCTGACCACCGGTACGCACAGCTGAAATACCAGGTAAACGGGTTAAAGCATCAGCCATAGAGACGTCAGGTAAAGCACCTAAATCGTCTGCTGAAATGGATTCCACCACAGTATCGGCAAAACGTTTGTCGTTCAGTGATTTAATTAAACTGCTGGAGAAGCCTTTTACTTCAATGACTTCGACTTCTTCTTTGCTTTTGCTGGTATTGGATCCAGCGCTGACCTGCTCTTCCTGCTGTGCAAGTTGCTGGTTTGCTTCTTCTGCGCTGATACTGCAGCTAAAACCTGCTGCAGCAATAGCGAGTGTCAGCAAACTATGCTTATAGTTTGACATGCCTCTTGTCCCCGATTTGGATTGTTATAGACATTCCTTGTACAACACAATCAAAGGACGTCCTGATTTTTATTAAATGTTCCGTGAACAGTTATTAACCAGGCTGAAGCAGCTCACAACATGAATACGTATTCATGCACCTCTGATCGTAACAAACTGGTGCGTAGCAGATAATTTGCCCAACAGAGGTGCAAAACCTTATCTATGAAAAAAACTGACTGGGGTCCGGATCCTTCGGGAGAACTTGATACAGGCTGGGTTTGAGCGAAATAAGCTTTTATAGAACACAAAAATTCTATTGCTCTAATTTAGCTTAAATGCGACTGAGGTATGAGGTACTGCGGCATAAAACAGAGGCCACTTGAGTGGCCTCTGAAGATGAACTTACACCCGATAAGAAGCGGCTTGTTGCTGTAACCTGCTGGCTAACTGCGCCAAAGAACTGCTGGCATCAGCACTGTGAGTGGCACTACGGGTCATCTCACCGATACTGACACTGAACTCACTGATGTTTTTATTAATTTCCTCTGCCACTATGGTTTGCTCCTCAGTAGCAGCAGAAATCTGCACATTCATATCTACTATGGTACCAACGGCAGATTTAATATCCTCCAATACCACACCAGCTTCCTGCGCATTGGTCACACTGGTTCTGGCATACTGACCGGATTGCGCCATAGCCTGCACGGCTTCGCGGGCTGAGGCTTGCAAGGTGTCAATCATGGTACGTATTGATTCGGTCGCTTTTTGAGTATTGGTCGCTAAAGTCCGTACTTCATCTGCTACTACCGCAAAACCCCGCCCCGCTTCACCGGCACGGGCCGCCTCAATGGCTGCGTTTAACGCCAGTAAGTTCGTTTGACCTGCAATAGTCTGGATCACCGCCAGCACCTGGGTGATTTTCTCAGATTCACCGTTTAATTGTTCAATCACCACACTGGCGCCATTGACCACTGTGGATAATTGCTCAATGGAGCTGACGTTTTGAATGACCTTCTGATAGCCCTGCTGGGTTTTATGATCCACATCATTGGCTTGCTCTGACGTCGCCAAAGCGCTATTGGCCACTTCCTGAATAGCAGCCGACATTTCGTTTACAGCTGTGGCTATTAAATTCGCCTGCTGCTCCTGCTCAAACGCAGTGCCACTCACTTGCTTGCTGATTTGGCTCATTTCTTCTGAAGCGGCAGCCAACTGAGACACCGCATCACCCAGCTCTGTAAAAAATTGATGTACACGACTGATGGTCTGGTTAAAAGCCAGGGCTGTCACTGCTATTTCATCGGTGCCGGTCACTTCAGCCCTGATACGTAAATCGGATTTATCTCCGACAACAGAAATAGCCTGCTGCAGCTGATTGAGTGGTTTGTGGATAGAGCGATAAATCAACCAGGATAAAATTCCCAAACAAACAAATACCAACAGTAATGCAATAACAAACAACTGCATGAAAAACCGGTACTGTTCGGCAGCTGTGACTTTGAACTTTTCAGCCTCAACCAATTGAATATCAATTAAGCCCGCCAATGAAGCACTTAATGGATCCGCCAGTTGATACAGCTCTGTATTAAAATCTTTTGCACTGCGCTGCAGCAATGTGCCATCGGTGATCTGGCCCCGGTACTCTTGCAGCTTTTGCTGGAACACAGCCATTTGTTGTTTGGCTTTTTCAGCCAGAGTTGTCTCCTGTGCAGTTAAGCTGGTTGCCAGATAAGCCTGCCAGACCTGATCGGCTAACTGACCCTGTTGCTGCAACTGCTGAGCCGCCTCTTGAGCGCTTATCACCTCACCACGATATTTATGCAACAAATCAACCGAAGTCACCGCATAAGCATCAGCTACCTGCTTAATTTGCTTTAGCGGCACTACGCGGTCTTCATAAATACTGGTCGCTCCGTCACTTAATACCCCCATTTCCCTGACCGAAATCAAACTAATGGCAATTAACACCAGTAATGGCACACAAACCAACAGCAACAAGCGGATTTTTACCGACATTTGATTTAACATTGGGGCGAACTCCTTAACAAATCAGTAACTTAGCAGCTTAATTTTCCTATTGAGCATAGCCTAAAACTGAAGGGGTCAAAAGATTAAGTCAAAATGACTTTTGATTCTGTTGTTGCCTTTTACCCGGCTTTTCTGGATCATCGGCTAAGCACCTCCATCTAATGAAAGGATTTTCTAATGAGTGATACTTTGTTGGCCTCTGTGGCTGGTTTTCCTGAATTTATCAGCTTCTTTTTTCTGGCCATTTTGTTAGTGATACTGTTTTGTCGTTTTTATACCTGGATCACACCACAAGACGAACTCGCCCTGATCAAAGAAAACAACAGCGCCGCTGCCATAGCTTTTGCAGGCGCCTTAATTGGTTTTGCTTTGCCATTATCCAGCGCTATCACCCATTCGCTGTCATTAGCAGACTGCGCCATCTGGGGTGCTATTGCCTTAGTGGTGCAGGTGCTGACCTTTGCCGTGGTCCGTTTTGCTCTAAAACAACTGCCGGAACGTATCAATAAAGGTGAAGTGGCTGCTGGTGTGTTTTCTGCCGGCTGTTCTATCGCTATTGGTTTGATTAACTCTGCCAGCATGACCTATTAACTTGCACAACAAATCGAGGAGTCACTGATGAAACAAAAAGTGCTGAAACGCAGTAAGAAAGCAGCTTTAGTGTTGATGGTGCCTACTGCAACGTTTTTAATGGCAGGCTGTGGTCAGGAAGAGGCAGTACAAACTGCCGCTTTTGAAACCGTCGACCAATGTGCCGCTTATTACAACCCTGAACAATGTAAAGCAGATTTAGGTCAGGCTTTGGCCATGCATACCCAAGTTGCACCTAAATATACCGATAAAGCTGCCTGTGAAACTGACTTTGGTGTAGGCCAATGTGAAACTCCGGCTCAAGCCGCAACAGCAGCAGGTACAGAACAAGTACCACAACAAGCCCAGGCCTCCAGTGGCGGCTTTTTTATGCCAATGATGATGGGCTTTTTAGCGGGTCAAATGCTGAACCGTTCAGGTTCACAGTTAAAACAGCCAGTGCAGGCTCAGCCTTTGTATAAATCACGGGATGACCGCAGTACCTTCCGCACTGCAACCAATACGCCTGTGGCTAAAGGTGTAGGTCCAACTTATATCAAACCATCTTCAGTGCAACCTAAACCTGCAGGTATGGTCAATAGAGGTGGTTTTGGTGCGCAGGCGCAAAAACGCTCCAGCTCAGCCAGCAGTTTTGGTGGTTAAGAGCGCATGAAAAAAGTAGCTTGTGATGAGCGCCCGGGCTGGCGCTCTTATGCTGAATCTGTAGGATTTGAGTTTCATACTTTTGATGGCGAAGCCTATTGGGATGAAACGGCTTATTACCAATTTAACCTGCGCCAGATTGAACAAGATATAGAAGATCCTACCGAAGAGCTGCATCAGATGGCTTTAGGCTTAGTGGACGACGTCATTCGCGATGAAGAAAAGCTAAAGCAATTAGCTATACCAGAACAATTCTGGGATTTTGTTGCTGACTCCTGGCGTAACAAAGCACCGTCTTTATACGGCCGTCTGGATTTAGTCTACGACGGCACAGGCCCGGCTAAATTGCTGGAACTGAATTACGACACCCCAACTTCCTTATTTGAAACCGGTTTTTTCCAGTGGGTCTGGCTGGAAGATCAAATCATGCGCGGCAAAGTACCACAAGGCGCCGATCAGTTTAATTCCCTGCAAGACCAGTTAGAGGCCGCTTTTGCCAACCTGCCTTTGGCCAATCCTTTGTATTTCGCCTCTGTTGCCAACAGTGTCGAAGACAAAGGTACAGTGATGTATCTGATGGATATTGCCAAACAAGCTGGGGTCGACAGCCGTTTTATCGAACTGGAACAGTTAGGTGAAGCCAGTGGTCAGTTGGTGGATCTGGAAGGTTTCGCCATAGGTGGTTTGTTTAAGCTGTATCCGTGGGAATTTATGGTGCAGGAAGATTTTGCGTCCGTTATCTTAAGCAGTCAGACCCAGTGGTTGGAACCAGGCTGGAAAATGTTATTGTCGAACAAAGGTATATTGCCTTTGCTGTGGCAAAAACACCAAGGCCATCCGAATTTGCTTGAAAGTCATTTTGAGCAACCAAGCCAAAGTTTTGCTGCCGGTTGGGTACGTAAACCGCTGTTTTCCCGTGAAGGCGCTAATGTTGAATTAGTCACGCTAAGCGGCGAAAAAATCAGTGAACCAGGTCCTTACGCCGACTCGCCTTTTATCCGCCAGAAGTTGCAGCCTTTGCCAAAATTTGGCGACAGCTACACCATGATTGGCAGTTGGGTCGTAGGTAACAGCGCCGCCGGTATTGGTATTCGCGAAGATAACTCGCTGATCACCAAAGACAGTTCACGCTTTTTACCTCATATTATTTTGGATTAACTCCATTCAGACAGGCCAGATTTCTGCTGGCCTGTCGTCATTTATTTATCCTGTTTTTTTCCTGTAAAAGTAAGGCTTTTTTACACTCAAGCTCGCATGCTGCTGGCTCAGATAATTGAATGATCAAAAAAGAGCTTAACTATGAACAAAACACGCCACTCTTTCTTGTCCACCATCATGATATGTAGCAGTTTATTGTTAGCCTCTTGCGGCGGCGGTAGTAGCGATGATAATGGCCCGCCAGTGCCTGAGCAGGAGCTGGATACCAACTTTCCGGCAGGTGCAGAAGTACCGGATAACAGGTTTGTCGACACCTATAAAATCCTGACCTTTGGCAATAGTCATGTACGGTCTCATAACCTTACCAATTTGCTGCGTGATCTGATCATTGCTGGTCGGCCAGGTGCACAGGTGCTACAAACCATGGCCAGTGGAAGTAATTTTCTGGATGAACGTTTAAACAACGATATTGACTTGCGTTTGCTGCAATCCAGCGCCTGGACTCATGTGATCCTACAAGGCCAGAAGTACTCTACGACTGGTCTTTATACCTACCCGATCGACGCCAGCATCATTTGGCTCAGAGCGGCAAAAGCGCGTAAAGCAACACCCATTTTATTTCCTGAACATGGTCAGAGAGGCAACGAAACGGAAGGGAATCGCGTTCACTTGCTGCACCAGTCGATCGTTGCATTGGAGCCTGGTTGCGTTGCTCCTGTTGGATTAGCATGGGATAACCTGAAGCAACAGGATCCTCAAATGGTGCTGCATGAAGCCGATGGCAATCACGCCGCTTTGGCGGGATCCTTCCTGACGGCTTTAGTGTTTTATCAAAGTATTACCGGCAACAATGCGGAACTACTGCCATTTCAAGCTAAAGTTGCTTTATCTGAACCTCAACAACGGCTGTTACGGCAAGTTGCCGCCGCTACCTTGCAACACAATCCGGCATGCCCCTTTTAAACAGTATATTCATGCACAAAATGAATATAAAAACCCACAAAAGGCTATCGAAAACTATAAATAACCACACATAAAATACTGATATAAATAGATTTTTGTAAAAACACTTTTTTAACACAAATTAACTGTTGGTTATTTATCCAAAATTGTTTAAAGTGCGCGCTCATTTGTGCTGTCTACACTGCGCCAGCTATAGCTTTTGCATTATTTTGCTATGCTTGAGCTGCTGTCGTATTCCTGTCACAAGGCAGCCCTAGTCTTATTTTTGTTTTTGCCAGAAGGAAACAAAACCATAGTGCGCACTACAGAACTTGTTGATGGCTTTCGTCAGTCCGCCCCTTATGTGAACTCTCACCGCGGCAAAACCTTTGTGGTGATGCTCGGTGGTGAAGCCATAGATCAGCCCGGCTTTCGTAGCATTATTAATGATATAGCTTTGCTTAATACCCTTGGCATTAAAATTGTGCTGGTGTATGGCGCACGGCCCCAAATTAATAAAGCGCTGGAAAAAGCTGGTTTAAGTTGCGATTACCACAACCGTATCCGGGTGACGGACGATGATTCCTTCCATGTGATCAAACAAGTCGCAGGTGCGTTGCAACTGGATATTACCGCCCGTTTATCGATGAGCTTAAGTAATACGCCTATGCACAATGCCCAAATCAACGTGGTGAGCGGCAACTTTGTTATTGCCCAGCCTTTGGGTGTGGACGACGGCATCGACTACTTACACAGCGGCCGGGTGCGTCGTATTGATGTGCAAGGTATTCGTCGCCAGTTGGATAACAACGGCATAGTGCTGATGGGCCCTGTAGCAGCTTCAGTCACAGGTGAGAGCTTTAACCTGACAGCAGAAGAAATTGCCACCCAAGTGGCGATAAAACTCAAAGCTGAAAAAATTATCGGCTTTAATGAAGCCGGCGGTATTGTGGGTGAAGATGGCGATATTACCGCTGAGTTAATGCCAAATTATGCCGAACATTTAATGTGGCAGATGGAGCAAAAAGAAGATGTCTGCACAGCAACAGTCGCCTTTTTGCATGCAGCTATTACAGCCTGTCGTTCTGGCGTTTCTCGTTGTCACTTAGTCAGTTATGGCGACAATGGCGCTATGCTGCAGGAATTATTCTCCCGTGATGGTATTGGTACTCAGATAGTTACCGAAGCGGCGGAACGTTTACGTGCCGCCAGCATCACCGACATAGGCGGTATTCTGGATTTGATCCGCCCACTGGAACAACAAGGTTTATTAGTCCGTCGTTCGCGTGAACAGCTGGAAATGGAAATAGACCAGTTTGTGGTGATTGAACGTGATGGTTTAATTATTGGCTGTGCCGCGCTTTATCCCTTCCCGGAAGAGAACGTCGGTGAATTTGCCTGCTTAGCTGTGCATGAACAGTACCGTGATGCCGACCGTGGCAGCGCCTTGCTGAAAAACATTATTCAGCTGGCACGCCAACGTAAGTATTACCGTTTATTTGCGCTGACCACCCGCAGTATCCACTGGTTCCAGGAGCATGGCTTTGAGCTGGTCACTCTGCAGGATTTACCAGAGAAAAAACAGCAGCTGTATAACTACCAACGCCGATCCAAAATTCTGGCTTTAGATTTATAAGTTTTTCTGCTGCACCTGTTCAACCACAGTCCGGGCTAAGGCCCTGGCTGTGGTCCATTTCCCTCCAGACACAGTCAACAACTGCTGCTGCCAATTTAACGCATACTCACGACTAGCTGTGCTGGCACTGTCGCTGCCCCCCAATAAAGGCCTGACTCCGGCAAATTTACTCACCACATCAGCTTCACACAATGGGCTGGCAAAGTAATGGTTATACAATTTCAATAAATAGGCTTGCTCTGCATCGCTGCACTCTATCGGCTCTGCCAGACTTTGCCGTACTTCTGTGGTACCTACTAAAGTGTTGCCCTGATAAGGCAATACAAAGACAATGCGGCGCTCCCCCGGCACTTCCAGCATATGACCATAACGACTGACTGGGGGGAGCAACAGATGGCTGCCTCGTACCAGATCCAAAGCTTGTTGCAGCGGCAACTCTGATTGTTCCAACAACTGATTACTCCAGGGCCCGGCGACATTCACTACCAGATCAAAGACTTGCCAGTCAGAAGTATTGGCCGCATAGACCCCACCTGTTGCTGTGATTTGACTTACAGGGCAATGCTGATGAATTTCTACTCCGGCTTTGATGGCTTGCTCTGCCACCCAAAGCCCAAGTTTACGGTCGTCCATCTGGCCATCAAAAAATAAATAGGCACCTGTTAAACCATCTGTTTTTAGCTGCGGCGAGCAACGTTTTGCCTGTTCTGCTGTTAACCAGCGATGCCGGCCTATGCCCTTTTTCCCGCACAATAGATCATAAAGCCACAAACCAATTTTGATCTGCCAGCGGGGCCTTTGGCCATTTTGATAAATGGGATAAAGCAGTGGTAATCTTTTAGTGAGGTGCGGCGCTTTCTTCAGCCACCAGCGTCTTTCCTGCAGGGCTTCATGCACCAGACGAAATTCGCCCTGCTCCAGATAACGTAAACCGCCATGCAGTAATTTAGAGGAGGATTTACTGGTGGCCTGCATCAATTCATCGCGTTCAAACAAAGTCACCTGATGGCCAGCCAACGCCAATTGCCAGGCGGATGACAAGCCATTAATACCACCACCTATCACAGCTATTTTCATATGCTAATCCATTAAGTCTTTGATCTATCAAAGCAGAATCAGGCGGCTTTGTCGAATCGCATGCCCCTGTCAGGCTGGCTGATAAGCAGCAGAGATTGGCCTGAATTCTGGCAGACAGCTGATGCTGCCTCTGCTGAAATAGATTGAAGCGAATCAAAGGAGATAGCAATGTTAGAACTCAGACCCAATTGCGAATGTTGTGATACGGATTTAGCGCCAGCAGATCAGGCTTATATCTGCTCTTTTGAATGCAGCTTTTGTCTGGAGTGCAAAAATATGCTGGCAGGGATTTGTCCAAACTGTGGCGGGGAATTGGTCAGACGACCTATACGCCCGGCCGCTAAATTAGCAGCCAATCCACCTTCCACCTTACGGGTATTTAAACCTGAATGCAGAGCAAAAACAGCACCTTAGTTCATCAGCGCCATAGCGGTTTGAATTTGCTGTTCAGTTAAGCCCTGATCCTGCATCGAGCTGACTAAATTATTTTTAGAGTCCACCAAACCGCGACTTAAACTACTGACCTCTGCTTGCAGTGCCTTTACCTTTTCCTGTTTTTCTTCAGGCGGCATGGAACTGTTACTCATCAGCTGTTGCAGCTCTTGTTGTTTTTTCTCCAGCTCTTCCTGCTTATCACGAATAGCTTTAATAGACTGCTTGACGCTATCAGGCAATTCACTTTCATCTATATCTTTATCTCTTTCTGCCTTTTTCGACTTTTGTAATCCAAGAGGTGATAGATCGACATGAATACCAACAGGAGCTTTACTGCTGTCTTTTTCCGGGGCTGAGGTGTTGTCATCCGAAACCGAGGCTGTCGGCGCTGCTGCAGGCACTGCGTTTTGAATGCTCAAATTGAGCATCTGGTTTAAGTCCATTTTTATCATCAGCTTTGCACCGAAAACAGAGAATCCACTCTGTTATCGGCACCAGCTCCATAACCTTGAATAAAAATGGGGTCAGATCACATTGTTAACTGTTAACAATGTGATCTGACCCCATTTTCTAGCGGGTTTGGCCGTCGCCTATCACTATGTATTTTTCTGTGGTCAAAGATTCCAACCCCATAGGGCCGTAGGCGTGCAGCTTAGAGGTAGAAATACCAATTTCAGCCCCTAACCCCAGCTCACCACCATCGCTGAACCGCGAGGACGCATTGACCATCACTACTGCACTGTTAATTTGTTTTAAAAAACGCTGGGCTGTGCTGATGTCCTGAGTGCAAATCACTTCTGTATGACCTGAGCTATGACGCTGAATATGAGCAACCGCTTCGTCATAATCAGCCACAGTTTTGACCGACATCGCTAAACGTAAATATTCGGTATCAAACTGGGTATCGTCCGCTTTCGATGCTGTAGCGAAATAAGGCAAAGACAAGTCGCAGGCAAAGACTTCCACCTGCTTTTCTTCAAAAGCCGCAGACACCAGAGCTAAAAATTGTGGCGCAATCTCCTTGTGTACCAACAAAGTTTCCAGCGAATTACAAACACCGGGCCGCTGGGTTTTGCCGTTGAGCAACAACGCCATGGCTTTATCCAAATCCGCAGCTTTATCAACATACAAATGGCAAATGCCTTTGTAATGCTGAATAACCGGAATTTTGCTGTTGTCGCTAACAAAATGAATTAAACCTTCACCGCCTCGCGGTATCACTAAATCGACGCTGTCTTTTTGCTGCAGTAATTCCAGCAATAAAGCCCGGTCCGGATCAGGGATCACGCTGATAGCGGCAGGGTTAACACCTTGTTCTGCCATCGCCTTATGCAAGGAAGCTGCTATAGCCAGGCTGGACTGCAGAGCTTCACGGCCACCGCGTAAAATCACCGCATTGCCGGACTTTAAACACAAAGCGCCAGCGTCTGCAGTGACATTCGGCCTGGCTTCGTAAATCATAGCTATGACGCCAAGCGGAATACGCATTTTACCGACCTGAATACCATTTGGTCGTGGTGCCATCTGGCGAATTTGACCTACAGGGTCTGGTAAGCCCGCTATATAACGCACTGCATTGGCTAAGGTTTTAATCCGCTCTTCTGTTAGTAATAAGCGGTCCAGCATAGCGTCCGCTAACTGTTTCTCACGCCCTGCCGCCATATCTTTGGCATTGCCAGCCAGAATCAAAGTGGTATCGGCTTCTAACTGATCAGCCATCGCCAGCAGTAACTGATTTTTATCGGCCTCGGATAACTGGGCCAAATGCAAGGCCGCTTGCTTGGCTTGCTGGCAAATGGCTTTAATATTCACACTAGTCATACTCAGCCCTCCACCAGCGCTAAATCGTCGCGGTGCACCACCACTTCGCTTGGGCAATAACCCAAAATTCCTTCAATCTGTTGGCTGTGTGCGCCTCGGATTTTACCCAGTTCGGCCACACTGTATTGACTAATGCCTTTGGCCAGCTGTTTACCGGCTTGGTCACACAACCAAATCGCATCACCTTTATCAAAATCACCACTGATGCTGCTGATACCTTTTGGCAGCAAAGAGGCGCCTTTATGCAATAACGCCTGCACAGCACCACTGTCGAGCTGCAGCTCACCGCGGGTTTTTAAACTGTGTAATAGCCAGTGTTTTTTTGCACTTAAGCGTTCTTGCTGTTTATGAAACAGCGTGCCACAGGCTTTACCTGCCAAGAGTGCTGCGAAGCTGTCAGCTTTCTGACCATTAATAATCAAGGTATCAATGCCCTGCGATGTCGCTTTACTAGCAGCCTGTAACTTGGTGGTCATGCCCCCTGTGCCAATGGCATGATGACTGCCACCCGCCATGGCATAAATGTCTGCTGTAATTTGATGTACTTCAGGAATAAGCAGCGCATTGCTGTCAGAACGTGGATTGGCGGTATACAAACCATCAACATCAGAGCAAATAATCAAAGCATCGGCATCCACCACTGTAGCGACCAGAGCTGCCAGATTGTCGTTATCCCCTACTTTGAGTTCAGCCGTAGCCACAGTATCGTTTTCATTGACGATAGGAAGCACGCCGTGATCCAGCAAAGTACGCAGCGTATTGTGGATATTTAAATAGCGGCTGCGGTGCTGTAAATCGTCATGCGTCAGCAGAATTTGCGCGCAGTCAAAATCCAGCAAGTTACGCCAGCTTTGCATCATGCGGGTTTGGCCTACAGCAGCCATAGCTTGTTTAACATTAATGGGTAAGGGGTGATGGGCAAAGGGGATCGCAGCACGGCCTGCAGCCACACTACCTGAAGAGACCAATACCACTTCAACCCCTTGTTGCCTGCACTCGCTGATAAACCCAGCGATCGCCAGCAAATAACGGGTGGAGCAACCTTTTGCTTCCGGTGCAATCAGGGCACTGCCCACTTTCAGCACCAGACGTCGCCACTTTAACCCAGCCATAAAACCCATTTATCTCCAGTTATTTTTTAACCACCCGAGCATACCTATTTAGACGTATATATGTCTATAGCCTTCGTACTTGCAACCACAGCGGCGTTGACTGCGTAATCTCGCCCCAGTCACATAGGACGACTATGCTCCTGGGGTCTCCATTACTTGTCGCCTTGCTGCAGCCGCAATTACTTTGGCTACTCGTTTTTGTACTTGCAACCTTCTGCTTTATTCGCCGCCATCCATGGCGCTTACCCTAAAGGGCCAACGCTCGCGCTGTTAACCATTGCTCCGGGCAATATTTTAGTTCAGCGCTAATTCAGTTGAACTGGGGTACAATCGCGTCACAATAATTCAGGAGATTTCGCATGATAGCCAAACAGTTAGGTTTAGTTGCCTTATGCAGCACTTTAGTTTTATCCGGTTGTGCCAGTATGAATATCGCACCGGAAAATCAGAACACTGCCAAAGGCGCAGCCATTGGTGCTGGTGTAGGTGCTGTGCTGGGTAAAGCAACAGGCAATCATAAAAACAAAAGGCTGGCTATTGGTGCAGCTATTGGTGCCTTAGCGGGTGCTGCTGTAGGTCGTTATATGGACCATCAGGAAATGGCGTTGCGTGATCAATTATCCGGTACTGGTGTCAAAGTGCACCGTGACGGCGATATTTTGCGTTTAGAAATTCCGTCACAAATTACCTTTGCTGTGAATCAGTCATCTATTCAGCCTCAGCTGTATCCGGTACTGAATGATGTGGCTAAAGTACTGGGTGAATACGACAAAACCCTGTTGGTAATCAGCGGTCATACCGACGATACCGGTGCTTATGATTACAATATGCAGCTATCAAAAAAACGTGCTGAAAGCGTTAAAGATTATTTAGTGGCTCAGCGCTTAAACCCAATCCGTATTGAAACTCAGGGTTTAGGCCCAAGCTACCCGGCTGTGCCAAACAACTCTGAAAGCAACAGAGCAATGAACCGCCGCGTTGAGATCCATATCGAAGCCATAACTCAATAATTTAGCCGTCGCCCTTGAAGCCGCAGCTTTGTTGACCGCGCCCTCTCGCCCCAGTGAGATATTGCAAATATCCGCTGGGCATCACCCGCGCATTCTCGCTTCAATCCAATTGCACATAGGACAACTATGTTCCTGGGGTCTCACGAGCTTGTCGCCGTGCTGCAACATCAATGGCTTAGGCTAAAGCTTGTAAAAGTGTAAAGCTTTTAAAAACGTAAAACTCCGGCTATGCTGCCGCTGCATTTATTGCAGTAGCAGCATAGCCGGAGTTTTTTTATGGGTTTATTGTGGTTAGTTACGCTGATTTGGGCTTTTAGTTTTTCCCTGATTGGCGAATTTTTGTCTGGCCGAGTTGACCCTTACTTAGCCGTCAGCAGCCGCATGCTGCTAGCTTTAGTGTTATTCCTGCCCTGGTTGCTGAAAAGCACTAGCTCCAAAACTCAGGCTATGGCCCTTGCCGCCATTGGCGCTGTGCAACTCGGCTTGATGTACCTGCTGCTGTATCACAGTTTCCTGTATTTAAGTGTGGCCGAAGTGCTGCTGTTTACCATTCTAACCCCTGCCTATATCTCAATACTGGATTACTTCTGGCGTTATAAAAAGCTGCATCTGCGCTGGTTAGGCCCTGCTTTGTTGGCTATTTTGGGTGCTTTAGTGATTCGTTATCAAAACTTAAGCGCAGATTTCTGGTGGGGTTTAGTGCTGATACAAGCGGCCAACTTATGTTTTGCTTTTGGTCAGGTGGCTTATCGCCAGCTGGATTTGGGCTCTACAGGTTCACAACGATATAACTTTGGTTGGTTTTTTGTCGGTGCCACTTTAACCAGCTTACTGGCGACAGCTTTATTTGCCGACTGGAATAAAATACCCAGTACCACTCTGGATTACGGCATTTTAGTCTGGTTAGGGCTGGTGGCTTCAGGTTTAGGCTATTGGCTATGGAATGCAGGAGCCCGGCAGGTCAATGCGAACCAGTTGGCGGTGATGAACAATGTATTGATACCAGCGGGTTTAGTAGTGAACTTTGTATTCTGGCAACACAACGTTAATTGGTGGACTTTATCCGCAGGTTCAGTGTTGATTTTATTGTCACTGCTCTGGGCGTCGCGGCAGAAAAATTCATAGGGCTACCTTGCTGCGCTCAGACCAAATCTGCTGTTTAAGGTGTTGGTAAAACCACCTTATCATCAACACTGGCAACAAAACGTAAGCGCCAATGGTATTTGCTTTTTTGTGTCGACATGGACAAAGTGCGCCAGGCTAAGTCTGGTGCAGTAAGCAAATGCCGCACTTCATCCACTTTAACTTCTCTTGGCACCATGATTTGCAACAGACAGATGTTATCTCTGCAGCCTAAGGCTTGAGGTTCCGCCTGAAACTTTTGCACTGCAGCCAACATCAGTTGCTCAAGTTTAAGCTCGGTTTTATGGTCAGCAGCTTTTTGTCTGGAGTAATGCAACTGCTCTGCTGCTTCAATGAAATTCCGGCTTTTAAACACAGCTTCCAGCTCACGACTTAATAAGCTGCCATCCTTGCTGATCAGTTTTAAATGCCAGTTTTCGTGTAAATCCAGAGTGCAGCCGCGACCATCCAGACATAAGGCGGAAGATGACTCTACAAACTCTGAGTCAGGCTGCGCCTCAACATGCTCCAGCTCTATGCCTGTATCTGGCATTGCAGCGTCTTGAACGGGTTCGGTCTGTGGTAACTGCTCCGATACTAGATCCGGCTTTTTCACGATGCCGGGTTCTGCTGGTAACAAAGAATTGCTCTTTGCTAACAGCAGCCATGCTCCCAGAACTATCACTGCAGCGAATATCCATTTCATCGCAATTGACTCCCTTGTCTTAAGTTAGGTTGTTACTTCTATGCAAAAGCCTTCTTTACAAAATTAGGCAAAGCCATGGCTGCCTGATGCACTTCAGCATTGTAGTACTGGGTTTCAAACGCCGGGTTTTGTGCAGCTTCAACACGGAAGCCGTCAAATTTGGCTTCTTTACGGGCTAAAGTACAAGTCCACCAACCAGATGGATAGACCATCTGCGGGAACAGCAGACTTTGCAAATCAGCAAAACCAGCGTCTGACATGGCATCACGCATGGCTTTGAGCAAAGGCATATGAATCAATGGCGACTCGCTTTGTTGCACTAAAATGCCACCGGGGCGCAGTGCTTTTAAACAGCTTTCATAGAATGCTCTGTTAAATAAACCTTCACCCGGGCCTATAGGATCGGTGGAGTCGACTATCACTACATCCAAAGATTCAGGTTCGGCATCACGCATAAACTGAATACCGTCGGCAAATTTTAAGGTGGCGCGTGGGTCGTTATTGGATGCACACAGCTCTGGAAAGTATTTTTCCGCCATGCGGGTCACTTGTTCGTCGATATCAATTTGCGTCACTTGTTCGATATCAGGGTGCTTTAACACTTCACGCAAAGTACCGCAGTCACCACCACCTATAATCACCACCTGTTTTGGCGCTGGGTGAGTAAATAATACTGGGTGGCTTAACATTTCGTGATAAAGGAAATTGTCGCGACTGCTCAGCATAATCACGCCGTCTATCACCATCAGATTGCCAAAATGCGTAGTCTCAAACATTTCGATATGTTGAAAAGGCGACTGCACCTCATCCAGTTTTTTGGTGATGGCTAAACCAAAAGCACTGCCACTGGCCGCAAAAATTTCGGTGAACCATTTATTGTCGCCCGACATACTTATCTCCTGAAAATCAACTAAGCTGGGTATTTTGCCAGTCAGGGCAGGATGAGACAAACTTTTCATGTTTTTTTCACAGCATTGGCTTTAAAATAGCGCATCATTTTTTTAAGGGCACGACAATGGCAGATTGGGGTATCGAAAAAGCACGATCCATATATAACGTAGCAGTCTGGAGTGAAGGCTATTTTGATGTGAACAACAATGGCGATCTGGTAGCTTATCCGGATCAGGACCATAAAAAACCCGGTATTAATTTCCCGGAGCTGACTGCCCGTTTTAAAGAGGAAGGCTTAACCCTGCCCGTATTGGTGCGTTTTACCGATATTCTGCAGCACCGTGTTGGCACCTTAATTAATTCTTTCGCTCAGGCGAAAAAAGAGCGTGAGTACCAAGGCGAATACACAGCCGTTTATCCTATTAAAGTAAACCAGCAATTTTCCGTGGTGAAAAAACTGGTGAGCCACGACAGCGGTAAAGTAGGTTTAGAGGCAGGTTCCAAGCCAGAGCTGATGGCTATTTTAGGTGTGACCGACAAACCTTTGCGTATTGTCTGTAACGGCTACAAAGATTCTGAGTTCCTGCGTTTAGCCACTATTGGCCAGATGATGGGCCATCAGGTTTATGTGGTGGTTGAAAAAATCACTGAATTAAAAACCTTAATCCGTGAAATCGACAGCTTAGGCCAGGCGCCTATGATTGGTATCCGTATCAAGCTGAACTCGGTCGGTAAAGGTAAATGGCAAAACACAGGCGGTGAAAAAGGCAAGTTTGGTTTAACCGCCACTCAAGTGCTGCAAGCCATCGACATTTTGCGTGAAGCCGGCAAACTGGACTTGTTGCAGTTAGTGCATTTCCATATCGGCTCTCAGATTGCCAATATCCGCGATATTCACAATGCGATTCGTGAATGTGCCCGTCACTACGCTGAACTGCGCACTTTAGGTGTGCCTATCACTACGGTTGACGTAGGTGGTGGTTTAGGTGTGGACTACGAAGGTTCAAACTCGCGTTCTGCCTGCTCGATGAACTACACCATGCTGGAATACGCCCGCAACGTGGTATACGGCTTAAAAGAAGTTTGTGACGAATACGACTTACCGCATCCAAATATTATCACTGAGTCTGGCCGTGCTATGACCGCACACCACGCCGTGTTAATTACTGATGCTATTGACGTAGAACGTGCACCGGGCTTAGTCAATATGCCAGAGCCAAGCGAAGACTCACCAGCCGTGATTTGGGCTTTGTGGGATTCGTATAAAAACGTCACACCACGCACAGCGGTCGAAGCCTACCACGATGCAGTGCATTATTTTACCGATGCGCATGCGCAGTATGTGCATGGTTTGCTGACGTTAAAAGACTGGTCTTTGCTGGAGCAGATTTACTTTGCCACCATCAACAAAGTGAAAAACAAGCTGGATTTATCGTCGCGTTCACACCGAGATATTCACGATGAGTTAAACGAGAAATTAGCCGACAAGCTGTTTGTAAACTTCTCTCTGTTCCAGTCTATGCCGGATGCCTGGGGTATTGACCAGTTATTCCCTGTGATGCCATTGGAGCGGATGAATGAGTCGCTGGAACACCGCGCTATCATTCAGGACATTACTTGTGACTCAGACGGCGTACTGAAAAGTTATGCTGACGGTAACGGTATTGAATCCAGCCTGCCATTGCCTTCGTACAAAGAAGACTCGCAGTTCCTGCTGGGTATGTTTATGGTTGGCGCTTACCAGGAAATTCTGGGCGACCTGCATAACCTGTTTGGTGACACAGACTCAGTGCATGTTGAACTGGATGACGAAGGCGGTTACCGTCTGACCAATGCAATTAAAGGCGACACAGTGGCTGACGTATTACGTTATGTGCAGTTTGACGCGAAGAAGCTGCTTGCCTCTTATCAGAAGCAATTAGCACGGATGGACTTTACCCCTGAAATGCAGGCGTCTTATTTAGATGAACTGAAATCCGGGGTTTATGGTTACACCTACTTCGAAGATTAAGGTAAACTTGCCACTGATCGGATGAGAGAAAAGCAGGTTTACCTGCTTTTCTTTTTTAACCTAACGAACAAGTGGTGACTGAATGCTGCATTTCTTACCAGCCCCAATACGTGGCTCGATTTCTTTTCTGCTGTATATTATCAACACTATTTTTTGGGCCACCCCTATTCTGATCCTGGCCATTGTAAAACTGCCTCCGGTAAAAATCTGGCAAACCTGGATCACCTATTTACTCGACTTCTGCGCCACCAGTTGGATCACATTAAATAACTTAACCAGCCGAACCTTTACCCGTATCCGTTGGGATATCAAAGGCATAGATAATTTAAGCGTCAAAGACTGGTATCTGGTAATGGCGAACCATCAGTCCTGGGTTGATATTCTGGTGCTGCAAAAAGTCTTTAATCACAAAGCACCCTTTTTAAAATTTTTCCTGAAAAAAGAACTAATTTATGTGCCTGTAATTGGCTTATGCTGGTGGGCACTGGATTTTCCTTTTATGCAGCGTTTAACGGCAAAACAGCTGGCGGAAAAGCCAGAACTCAAAGGCACTGATATAGCCACTACCCGTAAAGCCTGCGAAAAATTTCGCTACAAACCCGTGTCAGTGATGAATTTCCTTGAAGGCACCCGCTTCACGACGCATAAACATGAGAAACAACAATCACCTTTTACTCATTTGCTCAAGCCTAAAGCTGGTGGTATTTCTTTTGTACTGAATGCGATGGGTGAACATTTACATAAACTGCTGGATGTGACCATTTGTTACCCCAAAGAAATTCCAACCTTTTGGGATTATATTTCCGGCAAGGTGCAGGATATTAAAGTGCGGGTGCGGGTATTGCCTATAGATCCCAACCTGATTGGGGATTATGACGATCCGGTATTTAAACAAAGATTTCAGGCTTGGGTGAATCAACTCTGGTTAGATAAAGATTTGTTATTAACAGAGCTGGAGCAAGGAGAGCGGAGCTAATGTTGTATTGGTTGCCTGTAGTACTTAAAGCCCCTTTAGCGTTTTTTTTGTTCAGCTGCAATCTGGCGTTGTGGGGAACTATTGTCACGCTGATTGGTATGGCCAAGTTGTTGTCGCCAAACGCAACAGCCAGAGCATTCTGGTCTAAACCTGCCCACTGGGCCTACCGGGGATGGTCGCGTTATAACAAAGTCTTGATGGAATTGTTTAACAAAGTCGAATGGCAAGTCAGCGGCGTGGCTGAACTAAAAAAAGACAGCTGGTATCTACTGATCTCCAACCATAAAAGCTGGCTGGATATTCCGGTGTTAAGTCAGTTTGCGTTAAACCGTATTCCAGAACCTAAGTTCTTTTTAAAAGAGCAGCTGAAATGGGTGCCTTTTATTGGTTCAGGATCCTGGGCTTTGGATATGCCTTTTATGAAGCGCTACAGCCAGGCAGAAGTCGCCAAGAACCCTGCGCTTAAAGGCAAGGATATAGAAACCACCCGCGCCTCCTGCGAAAAGTTTAAAAATACTCCAACTACTATTATTAACTTTGTGGAAGGGTCACGTTTTACCACAGAAAAGCATAAACAAAAACGTAGCCCGTTCCGGCATTTATTGCCGCCCAAAGCCGGTGGCATAGCCTTCACCTTAGCTAGTATGGGACCACAATTTCATTCAGTGTTAGATGTCACCATCTTATACCCGGACAATCCGGGCCATGTGGCTTTGGATATGCTTTGTGGCCGCTTAAAACGTGTGGTCGTCCTGGTTGAAATTCTGCCAGTGGATAATGAAATCATTGGCGATTATTTTAACGACGAGAGCTTCAGAGTCAGCTTTCAAAACTGGCTGAATCAGCGCTGGCTGAAAAAAGATCAGGCTATTGCGGCTTATCATCAACCAGAAACATCAGCTTCGGAAAACGCCTTGTGTTAGATCAGTATTTACAACAAGCGGCCAGTTATTTTGGCCAGACCTTACCGCCAGAGCATTTGTTGATGTTAGCCATCAGACTAGTGTTGGCTTTGATATTGTTATGCCTGCTTTTTGCACTGGCCCGTCGTTATCTGATGCCTGTCATAGCTCATCTGCTGGATAAAGTAGATGGCGAATTAGAACATCAAACAGAAAGAGAACGGCTGCAACTGGCCAGCCATGTTGCGCATTTGCTCCCTGCAGTGGTGCTGATTAGCTCAGCCGAAAAGTTCTTCCTGCACTGGCCGGATTTTATGTCGGCGGTGCATCTTGGTCTTTGGATTTACCTGTATTGTTTTGCCGGTATGGCTTTTGCTGCACTGATTAATTTTGCTGCTGCCATTTATAGCGCTGTAGACCGTCAGAGTAATGTGCCTTATCTGGGGCTGGCTCAAATTCTGAAATTACTCGACTTCATCGTCGTAGGCATACTGATCTTAAGCATGCTGCTGGACA
>Ga0180008_1000871_pt1 | contig 21555 bp, 30 predicted proteins | sample MM_PW_MetaG_FD_121121 | JGI IMG/M metagenome (GOLD analysis project Ga0180008, IMG submission 121121) | Groundwater microbial communities from the Aspo Hard Rock Laboratory (HRL) deep subsurface site, Sweden - MM_PW_MetaG | ecosystem: Environmental > Aquatic > Deep subsurface > Groundwater...
CCCGAGAAGGTGTTGAAGATGTCGAGGATGCCGCCATTGGTCTGGCTATACAGCTGCGACAGGGCGGTCGGATCGACGCCGGGCAGCGGCACGAAGCTGAGGAAGCGGAACACGATCAAGGCGCCCAGCGTAAACCACAGGCGCTTCTTGAGGTCGGTCGCCTGGCTGAACTTCGCGAGGCTGAGATTGGATGCGAGCTGGTCGGCTCTCGATGCCATGGTGGCTGCCCTTCAAATCACTCTTACCCGGATAAAGCCGGGCCGGAATCGGAAATCCCCTTAACGGGGACATGGGGCGCTGTCGAACCGGGAATTACCGTGGATGCGGTAAACAGCGTCCCCCGATGCACAAGACCCCGCCGACCCATATCGGGCAGCGGGGTCATGCTTGCAAGACTGTCAGACCGAAATCAGGCCTTCGCTGCGGCCTTCTTGGCGGCCAGGGTCGTGCCCTTCTTCGCCTTGGCCTTCTCGGCAGCCGGAACGACTTCGATCACGTCGACCTTGCCACCGGTCTTTGCGACGGCGTCGATGGCGCTCTTGGACGCACCGGCGACCAGGAAGCTGACCTTGGCGGTCAGTTCACCCTTGGCGAGCAGACGGACGCCGTCCTTGCCACCGCGGGTCAGGTTTGCAGCGTTCAGAGCGGCCTGGTCGATGGTCGCGTTGGCGTCCAGCTTGCCCTCGTCGATCGCCTTCTGCACGGCGCCCAGGTTCACGATCGCATAGTCACTCGCGAAGATGTTGTTGAAGCCGCGCTTCGGGATACGCATGTGGAGCGGCATCTGGCCACCCTCGAAGCCGTTGATGCTGACGCCCGAACGCGCCTTGGCACCCTTCTGACCGCGACCGGCGGTCTTGCCCTTGCCCGAGCCGATGCCGCGGCCTACGCGCATACGGCCCTTGCGGGCGCCGGCATTGTCGTTGATTTCGTTGAGCTTCATGATGTGCACTCGCTTTCGCTTGGTTCGCGCTGAATGGAAGCGGGGCCCATAGCCTTTCCTGCCCCCCTTGTCACCCCTCCTTTTACTGCAAAGGCCACGCCGCGCCATTGACATGGCAGGGGTGCAAATTACGCTCGCCAGCAGGGCATGCCGGGGGGACGGAGCATGGACAGCGGGGGAAATGATCGGCCTATCGCCGACCGGACCAGTCATCGACCGATCGAGGAGATTCGGGTTCTCGCGACCCTGCTTCTCGTCATCTATCATGTGATCGGGGGCGAAGGCACCGGCCTCGCCCTATCCTACCCCCATCCCTTGCGCACTTTTGCGGACATGCTCGCGGATTTCCGCATGCCTGCCTTCGCGTTCGTGGCCGGCTTCGTCTACGCATTGCGCCCGCCGCGCCTGGCCGGTCTTGGCGCCTTCTATGCGGGCAAATTGCGCCGCATCGCCGTTCCCGGCCTTATCGCGGCGCTCGGCTTCGAAACCATCGCCCTGTTTCTCGATGCCATGGGCATGACGTTCGGATGGATGATTCCCCCGGACCAGATCTGGCGGCTTCTGATATTCCCCTACATCCATTTCTGGTTCCTGCAGGCCATATTGACGCTGTTTGCGGTCGTTGGCCTGATGGATGCCGCAACAAGGCACAGGCAGCATCTCTGGCTGCTGGCGACAGCCACCCTGCTCGCCCTGTCCGGGCTGAAGCTGCCGCCCTATTTCTCGCTCGATCAGGCTGCCAGCCTGGCGCCCTTCTTCATCCTGGGAATATGCGTTCATCGCGGCGGTGCCTGGGTCGATGCCCATCGACGCCCCCTCACCCTGACCGCTCTTATGGTCATGCTGATCTGTCTGTGCTGGAAATCATGGAGCTACACGCAGACGGGCATGATCGACCTCGATCGGCGCGATATCGAGACGCTCGCGATGGTTGCTGCATTATGCACCTTGCTGATCTTCTACCTGCCGACACATCCATGGGCCAAGCCGATCGGCCGAATAACCTTCACTATCTATCTCTATCATGTTCTCGGCACCGCCGCGGTGCGCATCGCACTCACCAAGGTCGGCATCGACATGCTGCCCATGCATCTCTTGTCGGGCGTGATCGCCGGGCTGATGCTCCCCGCCGCCATTCATCTGGTCGCGGCCCGCCATCCGCTCTCGAGCCGATTATTGCTCGGCATCAAAAGCGCGAGAAAGCCGGTCGCACCGCTATCTGCCTCTCCATCGCGCGACACCGTCTCTACGCTGGCGCCCTAGCATAGCGGCTGATCGCTATCCGGTCGCGCTTGCCCGGAGTGCATGGAGCAAGACGATTTTTGGACGTCACCGCTAGCGAAGCGTCGCGATCACGCAGTGGGTCCGTCTCGCATCATCAAACTCTCCGTGCCGTCAGATTTAGCCTTCCCCCGCAGTTGAGGCGATCTTGAGGACAAAAGAAAAGGCACGCAGAACCTAAGTTCCGCGTGCCTCCATCTCTATCGTTTTGGGAAGAAGGCTCAGCCTTCGACCACTGCCACCATGTGGGGGAGCTTCTTGATGGCGCCGCGGACTTCCGCAGTGTCTTCCAGCTCCACAACGCGGTGCATCTTGCCAAGGCCCAGGCCGATCAGAATCTTCTTCTGGGCTTCGGGGCGACGGATCGGCGAACCGATCTGCTTGATCTTGATCTTCGCCATGTCAGTTACTCCGCAATCGCTTCGGCATCAGCCTGCGCGACGTCGGCCGAAGCACCACCACGACGCAGAAGGTCGGCGACCTTCTTGCCACGGCGCTGCGCCACCGACTTCGGGCTGGTCTGTTCGACCAGAGCCGCGAAGGTCGCACGGATCATGTTGTAGGGGTTCGACGTACCGTTCGACTTGGTCACGACGTCAGCGACGCCGAGGCTTTCGAACACGGCGCGCATCGGACCACCGGCGATGATACCCGTACCGGCCGGAGCCGAACGGACAGTCACCTTGCCGGCACCGAAGTGGCCAAGGCCGTCATGGTGCAGGGTGCGGCCTTCCTTCAGCGGAACGCGAACCATTGCCTTCTTGGCAGCGGCGGTCGCCTTGCTGATGGCTTCAGGCACTTCGCGCGCCTTGCCATGGCCGAAGCCCGCACGACCCTTGCCGTCGCCGACGACGACGAGGGCTGCGAAACCGAAGCGCTTACCGCCCTTGACGGTCTTCGAGACGCGGTTGATGTGAACCAGCTTCTCGATCAGCTCTTCGCCCTGCTCCTCGTCACGGTTGCCACCGCGACGATCGTCGCGACGACCACGGCCGCCACGCTCGCCACGGTTGCGATCGCCACCGCCACGGTTGCCACGGCCACGGCCGGGGCCACGACCTTCGGTCGGTGCAGTCGCTTCGGCGCCCTCGACGGGTGCGACGACTTCGTTGGTGTTTTCGTCAGCCATGATCAGAACTCCAGCCCGGCTTCACGGGCCGCATCGGCCAGCGCCTTGACGCGGCCATGGAACAGGAAGCCACCACGGTCGAACACGACCTGGGTGACGCCAGCGGCGGTCGCCGCTGCGGCGACGCGCTTGCCGACATCGGCAGCTGCTTCGGCCGAGGCGCCGGTCTTGCCCAGAGCCTTGGAACCGACATCCTTGTCCAGGGTCGAAGCGGCGGCGACGGTCTTGCCGGCGACGTCGTCGATGACCTGGGCGTAGATGTGCTGGCCCGAACGGTGGACGCTGAGGCGCGGACGGGTGCCCGACACGGCCTTGAGCGCGGTGCGAACGCGGCGACGACGCCGCGCGAAGAGGGAAAGCTTTGCCATCTTACTTCTTCTTCCCTTCCTTGCGGAAGATGAACTCGCCGGCGTACTTGATACCCTTGCCCTTATAGGGTTCGGGCTTGCGCCAGCGACGGATCTCGGCAGCGACCTGACCGACCTGCTGCTTGTCGATACCGCTGATCTCGACCGTGGTGTTATCCGGGGTCTTGATCTCGATACCTTCCGGGATCGCGAAATCGACATCGTGCGAATAGCCGAGCTTCAGGTTCAGAACCTTGCCCTTCGAATCCGCGCGATAACCGACGCCGGTGATCAGCAGCTTCTTGGTGTAACCTTCGGTCACACCAGTAATCAGGTTGGCGATCAGGGTGCGCTGCATGCCCCAGAAAGCGCGAGCGCGCTTGCTGTCGTTGGCAGGCTTCACCGCGATCGAACCGTCTTCGATGCTGTAGGTGACTTCGTTAGCCAGCGGCAGCGAAAGGGTACCCTTGGGGCCCTTCACCGACAGCTGACCGTCGGCGATGGACGCGGTCACGCCCGAAGGCACGGTGACCGGCTTTTTGCCAGTGCGGCTCATCAGAACACCTCCGCCAGCACTTCGCCACCGACATTCTGTTCGCGCGCTTCGGCGTCGGACAGAACGCCACGCGGCGTCGAGACAATGGTGATGCCCAGGCCGTTGCGGATCACCGGAAGTTCCTTGGAACCCGAGTAAACGCGGCGGCCAGGCTTGGACACGCGGGCGACATGCTTGATCGCCGGCTGACCTTCGAAATATTTCAGCTCGATGCGCAGGCCAGGGTGGTTACCCAGGGCTTCTTCGGAATAGCCACGGATGTAGCCTTCACGCTGGAGCACGTCGAGAACGCGAGCGCGCAGCTTGGAAGCGGGGGACACAACGCTGTCCTTCTTCGCCTGCTGCCCGTTGCGGATGCGGGTGAGCATATCACCCAGGGGATCGGTCAATGCCATCTCAAATGATCCTTACCAGCTCGACTTGGTGACGCCGGGGATCAGGCCCTTGTTGGCCAGATCACGCAGCTGCACGCGGCAGAGGCGGAATTTGCGGTAATAAGCGCGGGGACGCCCCGTCAGTTCGCAGCGGTTCCGAACGCGGGTCGGATTGCCGTTGCGGGGGATCTCCGCCATCTTCAGACGCGCGATCAGACGATCGCTGTCATCGGCCGCGGTATCATTCGCGATCGCCTTGAGCTTTGCATAACGGCCGGCATATTTCTTAACCAGCTTCTTGCGGCGCTCGTTCTTGTTGATCGAACTCAGTTTCGCCATGACTTAAGTTCTCTTCCTTAGCTTAAGCGTTGGGAGAGAAGCGGGGCCTGATCAGGCCGCCTGCTTCTCTTCAATCGGGAAGGGGAAGCCGAAGAGGCGCAGCAGTTCGCGCGCCTCATCGTCCGTCTTCGCGGAGGTGGTCACGATGATATCCATGCCGCGCACCTTGTCGACGCGGTCATAGCTGATCTCCGGGAAGATGATCTGCTCTTTGATACCAAAGGCATAGTTGCCACGGCCATCGAAGCTCTTCGGGTTCAGACCACGGAAGTCGCGCACGCGGGGCAGAGCGATGTTGATCAGGCGATCAACGAACTCGTACATGCGTTCACGACGCAGCGTGACCTTCGCACCGATCGGCATGCCTTCACGCAGCTTGAACTGCGCGATCGACTTCTTCGCCTTGGTGATGACGGGCTTCTGACCAGCGATCAGCTCCATCTCTTCGGCAGCCGAGGTGACCTTCTTCTTGTCCTGGGTCGCTTCGCCCACGCCCATGTTGAGCGTGATCTTTTCGATCCGGGGGATTTCCATGACGTTCTTGTAACCGAACTTCTCGGTCATCGCCTTGACGATTTCGGCGTCATACTGCGCCTTCGAGCGCGGCGTAAACTTCTCGGCCATTACAGCACCTCACCGGACTTGACGGCGACGCGGACCTTCTTGCCGTCGCGATCCTCGAAACGGACGCGGGTCGGCTTGCCATCCGTATCGGCGACAGCGACGTTCGAAATGTGGAGCGGCGCAGGCTTGCGCTCGATGCCACCCTGCGGGTTCGCCTGGTCGGGCTTGCGATGCTTGGCATGCACGTTGATGCCTTCCACCAGGACCTTGTCGTCCTTGGGCATCACGGCCAGAACAGCGCCGGTACGGCCCTTGTCCTTGCCGGCCAGGATGACGACCTTGTCGCCCTTCTTGATCTTAGCAGCGCTCATTACAGCACCTCGGGAGCAAGGCTGATGATCTTCATGTGCTTCTTGGCACGCAGTTCACGAACCACGGGGCCAAAGATACGGGTGCCGATCGGCTCCTCGTTCTTGTTGATCAGCACAGCGGCGTTGCCATCGAAACGGATGACCGAACCGTCTGCACGGCGGATATCCTTGGCGGTACGCACGATGACGGCACGATGCACGTCACCCTTCTTCACCTTACCACGAGGCGCAGCTTCCTTGATCGAGACGACGATGATGTCGCCTACGCCAGCGAAGCGACGCTTCGAGCCGCCCAGCACCTTGATGCACTGGACGCGCTTGGCGCCGCTGTTGTCAGCGACGTCAAGATTGGATTGCATCTGGATCATAGATCCGGTTCCTTCTTATTTGGCCTACCGGGGCAATTCCCGGCGGTTCCGAATTCATCAGCCTAAAGCCCGGTGACTCTACGCGAAGCGCGGGCCTGTAACCCTTTCCGAAGGAAAAGGCCAGCCCCGCGCCGCATTTTTCACCAAAGGCTCAGCGAGCCTGCCCTCAGGCCGCCGTTTCCGGCGACTTGTGGGTGTCCACGCGCTCGATGACCTTCCAGGTCTTGAGCTTGGAAATCGGAGCGGTCTCTTCGATTCGGACCGTTTCGCCTTCCTTGTAGACATTGCCCTCATCATGGGCATGGTACTTCTTCGAACGGCGGATGATCTTGCCGTAGAGCGCATGCTTTACCTTGCGCTCCACGCGAACGACCACCGTCTTGTCGGTCTTGTCGGAAACCACAGTTCCCGTCAGCACGCGCTTGGGCATCGTGTGGTTCCTTTACTTGGCAGCGGAGCTGTTACGCTCCGTCTGCAGGGTCTTGATCTGCGCGATCGACCGACGGACTTCCTTGACGCGGCTGGGCTTTTCCAGCTGGTTGGTGGCCGCCTGGAAACGCAGGTTGAACTGCTCGCGCTTCAGGTTGTTGAGTTCGGTCGACAGTTCGTCGTCCGTCTTGGTCTTCAGGTCTGCGACATTCGCCATGTGCTTAACCCTCCAGATGCGAGGTGTCGCCGAGGCGGGCGACAACCTTCGTCTTGATGGGCAGCTTCATCGCGGCGCGCGAGAAGGCCTCTGCTGCGAGCGGACCGGGTACGCCGTCCAGTTCGAACAGGATGCGGCCCGGCTTGACGCGAGCAGCCCAATATTCGACCGAACCCTTACCCTTACCCTGACGGACTTCGGCAGGCTTCTTGGAAACCGGCACGTCGGGGAATACGCGGATCCACAGACGGCCCTGACGGCGAAGGTGACGCTGGATCGCGCGGCGAGCCGCTTCGATCTGGCGGGCAGTGACGCGCTCAGGTTCCATGGCCTTGAGACCATAAGCGCCGAAATTCAAAGCCGAGCCACCCTTGGCATCGCCCTTGATCCGACCCTTGAAGGTCTTGCGGAACTTCATTTTCTTCGGTTGCAGCATGACGCTATTACCTTCTTATCTTCAGCGCGCCGGGCGCACGCCGGAGGTTTGAGCCTCCAGCATCAGCCGGTCGGTCGCGAACGGATCGTGACCAAGGATTTCGCCCTTGAAGATCCAGACCTTGATGCCGCAAACGCCATAGGCGGTGTGCGCCGTGGCTTCGGCATAGTCGACGTTCGCACGCAGCGTGTGCAGCGGAACGCGGCCTTCGCGATACCATTCGACGCGCGCGATCTCTGCGCCGCCCAGACGGCCGCCGCAGGTGATCTTGATGCCTTCGGCGCCCAAACGCAGGGCCGACTGCACCGCACGCTTCATGGCGCGACGGAAGGCAACGCGGCGTTCCAGCTGATCGGCGATACCCTGAGCGACGAGCTTCGAATCGATTTCCGGCTTGCGGATTTCGACGATGTTCAGCGACACGTCGGACGAGGTCAGCGCACCCAGCTTGCGGCGCAGCTTTTCGATGTCCGCGCCCTTCTTGCCAATGATGACGCCCGGACGGGCGGCATAGATCGACACGCGGCACAGCTTGGCCGGACGCTCGATGACCACCTTCGAGATCGCTGCCTGCGGCAGGTTCTTGAAGATGAACTGGCGGATCTTGAGATCTTCCAGCAGCAGGCGACCATAGTCGGCACCTTCGGCGAACCAGCGGCTGTCCCAGGTACGGTTGATCTGGAGACGCAGACCGATCGGATTGCTCTTGTGACCCATGTGCTTACGCCTCCGCTTCTTCGCCAGCTTCACGCACGACGATGCGCACGCGGCTGTAGGGCTTGAGGATCCGGGTCGACTTGCCGCGGCCGCGAGCATGGAAGCGCTTCAGCGTGAACGCCTTGCCGACCGATGCTTCCGCGACGACCAGCGAGTCGACGTCGAGATTGTGGTTGTTTTCCGCATTGGCGATGGCCGAAGCCAGCACCTTGCGCACGTCGACAGCCATCGCCTTCTTCGAGAAGGCGAGGATGTTCAGCGCCTCTTCGACCTTGCGGCCGCGGATCAGCGTGGCAACCAGGTTCAGCTTCTGGGCCGAACCGCGGATCTGCGTGCCGACGGCCAGAGCCTCATTGTCGGCGACGCGACGGGGAGCCTTAGGCTTGCTCATTAGCGCTTGCCCTTCTTGTCGGCGGCGTGGCCGGGGAAGAAGCGGGTCGGGGCGAATTCGCCCAGCTTGTGACCCACCATATCCTCGTTCACGGAAACCGGAACATGCTTACGACCATTATAGACGCTGAACGTCAGGCCGACGAACTGCGGCAGGATGGTGGAACGACGCGACCAGGTCTTGATCGGCGCACGGCCACCCGCGTCCTGCGCGGCTTCCGCCTTCTTCAGAAGGCTGAGGTCCACGAACGGACCTTTCCAGACGGAACGAGCCATCTCGCTTACCTCTTCTTCTTCGCGTGGCGGCTACGGATGATGAACTTGTCCGTCGCCTTGTTGTGGCGGGTGCGAGCACCCTTGGTCGGCTTGCCCCACGGGGTAACCGGATGACGGCCGCCCGAGGTGCGGCCTTCACCACCACCATGCGGGTGATCGACCGGGTTCTTGGCGACACCGCGCGTCAGCGGGCGGATGCCGTTCCAACGGTTGCGGCCGGCCTTGGCAAGATTGGTGTTGCCATTGTCGGGGTTCGACACGGCGCCGATGGTACCCATGCAGTCCGAACGGATGTAGCGCTGTTCGCCCGAGGACAAACGCACCATCACCATGCCGCGATCACGACCGACCAGCTGGGCATAGGTGCCCGCCGAACGGCAGAGCTGCGCGCCCTTGCCCGGCTTCATTTCGATGTTGTGGATGATCGTGCCGACCGGCATCTGACCCAGCTCCATCGCGTTGCCCGGCTTCACGTCGGTCTTCTTGCCGGCGATGACCTTGTCACCGGGCGCAAGACGCTGCGGCGCGATGATGTAGGACTGCGTACCGTCAGGATAGTTGACCAGCGCGATGAAGGCGGTGCGGTTGGGGTCATATTCCAGACGCTCGACCGTACCTTCGACATCCCACAAGCGACGCTTGAAGTCGATGATACGATAGCGCTGCTTATGACCGCCACCGATACCACGCGAGGTCACATGACCCTTGTTGTTACGGCCACCGGTCTTGCGCTTGCCTTCGGTCAGCGCCTTTACGGGCTTACCCTTATGCAGGCTCGACTTGTCGACCAGGATCAGGCCGCGGCGGGCCGGGCTGGTCGGGTTATAATGCTTAAGAGCCATCTTAGCGGACTCCCTCGGTGATATCGATCGACTGGCCTTCGGCCAGGCGGACGATCGCCTTCTTCACGTCCGAACGCGTGTAGGGCTTGCCCTTCCAGCGCTTCGTCTTGCCCTTGGTCACCAGCGTGTTGACGCTCTTGACTTCGACGCCCCAGATCGCCTCGACGGCGGCCTTAATCTCCGGCTTCGACGCATCGCCAGCGACCTTGAAGACCACGGCGTTGTTCTCGGAGAGAAGAGTCGACTTCTCGGTGATGTGCGGGGCGACAACGACGTCATAGTGACGGTTGGCGACGGCCGCGGCTTCTTTTTTAGCCATTGAAACGGGCCTCCAGCTTTTCGACCGCGGCGCGGGTGAGCACCAGCGAGTCGGCCTTCAGGATGTCATAGACATTGGCGCCAACGGCAGGGAGCAGGTCCACGCCGATGATGTTCGCCGAAGCCTTCGCGAAGCTGATGTTCACGGCGTCGCCGTCGATGAACAGCACCTTGGTCAGGTTCAGCTTGGCAAGGTTGGCGACCAGCGCCTTGGTCTTGCCTTCAGCCACGTCCAGGCTGTCGATGATCGTCAGCGTTCCCGCCTTGACCTTCGAAGACAGCGCCATCTTCAGACCCAGCGCGCGAACCTTCTTGTTCAGCGAGGGGTTGAAGTCGCGAACGCGGGCACCGTGAGCCTTACCACCACCGATGAAGATCGGCGCGCGGCGATCGCCGTGACGAGCGGTACCGCCGCCCTTCTGGCGACCGAACTTCTTGCCGGTACGGGCGACGTCGGAACGCTCGCGGGTACCGCGGGCGGTGCCACGACGCTTTTCGAGCTGCCAGGTGACGACGCGGTGCAGGATGTCGGCGCGCGGTTCCAGACCGAACACGTCGTCATTCAGCTCCAGTTCGCCGGCGGCCTGCGCGTCGAGGGTCTGTACATTGACCTTCATGATTAGCCCTCCTGGCCTTCGGTCGCTTCGGGAGCGACTGCTTCAGCAGGCGTCTCGGCAGCGGTGTTGCTGTTGGCGGCAGCCTTCAGGCTGGCCGGATAGGGAGCGTCAGCCGGGCGCTTCACCTTGACGGCGTCGCTCACGGTCAACCAGGTACCCTTGGCACCGGGAACAGAACCCTTGACGAACAGCAGGCCACGCTCGACGTCCGTGCGGACGATTTCGAGGTTCTGCTGCGTACGCTCGCGGTCACCCATGTGGCCGGCCATCTTCTTGTTCTTGAAGACGCGACCCGGATCCTGACGGTTACCAGTCGAACCATGGGCACGATGGCTGATCGACACGCCGTGCGTGGCGCGCATACCGCCGAAGCCCCAACGCTTCATGGCACCGGCAAAACCCTTACCCTGGGTGTGCCCTGCAACGTCGACCAGCTGGCCGGCGATGAAATGGTCAGCGGCGATTTCGACGCCGACATCGAGGAGAGCATCCTCGGCGACGCGGAATTCGACCAGGCGAGCCTTGGGCTCGACTTCGGCCTTGGCGAAGTGGCCACGCTGCGGCTTGGCAACATTCTTCACCTTGGCAACGCCAGCACCGAGCTGAACGGCCACATAGCCATCGCTGTCGACATCCTTGCGTGCCACGACCTGGTTGCCCTCGAGGGCCAGAACCGTAACTGGAATGTGACGTCCGTCCTCCTGGAACAGACGGGTCATCCCGACTTTCTTAGCGATCACGCCTGTGCGCATCACTTGTTACTCCCATAGAGGCCCGCCTTAGCAGCGGGCGTATCCAACGAAAAAACCGCTCAGCATCTCTGCTTCGCGGCCCAACCCAATGTTTAGATCACCCCGTCCGGGTTGGATGCCACCCCCTCTCGGGAACAGCGACGGGGGACCAGAACCGCGACCTCTCCAGCTTACTGGCGTCGCGCGGTATCCCTTGTGTCGTTTGAGCTTCCGCCCCTCTTGAAAATCAGAGGTCCAGAATACCCGATACCCTGCCCTCCAAAAGGAAGGCAGGGACTTGCCGGCGTTTAGGCCAGCTTGATTTCGACGTTCACGCCGGCAGCCAGGTCCAGCTTCATCAGCGCGTCGACCGTCTGCGGCGTCGGCTGCACAATGTCAAGCATACGCTTGTAGGTGCGGACTTCGAACTGCTCGCGCGACTTCTTGTCGATGTGCGGACCACGGTTGACCGTGAACTTTTCGATGCGCGTCGGAAGGGGAATCGGACCGCGAATAAGGGCGCCGGTGCGGCGGGCGGTGTCGGCGATGTCGCCGGTCGCCTGATCGAGCACGCGATGATCGAACGCCTTGAGGCGAATGCGGATGTTGCTGTCCATAGTTCCTGTACCGATGCGAAAGAGCCAAAAACGTAGAGCATTTTCAAAAATCAGCCGGAGCAGCCGATGATTTGTAAAAATGCGCCAACAAAAAATATCCGCCCCGTAAACTGCCCTTCTAGCTCTTGCGAGCCGGAGAAAGGCGATCCGGGGCGGTTAAAATCCTCAACGGCGCGAATCGGACGATTCGCGCCGCTGCGGTCCTATATTACTTCGAGATCGTGCCGACAACCCCTGCGCCGACGGTACGACCGCCTTCACGGATGGCGAAGCGCAGACCCGGATCCATAGCGATCGGGGCGATCAGCTTGATGCCGAGCTTCACGTTGTCGCCAGGCATGACCATTTCGGTGCCTTCGGGCAGGATCACTTCGCCGGTCACGTCGGTGGTGCGGAAGTAGAACTGCGGACGATAGTTCGCGAAGAACGGGGTGTGGCGACCGCCTTCTTCCTTCGACAGCACGTACACTTCGGCGTCGAATTCGGTGTGCGGGGTGATGGTGCCGGGCTTGGCCAGAACCTGACCACGCTCAACTTCTTCACGCTTCGTGCCACGCACCAGGGCGCCGATGTTGTCGCCTGCACGACCTTCGTCGAGCAGCTTGCGGAACATTTCCACGCCGGTGACGGTGGTCTTGCTGGTGTCCTTGAGGCCGACGATTTCGACTTCTTCACCAACCTTGATGATGCCGGTTTCGACGCGGCCGGTCACGACCGTACCACGACCCGAGATCGAGAACACGTCTTCGATCGGCATCAGGAAGGGCTTGTCAACCGGACGCTCGGGCTGCGGGATGAAGCTGTCGACGGCAGCCATCAGCTTGAGAACAGCGTCGTGGCCGATTTCAGGGGTCTTGTCCTGAAGGGCAGCAACAGCCGAACCCGGGATGACAGGGATGTTGTCGCCGTCGAAATCGTAGCTGCTGAGCAGCTCACGGATTTCCAGCTCGACCAGCTCGAGGATTTCGGCGTCGTCGACCAGGTCGACCTTGTTCATGAACACGACGAGCTGCGGAACGCCAACCTGACGGGCGAGCAGGATGTGCTCACGGGTCTGGGGCATCGGGCCGTCGGTGGCCGAAACGACCAGGATCGCGCCGTCCATCTGGGCGGCACCGGTGATCATGTTCTTCACATAGTCAGCGTGACCCGGGCAATCGACGTGCGCGTAGTGGCGGGCTTCGGTTTCATATTCGACGTGGGCGGTCGAAATGGTGATGCCGCGCTCGCGCTCTTCGGGAGCCTTGTCGATGTTGTCGTACGACGTAAAGGTCGCGCCGCCGGTTTCGGCCAGCACCTTGGTGATCGCTGCGGTCAGCGAGGTCTTGCCATGGTCAACGTGACCGATGGTGCCGATGTTGCAGTGCGGCTTATTCCGCTCAAACTTAGCCTTAGCCATTTTATCCTACCTTCTAATCAAAATCAGCTTGGGTCTGACCGCTCGGCCGCGCCTCGCGAAGGCGCGTCCATAGCAGCAAATTTACAGATTACCAGCCCCTAACCGAGCCGCTTGCACGGCTCGGCCCGGGAAAATCATCAGGCCATCTTCGCCTTGACTTCATCCGCCACATTCTGCGGCACTTCGTCATAGTGCGAGAAGGTCATCGAGTAATTCGCACGCCCCTGGGTGAAGGAGCGCAGCGAGTTCACATAGCCGAACATGTTCGCCAGCGGCACCATGGCCTCGACGATCTGTGCGTTGCCGCGCGTGTCGGTGCCCTGGATCTGGCCACGACGGCTGTTCATGTCGCCGATGACGTCGCCCAGATATTCCTCCGGGGTCACGACTTCGACCTTCATGACCGGTTCGAGCAGGGTGATGCCCGACTTCTGCGCCGCTTCGCGCATCGCGGCGCGGGCACAGATTTCGAACGCCAGCGCCGACGAGTCGACGTCATGATAGGCGCCGTCATACAGCACGATCTCGAAATCGATGATCGGGAAGCCGATCAGCGAACCGGTCGCTGCCGTTTCGCGGAAGCCCTTCTCGATCGCGGGGATATATTCCTTGGGAATATTGCCGCCCTTGATCTCATCCTTGAACAGGATGCCCGCACCGCGCTCGCCCGGCGTCAGCTTCACCTTGACGCGGCCGAACTGGCCGGTGCCGCCCGACTGCTTCTTGTGGGTGTAGTCGATGTCGACCGGCTTCTTGAGATATTCGCGATAGGCCACCTGCGGCGCACCGACATTCGCCTCGACCTTGAACTCGCGCTTCATGCGGTCGACCAGGATTTCGAGGTGAAGTTCGCCCATGCCCTTGATGATGGTCTGGCCCGATTCGTGATCGGTCGACACGCGGAACGAAGGATCTTCGGCAGCCAGACGATTGAGCGCGACGCCCATCTTTTCCTGGTCAGCCTTGGTCTTGGGTTCCACCGACAGTTCGATGACCGGCTCGGGGAATTCCATCCGTTCCAGAATGATCGGCTGGCGCTCGGCGCACAGCGTATCACCGGTGGTGGTTTCCTTCATGCCGGCCAGCGCAACGATGTCGCCGGCATAGGCCGCATCGATATCTTCACGGCTGTTGGCATGCATCAGCAGCATGCGGCCGATCTTTTCCTTCTTGTCCTTGACCGAGTTCAGGTACGTGCCCTTGGTCAGGGTGCCCGAATAGACGCGCAGGAAGGTCAGCGAGCCGACGAAGGGATCGTTCATGATCTTGAACGCCAGGCCCGAGAAGGGCGCGTCGTCCGCGGTCGCACGGCTGTCAGGTTCGTCGGTGTCGGGATTGATGCCCTGCACGTCTTCGATGTCGAGCGGCGAAGGCAGATAATCGACGACCGCGTCGAGCAGGGGCTGGACGCCCTTGTTCTTGAACGCCGAACCACACAGCACCGGCACGAAGGCCTGACCCAGCGTACCCTTGCGGATCAGCTTCTTGAGGGTCGCGACGTCGGGCTCATTACCTTCCAGATAGGCTTCCATCGCCTCGTCGTCCTGTTCGACGGCGAGCTCGATCAGCTTTTCGCGATATTCGGCAGCCTTGTCAGCCAGGTCGGCCGGAATTTCCTCATAGGAGAATTCGGCGCCCAGGCTTTCATCCTTCCAGATGATCGCACGGTTTTCGACCAGATCGACCAGGCCCTTGAAATCGGCTTCGGCGCCGATGGGCAGGTACAGGACGGCCGGGGTCGCGCCCAGGCGATCGATGATCGTCTGTACGCAATAATAGAAGTTGGCACCGGTGCGGTCGAGCTTGTTGATGAAGCACATCCGCGGAACCTTGTACTTGTCCGCCTGGCGCCACACGGTTTCCGACTGCGGCTCAACGCCGGCAACGCCGTCGAACGCGGCAACCGCGCCGTCGAGCACGCGCAGCGAACGTTCGACTTCGATGGTGAAGTCGACGTGGCCGGGGGTGTCGATGATGTTCAGGCGATGCTCGGGGCCCTTGCCCTCTGCAGCCTTCCACACGCACGTCGTCGCAGCCGACGTGATGGTGATACCACGCTCCTGCTCCTGCTCCATCCAGTCCATGGTCGCGGCGCCGTCATGGACTTCGCCGATCTTGTAGGACTTGCCGGTATAGTAAAGGATACGCTCGGTCGTGGTGGTCTTGCCGGCGTCGATATGCGCCATGATACCGAAGTTACGATAATGTTCGAGCGGATGGCTGCGGGCCATGATGCTTCTCCGTTGCCGGCGCACCGGCGGTGAGGGGATTCGTTTTTCTGCGCGTGGCCCCTAAACCAATCCGTTCGCCATGGGTAGCCACCCATGGCGAACGGACCGATTTTGAGTGCCGAATGTCGAAACGGGCACCTTGCGGCGCCCGTCCGATATTACCAGCGGTAGTGCGAGAAGGCGCGGTTCGCTTCCGCCATGCGGTGCGTGTCTTCGCGCTTCTTCACGGCATTGCCGCGGTTGTTGGCGGCGTCCAGCAGCTCACCCGAAAGGCGCGCGGCCATCGTGGTTTCGCTGCGGTTGCGCGCGGCAGTGATCAGCCAGCGAATCGCCAGGGCCTGCGAACGTTCGGGGCGAACTTCGACAGGCACCTGATAGGTCGCACCGCCGACGCGGCGGCTGCGGACTTCGATGCCGGGCTTGATGTTGTTCAGCGCATCATGGAACAGACCGATCGGATCCTTCTTGGCGCGGGTCTCGACAGTGTCGAGGGCACCATAGACGATCGATTCCGCAACGGCCTTCTTGCCGTCCTGCATGATGCTGTTCATGAACTTCGACAGCACGATATCACCGAACTTGGGATCGGGCAGGATGATGCGCTTTTCGGGGCGACGACGACGTGACATATTCTAGTCTCCCTTACTTCGGACGCTTCGCGCCGTACTTCGAACGGCTCTGCTTACGATCCTTGACGCCCTGGGTATCCAGAACGCCGCGCAGTACGTGGTAACGCACACCGGGAAGATCGCGTACGCGGCCGCCACGGATCAGCACAACGCTGTGCTCCTGAAGGTTGTGGCCTTCACCCGGAATGTAGGTGATGACTTCGCGCTGGTTGACCAGACGCACCTTCGCCACCTTACGAAGCGCCGAGTTCGGCTTCTTCGGGGTCGTCGTGTAGACGCGGGTACAAACGCCGCGCTTCTGCGGGTTCGCATCCATTGCAGGGACCTTGGACTTGGTCTTCTGCAGCTCGCGGCCCTTGCGGACCAGCTGATTGATTGTTGGCATGAAGCCCTTCACCTTTTTCAGTTACTTTACCTGGACGTCCCCGCGTTTTGCACCGTCCAGACGAAAGATTCGACCAAACGGCAAAGGCCCCGGTGGGCATAAGCCCCCTGGAGCCGCAAGAGCACCCGGCAATGTTCAGCTCTAAAAAGTGCCCAGAGAAAGGACGGAAAGAGAGCGAGTCTCCCCACGTCCGGGCCGCTGGGCAGCCGCGCCTATAGCGATGCACGCCGATCCGGTCAAGCAAGGCGCCTGGCTCACCGGCGCAGCGCCTTCATTCCTGTCGCTCGAAACGCTTCGGGAAGTGAAAAATACTGTCATTCGGACGGAACCAACGCACGCGATCCTCGTTTCGTCCCATTCAAACTTCGACTCGTCACGAGTCCGCAATGGCGGATTCGCGCGCAGTGCAAAGCTTTGCTACCGGCCCCGGCGGGCAAAAGAAGCATGGTTTAGAGTCGCGGGGTCGCATTGTCGCATCAGAAGAAGACGGGAATGGCCGGCCTCCGGGACCGGATCAGCGCCCTCTGCCCTGAGCGGGAGATTTTCCTGCGCTCCGGTGGCCAGGTCAAATTCATCCGTATCTCCCGCCGCGCGCAATTAGCCGCAGCGGGCCTGCTGTCCGCCGCGCTGATCGGCTGGGCCGGCGTCACCGTCTCCATGTTCGCCAGCAGCGCCTCAGTCGAGCAGCAGCGCGCCGCGCTCGCCCGGCAAGGCAAGTCGGTCGCCAGCGCCGCCAGCAAGGTGGAAGGCTATCGCCAGTCGGTCGAGGAACTGGCGCAGGATCTGAAGACCCGCCAGGACTTCATGGACGATCTCTACAAGACGCATTTCGGGGCGGAGGACGGCAATGCCGCCGGCGCCGATCTGGTCGGGGAAGAGAAGAACGCGGACAAGAGCGACAAGGCGGAACAGCTCAACACCAAGATCAGCATGGCGCCCGAAGCCGCGCCGCTGGTGAAGCTGGAGCAGCGCCAGCGCCGCTTCGCCCTGCTGCTGACCCATGCGGTCGAGCGCCGCGCCGACAAGGCCGCCGCCGCCATCCGCAGCTTCGGCCTCAATCCCGACACGCTCGCCCGCAGCGCCGCCCGCGCGCAAGGTGGTCCCTTCGTCCCCTGGAAGGGCGACAAGGGCGCGATGACCGGCGAACTGGAAGATCTTGCCGACGCCATGTCGCGCATGGAATTTCTGGAGCGCAGCCTGCTCACCATCCCCTCGGGCCAGCCCACCGGTTCACCGATGCTGACCAGCAGCTACGGCTATCGCCGCGACCCGTTCAACGGCCATGCCGCCTTCCATGCCGGCCTCGACTTTCCCGGTCGCTACGGCCAGCCGATCAACGCCGCCGCCGATGGCAAGGTCAGCTATGTCGGTCAGCGCCAGGGCTATGGCAATGTGGTCGAGGTCGAACATGGCAACGGCATCATGACCCGCTATGCCCACCTGTCCGGCTTTGCGAGCCGCGTGGGTCAGAAGATCGCGCGCGGCGACACGATCGGCCGCATGGGCTCGACCGGCCGCTCGACCGGCACTCATCTGCATTTCGAGGTTCGGCTGAACGGCCAGGCCGTCAATCCCCGCCCCTTTCTGGAGGCCCGCAAAGATGTTCTCCAAGTCCAGCAAATCGCCACGGCCCGTTTCGCCGATGTCCGCGACCGGGGGTAAGTCCATCCCCTTCTCGCTGATCGGCGGCGACGTCACCATCGCCGGCAATCTGACCGCGAGCGTGGACCTGCATGTCGATGGCGCGATCGAGGGCGACATCAGCTGCGCCGCATTGGTGCAGGGACCGGACAGCCGAATCACCGGCCATGTGACGGCGCAGAGCGCCCGCCTTGCGGGGCTGGTCGATGGGTCGATAACGGCGGGCGAACTGGTGGTGGAAAGCAGCGCCCGGATCACCGGCGACGTCGTCTACGAACGGATCACGATCGAACCGGGCAGCCGCGTAGAAGGCCGCTTCCGCCCCAAGGACAGCGACGCACCCGCGACCGAGTTGAAGCTGATCACCAGCGACAGCTGAATGGACATAATGGCGGGTATGGGTGGTTTTTTGCCTGCCCCTCCCGCTGGCGGGAGGGGCAGCGAGACTTACGCGCGCAGCGCGTTAGTCGCAGCGGGGTGGGCTGTCGCGACGTCCAGCCCACCCCCTAGCCCCCTCCCGCAAGCGGGATGGGGAACTATCCGCTTCCGCTCGGCAACCGCCCTTCCTCAATTGACCGGCGTCCGCCGCCGGTAACTCAACGCCTCGGCCACATGCACGCGCCCCACCCGCTCGGCCCCGGCGAGATCGGCGATCGTGCGCGCCACCCGCAGCACGCGGGTATAGCCGCGCGCCGACAGCTTCATCGCGGCGGCCGCCTGTGCCAGCAATTGCCGTCCGGCCTCGTCCGGCCCGGCGACTTCCTCCAGCCGTTCGCCATCCACCTCGGCGTTGGTGCGCGTCTTGCTCCCGGCATAGCGCACCGTCTGAACGCTCCGCGCCGCCGCGACCCGCGCCGCAACCTCGGCCGATCCTTCGGCGGGCGGCGGCAGCACCAGATCGGCGGCCGTCACCGCCTGCACCTCGACATGCAGGTCGATGCGATCCAATAATGGCCCCGACACCTTCGCTTGATAATCCGCCGCACAGCGCGGCGCGCGCGAACAGGCCAGCGCCGGATCGCTCAGATGCCCGCAACGGCAGGGATTCATCGCCGCGATCAACTGCACCCGCGCCGGGAAGGTCACATGCGCATTGGCCCGCGCCACCGTCACTTCACCCGTTTCCAGCGGCTGGCGCAGCGAATCGAGCACCGTGCGCTGAAATTCCGGTAGCTCATCCAGGAACAGCACGCCCAGATGCGCCATGCTGACCTCGCCCGGCCGGGCTTTCAGGCCCCCGCCGACCAACGCCGCCATCGACGCACTATGATGCGGGCTGCGATAGGGCCGTGCCCGGCTGATCCGCCCGCCCTCCAGCGTCCCGGCGACGCTCGCCACCATGGAGCTTTCCAGCGCCTCGGACGGCGTCATGTCGGGGAGGATACCCGGCAGGCAACTCGCCATCAGCGACTTGCCCGCGCCCGGCGGCCCGACCATCAGCAGATTATGGCCACCCGCCGCCGCAATCTCCAGCGCGCGCTTGGCGACCTCCTGGCCCTTCACCTGTTTCAGATCCACCGTGCGCACCGGCGCATCGACCGCGCCCGGCTGCGGCGGCGACAGCGCCGACGTCCCCTTGAAATGATTGAGCAGGCTCAGCAGATCGGGCGCGGCGACCACCTCCACCTCGCCAGCCCAGGCGGCTTCTGCCCCCTGCGCGACCGGACAGACCAGGCCCTTGTCCTGTTCGCCGGCATGGAGCGCGGCCAGCAGCACGCCGGGTGACGGCGCGGTCCGCCCGTCCAGCCCCAGTTCGCCCACGACCACATAGCCCGACAGCGTCTCGGCATCGATCACGCCCATCGCACCCAGCAAGGCCAGCGCTATGGGCAGGTCGAAATGCGATCTATTCACGTATTGATGGAAACCTGCCACTTCAGATCCTGGAAGGGTTAGCCGGATCGGGGCAACGAGCCGCCCCAATCGGCGCCCGAGAAAGTTCGTGTTGAGGCGGTGGCCGTAAGGCTCACGAGCGTACCTGCTGATGAACAAAGCCGATGGCGAATCGGATTCAGCGGGGCGTCTTCCGGCAATCCTGCATGAGAGCGTAGTCACAAAAATTTTCTCTCCGCCCCCCTTTTTTGGACGTCCAATCGGTAATGCGCGACGTCCGATGATTACGCCTCCGTGAGCAGGCTATTTCTCTGAATTGCGGCAACCACAATCGGACATGACGTCCAATTGAATTGGACGTTAAATAATACGTAATTCGATTATTACTTCATTTATCTATGTCCTATTTCGCATTCACTATTATAGTATTAATTTCGTGTTGATTTAATCCAGTACAATGTCTATCAATGCTCAGGTTTTGTAATGACGCGACGAAGCCGATCGTGCAGAAGCACTATGGCAGTCGCCGAATTGACTGGATAGAGTAGTGCCTTTTGAAAAGCTTACTAAGAAAGAATGTATGAGACGATGGTCGATGCTCAATGAGCAAACGACCGATCCGCATCAGACTGAGTCAGTTCCTGGACAATCCATTAGATTCGGCGGATCATTCTACGAATTCGGCCAACTAACACCGCTGTTTGGTTCTGATTTCGTATTTCCGCTGATAATTTATTTTGCCGAAGAATTTTATTCGAATGCCCCCTCAGGAAACGCCAAACGCAATCTCGGATTGCGTCTGTTTTTAACTTGGGTCGCAAGACAGGCTCTCGCTGCCCCGCTGAGCGCTGCGGGACGGGTACACGAGCAATTGTCGACTAGGGTCTGCCCCTCAGAAGTCGACATGACTGAAGTGGCTGAAACATATGGCGATATCATCCGCGATCTTGGCGATTTATCAATCCTGGATTCAGACGATGAGACTTACCGCTCCACACATTTAGATGCGGTGTCGGCCACATTACGGCGGCTAGCACCTTATGAGCTTTGGCCGTTGATGCCGCCGATCAGGCGTATGAGGCGCGGTACAAGGCACATTCCAGCTTTAGGTCAATTAGGGCCTGGCCGATCCAAGGTCGTGTTCGAGGGGGCAGACGCATACGCCAGAAGCGTTGAGGCATCGAAGGTGCGAATGGCGCAACTGCGGCGTATCGCAGAGGATGGGCTTATCGAGGAGTTCGAGATCTTTGAGACTGGCAAGAAACTCTTGGCGCGAAGTGATATTAGTGATTTCGCCACTATCACCCAAGCTGTCAAAAGCTTGACCGCATACGGTGTTAATAAGTCCGAGGGCGAACTAATCGATGAAGTGTTTCCAAAAAATGATCCAGAACTTCGATTAGCCAACTTACTGACTTATCTTGATCACACCACCAACGGTGCAGTGCCGACCTTAAGAGCCCGATCCAAAAGTTGTTGAGCAATACCAGCATGTTATGATTCACGCCGTCCTTGCGAGAGATGGAGTGATCAATGGCATGGACTGGCATTGCTCGAGATGAGCATAGCCGCAAA
>Ga0180008_1000875_pt1 | contig 21483 bp, 17 predicted proteins | sample MM_PW_MetaG_FD_121121 | JGI IMG/M metagenome (GOLD analysis project Ga0180008, IMG submission 121121) | Groundwater microbial communities from the Aspo Hard Rock Laboratory (HRL) deep subsurface site, Sweden - MM_PW_MetaG | ecosystem: Environmental > Aquatic > Deep subsurface > Groundwater...
ATAAAGAGAGAACGCCATGTCACAGAGCGCCGCCGCTACCCTGGCCAACGATGACGACAAAAACGCCGTCTACAAGCGCATCACCCTGCGCCTGATCCCCTTCATTTTCATCTGCTACCTGTTCAACTACCTGGACCGCGTCAACGTCGGTTTCGCCAAGCTGCAGATGCTCGACGCCCTGAAGTTCAGCGAGACCGTGTACGGCCTCGGAGCCGGGATTTTCTTTATCGGCTACGTGCTGTGTGGCGTGCCAAGCAACCTGGCGCTGACCAGGTTCGGCCCACGACGCTGGATCGCGCTGATGATGATCACTTGGGGCACCCTGTCCACCTGCCTGCTGTTTGTGACCACACCGACCCACTTCTACACGCTGCGCCTGTTTACCGGTGCAGCTGAAGCGGGCTTCTTTCCCGGTGTGGTGCTGTACCTCTCGCAGTGGTTCCCGACCTTCCGCCGCGGGCGGATCATGGCGCTGTTCATGTCGGCGATCCCGGTGTCCGGCCTGCTCGGCAGCCCGTTCTCCGGCTGGATCCTCAACCACTTCGCGGCCGGTCAAGGCGGCCTCGCGGGCTGGCAGTGGATGTTCCTGCTGCAAGGTGTGCCGACGGTAGTCCTTGGTGCCCTCGCCTACTTCCTGCTCAGCGACAGCTTCGCCAACGCCAAGTGGCTGACCGCCCACGAACGCGCAGTGCTCGAAGCCGACCAGGCCACCGACCTGGCCAACAAGCCCAAGACCACCACTGACTCGCTGCTGGAAGTGTTCAAGAACCCGGCAATCTGGGCGTTCGGCCTGATCTACTTCTGCATCCAGAGCGGCGTGTATGCCATCAACTTCTGGCTGCCGTCGATCATCAAGAACATGGGCTTTAGCGATAACCTGGTGATCGGCTGGCTCAGTGCGATCCCCTATCTGCTGGCAGCGGTATTCATGCTGGTGGTGGGCCGCTCTGCCGACCTGCGCAAGGAGCGCCGCTGGCACCTGGTGGTGCCGATGCTGATGGGCGCTGTCGGCCTGATCATCGCGGTGAACTTCGCCACCACCCCGGCCATTGCCATCCTCGGCCTGACCATCGCCACCATGGGCGCCCTCACCGGCCTGCCGATGTTCTGGCCCGTGCCCACGGCCATGCTCAGCGCCGGCGCTGCGGCGGGCGGCCTGGCGTTGATCAACTCCATGGGCCAGATGGCGGGCTTCTTGAGCCCCTATGTGGTGGGTTTTGTGAAGGATGCCACCGGGTCGACCGACCTGGCGCTGTACCTGCTGGCGGCGGTGATTGTCGCCGGTAGCGTGCTGGCGTTGCGCATGACCCGCACGTTAAAGGTGTAACACGCAAATGGCGCCCCGGAACGCGGGGCGCCAACAGCGTCTACCCGTTATGCCATAGCACTGGCCGCAATAAAAAATCATTATTTAAACCTGTCATATTTGACAGTATACAAGGACATTTTCAATTAATAGCATCCACTCTCTTCCAGCAATAACAGGATAGGGAGCCTTGACATGACACAGACACTAAACGACTCAGCCGTCCAAAACATCAGTGGGTCCTTCACGGCGCAAATAGAAGGTGAACATAACCACGCCTTTGTTGCACAACTCGACAGATCAGAAATTCGCCCCACCATGAACGGCAACTGGCTTATCAGCGGAGTCCAGATCACTGAGACGTGGGAAACGTATGTCATCAGAATTGAGCTACCTGACGATTTTCCCGGTAATGGAACGGAACATACTTATTCCATTCGCGAGCAGGCTGACCCAGACAGCGCCACAGTCATCGTCACCATGCACAGCACAGACTACATTGCCGATACTGGCAACATAACGCTGTCTTTAAAAAAAGGAAAAATGAGCGCCACCTTTAAGTTGCTGGCCAAGTCCGCAGACAAGGAAATCAAGGTACATAACGGCGAAATTCAGGTGCAAATGGGCTACGGCAACTTTGAAGTTGATTTTTACGGAAATTCAGCCCCCCTAAAAGACTTCGAAGCTCAGGTTTTAGACATCTACGACAGAACTGACCTCGATGGAAATCATACTAAATTTATTCGAGGCCAAGTTACTGAGGAGTTTCCTCCTATTCGTAACATCGTAACTGTCGCGCTGAGTGATAGTTTGCCGCCGGGCACCTATTCGTTGAGCGAGTCAGAAACCCGGGCACAGGTCAGATTTATCAGGCTGGATACGTACGGTGTAGTCATGGCACACAAGGGGGAACTGACAATCGAGTCCTTGCCCGCCACAGGTCATGCCGTCGGCAGTTTCAGTTGTACCTTCAAGCATGCGGACCACCCAGAGTTCACCGCTCAAGGCAGCTTCGACGTCACTGATTCGGTGGTATGAAGACACTGCGCCGCCCGGGTGTTGCGCATTCCCCCGCAGCAGGTGCGGATCGACAATGTGAAAGCAGGCCCGCTCGCGATGGCCGTGTGTCAGTCAACAGAACAGTATGTGCTGACTGATCCATTGCTTTCGCGGGCACGCCTGCGCCCACATTTTGTTGTGCCCGATTAGGGGCTCTCCAGCACTGTTCAAATTCGAACAGTTATTCAACACAGATGTCGTTTTTTGGCATAAACGACATGCCGATTAAAACCAAATCCCCTATAAAAACCCGCTTTGGCGCTTGGCATGCTTTCTGCTCTATCCCTGCCAGAGATTGACTATACGAATAGAAACTCGCCTCCACTCGTAGCCAATCACAGGGAATGCACAATTGAAGTTGATCTCAAGGCCTCTGCCTCAACACTCCTCCAGCTCGTTTAAAACCGTCAGCGCTCTGACCTTGATCCTCGCTTCCCAGTGGGCCCACGCCGAGGATTCGCGCCTGCAGACCGTAACGGTCCAGGCCAGCAAGGTCACCGCCAGCGAAGAAGCCCAGCTCAAGCTCGACGAGGTGGCCGGCGGCGTCAGCCTGGTCAAGGCTGGCGACGTGGAGCGCGGCCGTTCGGCGACGCTGGAAGACACCCTCGCCTATCAGCCCGGCGTGTATGCGCAGTCAGCGGGCGGCAACGATGCGATCAAGATTTCCATCCGCGGTTCCGGGGCCAATACCTCCCCCGGGTATTTTCGCGAGGGCACCAAGTTCCTGTTCGACGGCCTGGCCCTGACCGGATCCGGCGGCACGCCCTATGAGCTCCTGGAAACCCAGGGCCTGGACTACACCGAAGTGCTGCGCGGGGCCAATGCCTTCCAGTACGGCGCGCTGTCGCTGGGTGGCGCGATCAACATGGTGACTCACTCCGGCCTGACGTCACCGGGCAATCACGCGCGCTTCGAGGCTGGCAGCTTTGGCTGGCGCAAGCAGCAGTTGAGCACCGGCGGCGTGGTGGACAATGGCGACTACTACGTCAGCCTGAGCAACTCCGAACGCGACGGTTACCAGGACTGGACCTTCACCAAGGCCAAGGGCGTGGTGACCAACTTCGGCTACCGCTTCAACCCCAAGTTGGAAACCCGGCTGTTCGTGCGCTACCGCGAGGAATACCACGAAAGCTCCGGCACCCTGACCAAGGCCCAGCTCAAGCACGACTCATCGCAAACCAACCCGGTGGCCCTGGCCAGCCGCGATGACTCCACCAAGCGCGGTTCGACCTGGGTCGCCAGCAAGACCACCTACACCTTCGACGACGACGCCACCCTGGATTTTGGCCTGGTCTACCACAACTACCCGCAGGTGCTGTACCGCAAGAGCACGGTCAACCCCAACTATTGGGACTGGCGCGACCTGAACCTGTCGCTGACCTATAACCGCAGCGACCAGATCCAGGGCCACACCAGCAACACCTCCCTGAGCCTGACCAGCACCCAGCACTTGCAGGCCGGGGTCAAGACCTACAACGGCAACCCGGCCTCCAGCACCTACGGCGCCCTGCAGAAACAGGCACGCTACACCGGCTCGTTCGACCGCGTGTTTGCCGCCGGCAATGACCTGCAACTGACTGACCGCCTGTGGCTGTCCACCGGCCTGTCACTGAGCCAGATCAAGCGTGATATCGAGGTGCGCTACTCGGACCGCGCCAATACCTCGCCCTACCCTGACCACTACAACTACGACAGCTGGAACGTCGCGCCACGCCTGGGTTTACGCTACGAAATCACGCCGAGTTTCCAGGTGTTCGGCAACGTCAGCCGCTCCATCGACCCGCCCAGCAGTTGGTCGTCGTCAGGCTCCGGGGTCACCAGCAACTACGCCAAGACCCTCACCGAACAGAAGGCCAATACCGTTGAATTTGGCGTGCGCGGCAAAGCCGGGATTTTCGACGCCAGCCTGGCGGTGTACCGCTCCTGGATCAAGGATGAACTGCTCACCGTCGAAGTGATTCCGGCCACCCGTACCACAGCGGCGGTCAACTCGACGTCCAACGCCAGCCCGACCATTCACCAGGGCATCGAAGCCGGCCTGGACACCGAGCTGTGGCAAAGTGCGCGCGGCGAAAAAGTCAGCCTGCGCCAGGCCTACACCCTTAACGACTTCTACTACCGCAACGACGAACGCTTTGGCTCCAACGAGCTGCCGGGCCTGCCCAGGCACGTGTACCAGGCCGAACTGCAATACCGCCATCCCGACGGGTTCTATGCCGGGGTCAATGTGCGTTCGGTATCGAGTACCGCCGTGGACTACGCCAACACCCTGTATGCGCCCTCCTACACGATCTTCGGCGCCAAACTGGGGTATGAAGCCCCGAGCAAGAAATGGCAGGTGTACCTGGACGTGAAAAACCTCACCGACCAGAACTATGTCACCGCCATCCAGCCGATCTACGACGCCCAGGGCAAGGACGTTGCCGCGCTGTACCCGGGGGACGGCTTTGGCGCCTTCACCGGTGTGGCGTTCAACTTCTAAGGTGAGGGCCTTCACAATGCCGATCAATCACCGGAGCAGGTTCGGCCTGCTCCTGGGGTTGCTGCTGGTGGGCGCCTGCTCGCCGGACGCCCCACCGCCCAGCTCGGTGCAGCGCGTGGACGGGCACCTCGACGCCCAGGGCCTGCTCAGCTACGACCCCAGCGACTACCACGAAACCCGCCAGGGCACGCCAGGCGGCACCCTGCGTGTGTCGGCTGCCCTGGATACCGGCACCTTCGATGTGCATTCCAGCTACCACGGTAACGTGCAATGGCTGGCGCGCATCGTCTACGACTGCCTGCTGTATCAGGACGAGAACGGCAAGCTCTCGCCCTGGCTGGCCAAGTCCTGGGACGTCTCGCCGGATGGCAAGACCTACACCTTCCACCTGCGCGACGACGTGACCTTCAGCGACGGCGAAAAATTCAACGCCCAGGCGCTGCAGATCAACCTGGAGCATATGCGCGACCCGGCTACCAAGTCGCCGCTGGCGGCGGCGTACATCGCGCCCTACATCGATGGCCGGATCATCGACGACTACACCTTCGAGGCCCACCTGCGCGAACCCTACTCGCCGTTCCTGTATGTGCTGGCGCAGTCCTGGCTGAGCATGATCTCGCCCAAACAGATCCGCGAAGCGCCCAAGAGCATTGCCGAGCATCCCATCGGTTCCGGGCCGTTCGTGCTGCAAAGCTATACCCGCGAACAAGGGGCAACCTTTATCAAGCGCGCCGATTATCACTGGGCGCCGCCGGTCACCCGGCACATCGGCCCGGCCTACCTGGACCGTATCGAGCTGAGCATCGTGCCCGAGGCCATGACCCGCTACAGCACCCTGCAATCCAGGCGCTCGGACTTCACCCTGGATGCGCCGGCGCAAAATACGGCGGCGATGCGCGCCTCGCAAAACCTGGTGGTACGCAACCGGATCCGCATGGCCAGCCCTTACCGCAGCATCACCTTCAACACCCTGCGCTTTCCATTCGACGATGTGCGGGTACGCAAGGCCATCGCCCAGGCCATCGACCGTGACGGCCTGGCCTGGATCGCCGGGTTCGGCGAGTTCTTGCCCAAGAGCGATTACCTGGCGGTGAACACGCCGTTCTACGACCCGGCCTATCGCGACGTCTTGAAATATGACGTCGACGCCGCCAACCGCCAATTGGACGAGGCCGGCTGGACCGAGCGCGATGCCGAGGGCTATCGGGTCAAGAATGGCCGACGCCTGTCGGCGCACTTGCTGGGTTTTGAAAGCCCGCCGTTCCCCAGCAGCGTCGCGGTGGCGGTGCAGGCGGATGCGAAAAAAGTCGGCATGCAATTCATCATTGAAATGATGCCCCTGGCCCAGCTCACCGACCGCCGCACGGCGGGCAAATACGATGCCATCGGCGGAGGCTATTGGCACACCAACACCCCCGACGGCCTGTACATCCTGTACCACAGCGACTCGCGGGCCTCGCCCACCAAAAGCGGCAACAACCTCAGCAACCTCAGCGACCCGCGCCTGGACCAACTGCTCAGCGCCGCCCGCCGCTCCCATGACCCGGAGCAGTTGCAGGCGCTATACAGCGCCGCGCAACAACGCCTGACCGAGGTGGTGCCGGCGGTGCCGGACTTCGAGAGCCAGGTGCTGATTGCCTATCGCACGGTGGTCAAGGGGCTGATCTTCGATACCGTGCACAACACCCCATTCTTTACCAGCGTCTGGCTGGACCAGGAGGCGCCATGAAATGGCTTGCCGCTCGACTACTGGCCGGCGTGGGCGTGCTGTGGGGCGCAGCCACCTTGACCTTCATCGCCATCCATTTCAGTGCCGGCGACCCGGTGCTGGCGATTCTCGGCGGGCCGGACGCCATCCCTACCCCGCAGCAATTGGCCCAGGTCCGCGAGGAATACGGTTTTGACCAACCCTTGTGGGTGCAATACGGGCGCTATGTGGGGCGGATCGCCCACGGTGACTTTGGCGAGTCGTACCGCCTGCGCATTCCTGTCACCGAGGCGATCGGCAAGCAGATCGGCGCCACGCTGCAACTGGCCGTGAGTGCGGCATCGCTGGCCATCGTCCTGGCGCTGGCCAGCGCGGTGCTCACTGCCAAACGCAGGCCCTGGGTACGCCACGTGGCGTCGGCCAGTGAGTTGGTGCTGTCGTCCTCGCCGTCGTTCGTGCTGGGGATCTTGCTGTTGCTGGTGTTTTCCTTCCAGTGGCCGGTGTTGCCGCCGGCAGGCTCCAACGGCTGGCAAACCCTGATCCTGCCGACCCTCGCCCTGGCCCTGCCGATTGCCGGGATGCTCAGCCAGGTGCTGCGCCAGGCGTTGGAAGACATCCTCGAACAACCCTTTATCGCCATGGCCCGCGCCCGCGGCCTGTCGCAGACCGCCGTGCGCCTGCGCCACGCGTTGCGCCATGCCCTGGTGCCGCTGGTGACCTTGTCCGGGTTCATCTTCGCCAGCCTCCTGGGGGGCGCAGTGGTCACCGAAATGCTGTTCGCCCGCCAGGGCATCGGGCGAATGATGCTCGATGCCGCCGTGGCCAAGGATGCGCCGGTGGTACTGGGGATCACGCTGTTGGCGGCATTGATTTACGTGGTGGTGAACCTGTTGGTGGATGTGCTCAACGGGTTGATTGACCCACGGGTTAAACCGCGATGAACACCGGTTTTATGTTCGGGCTGGCTTGTGTGGGAGCGGGCTTGCTCGCGAAGGCGGCGTTTCAGTCAATACATAGGTTGACTGATCCAACGCCTTCGCGAGCAAGCCCGCTCCCACAAAAGCCCGCTCCCACATTGGATTGTCGTCAGCTTTGAATGACTTAATTTCAGATTAGGAACCGAATATGAGCGACACCCAACTGCACGAACGCTTCGCCCCGGTCTTCCAGCGCATCGCCGAAGGCGCGGTGCAGCGTGAACAGGAACGAACCCTGGCTTTCGAGGCCGTCGGCTGGTTGAAAGACACCGGCTTCGGCGCCCTGCGGGTGCCGCGCAGCCAAGGCGGCCTGGGCGCCAGCCTGCCGCAGCTGTTCGACTTGCTCACCGAGTTGGGCAGCGCCGACTCGAACCTGCCACAGATCGTGCGCGCGCATTTCGGCTTCGTCGAAGGCCGGCTCGTGAGCCAGGACCATGACTCCCAGGCCTACTGGTTGCCCAAGGTGGTCGCTGGGCAATTGTGGGGCGCAGCCATGGCCGAGCGCAGTGACACCACCAACAACTCGGTGACGCTCAAACCCACCGCCGAAGGCTGGCAACTGGACGGCCAGAAGTATTACTGCACCGGCACCTTGTATGCCGACTGGATCGCCGTGGCCGCCGCCGACGGTACCGACTTTATCAGCGTGGTGGTGCCCACCGATGCGCCCGGCGTGACCCGCGTGGATGACTGGGACGGCTTTGGCCAGCGCCTGAGCGGCAGCGGCACCACGCGCTTCGACCAGGTGGCGGTGCCCGAGCATCAGGTGCTGCGGCGCTTCAAACCCGGCGAGTTGCGCGCCGAGTCATATATCTCGGCGTTCTACCAGTTGTTCCACCTGGCGACCCTGGCCGGGATCGCCCGTGCGGCGTTGCGTGACGCCGTCGAGTTTGTCCAGGGCCGTACCCGCGCCTTTGGCATTCCCGGGCAGTCCAGCCCGCGCCTGGACCCGCTGGTGCAACGGGTGGTGGGCAAATTGTCGAGCCTGTCCTATGCCGCCGACAGCCTGGTGCAGAGCACCGCGCAGGTATTGCAAACCACCCACGAGGCCGTGCTCGACGGCTCCATCAGCGAAGCACACTACGTCGACGCGGATGTGCGCACCTACCAGGCGCAGCAAGTGATCCTGCCGCTGGTGCTGGAAGCCACCAGCCTGCTGTTCGAAGTCGGCGGTGCCTCGGCCACCAGCCGGGGCCGCAGCCTTGACCGGCATTGGCGCAATGCCCGCACCCTGGCCTCGCACAACCCGGCGATCTACCGCGAACGGGCCCTGGGCGATTTCTACCTCAACGCTGTCAGCCCTGCCGCCGCCTGGCGCGCCGCCCAGGAACAGGCGCTGGCCGACAACCCCGCACATGCCAACGCACGCGATGAAGCCAGCGCTGTCTAAGCCGAGGGCTAACTCAAGGAGCTTGCATGAACAATCACATGAGCATTGGTATGAACATCCTCGGTTTCGGCGCGCACGCGGCGGCCTGGCGGGTCGGCGAAGTGCCGGCCGACGCTTACCTGGATGTGGAGTATTACCGCAATATCGCGCGTATCTGCGAGCGTGGCTGCCTGGATGCGATCTTCCTGGCCGACGGCCCGGCCCTGGTAGGCGACGTGGCCACGCAACCGTTGGGCCGTCTGGAGCCGACCCTCCTGCTGACCGCCGTGGCCCTGGCCACGCAACACATCGGGGTGATCGCCACCGCCTCCAGCACCTATAACGATCCCTACAACCTGGCGCGGCGCTTTGCCTCCCTGGACCACATCAGCGCGGGCCGCGCAGCATGGAATGTGGTGACCAACGCCACGGACGCCGCCGCGCAGAATTTCGGCCTGGCCAACCAGTTGCAGCATGGCGAACGCTATGCCCGTGCCGAGGAGTTTATCGATATCGCGTTCAAGCTCTGGGACAGCTGGGAGGACGACGCAATCATCGGCGATGCGGCTAACGGGCGGTACGCACACCCAGACAAGATCCACACCCAGGACTTTGTCGGCCAGCACTTTTCCATCAAGGGCCCGCTGAACCTGCCCCGCTCGCCCCAGGGCCGGCCGGTGCTGGTGCAGGCCGGCTCGTCGGAAGGTGGCAAGGCCCTGGGGTCGCGGTATGCCGACGTGATTTTCACCACCCAGACCAGCCTGGAGGATGGCCAGCACTTCTACCGCGACATGAAGCAGCGCGCCCAGCAATGGGGGCGCAACCCCGAGCACCTGAAAATCATGCCGGGCCTGTCCACGGTGATCGGCAGCAGCGAAGCCGAAGCCCATGCGCGCTTTGATCAACTCAATGCCTACCACGGCGAACATGGCCTGATTCAGCAAGTGGCCGCGCGGATCGGCATCCCGGCACAGGAACTGGAATTGGATGCGCCACTGCCATGGGCGAGGATCGGTGAAGTCGGCAGCTATGAGAAAGGCTCCCAGGGGTTTCTTGAAGCCCAGCTCAACCTGGCCCGCCGCGAAGGCCTGACGGTGCGCGAACTGTCGCGGCGCATCCTGGTCGGTCATCGGCTGCTGGTGGGCACCCCGGAACAGGTGGCCGACACGCTGCAACACTGGTTCCTCGCAGGCGCGGCCGATGGCTTCAACATCATGCCGGACATGTTTCCTTCGGGGGTCGAAGTGTTTGTCGATGAGGTGGTGCCGCTGCTGCGCAAGCGCGGGGTGTTCCGTCACGAGTACAGCGCCAGCACCCTGCGTGAGCACCTGGGGTTGCCGTACCCGCAGAGCCAGTATGCAAGGAGCCTGGCATGAGCACCTCGGCGCTGCCCTGGCGCGTTACCCTGGCCTGGCCGAGCACCGTTCGCCCCGGCCTGACACTGGCCTGGCTGTTTGTCATCGGCTTGTTGGTCGCAGCGCTCGTGCCCCATTGGTTGACCGGTGTCGACCCACTGGCCGCCGTCGCCCGCAACGCCTATCTGCCATCGAGCAGCAGCCATTGGCTGGGCACCGATGAGAACGGCCGCGATGTGCTCGCCCGCTTGATCCACGGGGTGCGCCCTTCGCTGTTGATGGGCCTGGTGTCCACGGCCATCGGCCTGGGCGCCGGGATCGTCCTTGGCCTGGCGGCAGGGCTTGGCCCGCGCCTGGTGGATGGCGCGATCATGCGCTTGATCGACGTATTGCTGGCCTTTCCCGACCTGCTGCTGGCCCTGGTGATCATCACGTTCTGGGGCCAGGGCCTGTGGATCACGCTGATCGCGGTGGGCGTGGCAAGCATCCCGCGCTTTGCGCGGATGGTGCGCGCGCAGACCCTGGTGGTGCGCGATGCCCCCTATGTCGAAGCCGCCACCACCCTCGGCCGGCATCGCGCCGCCGTGGTCTTGCGGCATGTGCTGCCCAATGCGATCAAGCCGATCCTGATCCTCGCCACCATTGGCATCGGGCACAACATCATCACCGGCGCGGCGTTGAGCTTCCTCGGCTTTGGTGCCTCGCCGCCTGCACCGGAATGGGGCTCGATGCTCGCCATGGGCCGCAATTACCTGGCCAATGCCTGGTGGCTGGTGGCCTGGCCGAGCGTGGCAATCATCCTGACGGTGGTCTCGATCACCGCCATTGGCCGTGACTGGCTGGCGCGCAGCGAGGGCAAATCGCGATGAGTACGTTGGTGGATGTACAAGACCTGCGGGTGCAGTTTGGCCACACGCCGATTATCAAGGGCCTATCGTTCACCCTGGCCGCCGGCGAATGCCTGGCGCTGGTGGGCGAGTCCGGTTCGGGCAAGACCGTTACTTCCCGTACCCTCAGCGGCCTGAACGGCGCCGGCTCGCGGGTACAGGCCGAGCGCCTGGCGTTTGCCGGCATCGACCTGCGCCAGTTGGACGACCGCGCCTGGCAGACCCTGCGCGGTGCGCAGATCGGCTTTGTGATGCAGGACGCCCTCGGCTCCCTCGACCCGCTGCGCCCGGTGGGCAAGGAAATTGCCGAGCCCTTGCGCCTACACACTGAACTGGACCGCGATGAACGCCGGGCACGGGTCATCGAACTGCTGCGTGCGGTCGGCGTGCCGCAGCCTGAGTTGCGGGCCTTGCAGTATCCCCATCAACTGTCGGGCGGGCTGCGCCAGCGGGCACTGATCGCCTCGGCAATTGCCGCAGGCCCGCGCCTGTTGATTGCCGATGAACCCACCACGGCGCTGGACGCCACGGTGCAGGCCCAAGTCTTGGGGCTGCTGGAGTCCCTGCGTTCCCAAGCCATGGCGATGCTGGTGGTCAGCCATGACCTGGCGGTGGTGTCGCGCCTGGCCAACCGGGTGGCGGTGATGCATCACGGGGTGATTGTCGAACAGGGTCCGGTGGACGCGATCCTGCATGATCCCCAGCACCCCTACACCCAATCGCTGCTGCGGGCCGGGCGCGCTGTGCATTTCCAACGCCCGGCCCGGGCGATGCCGAAGGTGGCGAGTGTCGAGCGCTTCGACCTGCCGCTGATCGAGGCGCGCAACCTGCAAAAAACCTTTATCGGCCCCGACGGCCAGCCCCATGTCGCGGTGCACAACGCCAGTTTCAGCCTGCGGGCCGGGGAAACCCTGGGGATTGTCGGCGAGTCCGGCAGTGGCAAGACCACCCTCACCCGCATGCTGCTGGGCCTGGAACGCCCGGACGCCGGTGACGTGTGGCTTAACGGGCGGCCCTGGAGCGCGCTCGACAATCAACAACGCCGCCAACTGCGCCAGCGCATCCAGGTGGTGTTCCAGGATCCGCAAAGCTCGTTTGACCCGCGCTACACCGTGGCTCGGGTGCTCAACGAGGCCCTGCACGTCGCCGGTCTGCCGCGCCGGGAATGGCCGGCGCGCACCCTGGAGTTGCTGGAGCTGGTGCGCCTGGATGCCAGCGTACTCAACCGACGCCCCCTGGAGCTTTCCGGTGGCCAGCGCCAACGCATCGCCATTGCCCGTGCGCTGGCGCCCAACCCTCAGGTGCTGGTGTGCGACGAGCCGGTGTCAGCCCTGGATGTGTCGGTGCAGGCGCAGATCCTCGCCCTGCTGGCCGACCTCAAGTCACGCCTGAAACTGGCTTGCCTGTTCATTTCCCATGACCTGGGGGTGATCAATCAGGTCAGCGAACGGGTGCTGGTGATGAAGGACGGCGAGGTGGTGGAAAGCGGCACGGTGCGCGACGTATTTGACCACCCACAACATGCCTACACCCGCGCCCTGCTCGATGCCATCGTGCAGATCGACCGGCCCGCCCCGGTACCCGGGCACCACTTCATTACCTATGCCATTGCCATTTAAGGATTGTCATGAGCTTTTTATCCGTCACAGAGTTGTTGCAGCGCGCCGCTGTGTTGTTGCCGCAGATCGCCGAGGGCGCCGCCGAGCGCGAGCGCACCCGGCAACTGCCCCATGAGCAGATCCGCCAGTTGGCAGCGGCGCGCCTGTTGACCCTGCGCATTCCCCAGCGCTACGGCGGCAGCGGCTCCAGCGTGCGCGAGGTGGTGCAGTTTGTCATCGACCTGGCGGCGGTGGATTCCAACATTGCCCAGACCCTGCGCCCCAGCTTTGCCTTTATCGAAAGCCTGTTGGTTCAGCCGTCCGAAGCCGAGCGCCAGCTGTGGTTTGCCCACTACCTGCAGGGCGAGGTGTTCGGCAACGCCGGCTGGGAAATCGGCGGCGCCAACGGCCAGGTCAGCGCGCGGATTGTGCCGCAGGGTGAGCATTTTCGCGCCAATGGCAGCAAGTACTACAGCACTGGCGCGCTGTATGCCGACTGGATTGGCGCGGTGGCGTTGGATGAGAACGGGGAGCCGGTATCGTTCGTGGTACCGCGCGGCCGTGAAGGCCTGGAGCTGGTGGATGATTTCGACGCCATGGGCCAGCGCCTGACCGCCAGCGGCACCACCCGCCTGAACAACGTGCTGGTGCGCCGCGAGGAAATCCGCACGCAGGTGGTGGAGGAAGGCCAGCGATCGATCATCACCCCATTTCTGCAACTGTTCCTCGGCGCGGTGCAGGCCGGCATCGCGCGCAATGCCTTGAACGATGCCGTGGCGTTTGCTCGGGACCATGCACGACCGATCAAGCACAGCAGCGCCAGCCGTTCGGTGGACGATCCCTATGTGGAATTTTCCGTGGGTGAGATCTCGGCTCGCGCGTTTACCGCTGAAGCGGTGGTTTTACGCGCCGCCGACACCATCGACACAGCCTGGGCCGAGGAGCTGAGCCATGAGGCCGTGACCCGCGCCACCATTGACGTGGCCCAGGCCCAATACATTGCCGCCGAGTCGGCACTCAAGGCTGCCGAACTGCTGTTTGACGTGGGCGGCGCCTCCACTACCGGGCGCAGCCATAACCTCGACCGGCACTGGCGCAACGCGCGCACCGTGGCCAACCACAACCCGCGGCACTGGAAGGCCGCAGTGGTCGGCGCCTATCGGCTCAAGGGCACCGAGCCACCGACCTCGGGCTTGTTCTAGAGCCTTGCTCTCTGGTATTGCATGACAACTGTCTGTGCTTTTGAGGAACTCACCATGATTTACCGCACACTGGGCCAGTCCGGGCTCAAGGTCAGCGCACTGACCCTGGGCACCATGATGTTTGGCGAACAGACCCACACGCAAGATTCGCTGCGCATCATCGACAAGGCCTGGGACCAGGGCATCAACTTCATCGACACTGCCGACGTCTATACCGGCGGGCGCTCGGAAGAAATTGTCGGCGAGGCCATCAGCCGCCATCGCGCCGACTGGATCGTCGCCTCCAAGGTCGGCTTTGGCCCGTCGGACGGCCTGCCCAACCGCAGCGGCCTGAGCCGCAAGCGCATGTTCAACGCGCTGCACGCCAGCCTCACCCGACTCGACACCGACTACCTGGACATCTATTACCTGCACCGCGAAGACCACGACACCCCGCTGGAAGTCACGATTTCGGCCATCGGCGACCTGATCCGCCAGGGCAAGATCCGTTACTGGGGGCTGTCCAACTACCGGGGCTGGCGCATCGCCGACATGGTGCGCGTGGCCGAACGACTGGGGGTCGACCGGCCGATCATCAGCCAGCCGCTGTACAACATCGTCAACCGTCAGGCCGAGGTGGAACAGATCACCGCGGCGGCGGCCTATGGCCTGGGCGTGGTGCCCTACAGCCCGCTGGCCCGTGGCGTGCTCAGTGGCAAGTACGCCCCGGACATCACCCCCGAAGCCGGTAGCCGCGCCGCACGCCAGGACAAACGCATCCTGGAAACCGAATGGCGCGTGGAGTCGCTGCGCATCGCCCAACAGATCCAGCAATACACCCAGGGACGCGGCGTGGGGATTGTCGAGTTTGCGATTGCCTGGGTCCTGAACAACCAAGCAGTCAGCTCAGCGATTGTCGGACCCCGTACCGAGGCGCAGTGGGATGCCTATACCGGGGCCCTCGATGTCAAGATCAGTGCCGAGGACGAAGCATTCATTGATTCACTGGTGACGCCGGGGCATGCGTCGACGCCAGGGTTCAATGATGTGGGGCATTTCGTTTCGGGGCGTATCCACCGCCCCTGAGCCAGCGCCTACATTCTTTGGGGGGCGCTCAGCCCAGCGGCACATCCAGGCTCACCTTGACCCGGTCCATCACCACGATGCTGCGAAACCATTTGATATTGCGGTTCTCGTAGAACAGCGTGCGGGCCAGGGTTTCGTAGGCCTTCATGGTTTCCACCACGACCACCAGCATGAAGTCCGCATCGCCGGTGACGTAGTAGCACTGCTGCACCTCGGGAATCGACATCTGCCTCTTGAGCACATCGAGGTCTTCAATATGGGTGCGCTCGGCGTGCACCTCCACCAGGATCGTGATCGGTTTGCCCACCGCATCCTGATTGACCACCGCCGTATTGGCGCTGATCGCCCCGCTCTGTTCCATGCGTTTGATACGCCGCTGTACCGCAGCGGTCGACAAGTTGACCTGTTCGCCAATCACCCGTAGCGCGGTGGTGTTGTCGCGTTGCAGGTGCTTGAGAATCGCGCGGTCGAAATCATCCAGGGGGGGCTGGGGGCTGACGGGCATGTTGGCAAGCCTTGGGTGTGAGAAATTTTCCCATAAGATGCCGCAAAACAGAGCAAACGTCTCACCTCAAAAGCAATATATTCCCACCTGAAATTCCCCCCTCTTTTGTTTGAATCGGTTTGGCGAGGACTGCGTGTCTAAAGGCGTTGTTTTATCGGTAGCGGCCTCGGTGTTGTTTGCCGTGATGTATTACTTCACATCACTGCTCACGCCCTTGAGTGGCCTGGAGATTTTCGGCTGGCGCATGTTGCTGACCGTGCCGTGCATGACGGTGTTCATGGTGGTCAGCGGGGAGTGGCGTCAAGTGTGGGCGTTGCTGCGATTGCTCGCGGGCAAGCCACGGCTGATCGGTGGGGTTGTGCTGTCGTCGGTGCTGCTGGGGGTGCAACTGTGGTTGTTCATGTGGGCACCGCTCAATGGCCGCAGCCTGGATGTGTCCCTGGGCTACTTCCTGCTGCCACTGACCATGGTCCTGACCGGGCGTTTGGTGTATGGCGAAAAACTCTCGCGGCTGCAGCTGATTGCGGTGGTGTTTGCCGCGATTGGCGTGCTTAACGAGTTGTACCAGGTGGGCGGTTTCTCCTGGGCGACGCTGTTGGTGATCATCGGCTACCCGATCTATTTCGTGTTGCGCAAACGCCTGGCGACCGACCACCTGGGCGGCCTGTGGCTGGACATGGCGCTGATGCTGCCGGTGGCACTGTGGCTTGTCCAGAGTGGCGAACAGGGCTTCGCCGTGCTGGATGCGCACACAGGGTTGTATGGGTTGATCCCGATGCTCGGGCTGATCAGTGCTTCGGCGCTGGTGTGCTACATCATCGCCAGCCGGCTGTTGGCGTTCAGCCTGTTTGGCTTGCTCAGCTATGTGGAGCCGGTGTTGTTGCTGGGGGTGGCGCTGTTGTTGGGTGAAGGAATCAATGCGGGAGAATGGCTGACCTACATACCGATCTGGATCGCAGTCATGGTACTTGTGTACGAAGGGTTCAAGCATTTGGTACGTCAGGCAAGGTCTAACTGAGCACGGCCGGTGGATGTCTGTCGTAGGGGCATCCATACCCCTTTGGGGGTCTAGCGCGTATTGACTTGGGCTGTCATGTCAGGCGCTTCAGGCCCTACCGTTTCCAGGAAGTCAGCAATACTGTTCAACGCTTCACGCACTTTATTGTAGTGAGGAATACGACCTTGCACTTTAATGCCGACCTGTCTGAGGTGCTCATCCGTCGTCTGCTGATCGATACCAAACAGATCACCAAGACGATTGCCACGGTTCAGCTCATGTAACGAGCCTACCCCCGGGTTCTTCACGATCTCTTCGATAGAATGCGCTATGTCCGGTGGCACTCCCAACTGGGTCAGTGCCGTTCCAAGCCCTTCGCCGGGATTTCTCAGTTGCTTGAGAAACTCATGGAAGATTCCGCTTTTGTCGTTGGCACCGACATTGTCCAGTGAAACGTTGATCACCTTACTCAGGTACTCGGTCTTCGTCATCGCAACGAGTGGGGCGTCGTTGTTCAATCCGTTTCTCACAAAGTAGAAATTACCCTTGCTGGCGCCGTGCAAGTTTCCATAGGCATCGTATTTGTAGAGAACACTCTGACCATCTTCCCGGGTCCCTATGTAGGTAGCCTTGCCGTCAGGCTCAAGCTGGTGCACGCGCGTCTGGGTCAAACCGTTGACGTCAACAGGCGCAACAGTGACGTCTTTGTGCAATCGCGTGAAAATATCCCCCTTTTCGTAGCAATAGCTGCCGACCACTGCGTTGATATCGTCAGCGGCAAACCGAGTCATCACCTCCTTGACTCGATCAACCTGGCCGGGTGCCGCATCGATGGAGAAGTGGCTCGCAAAAGCCTCCAGTTTTTCGGGATCATAGACCTGCTCCTTGAGCCAGGCGGTCATTTCTTCGCGAGTATTGAACTCATGAAATGACTTCCCGTCTTTATCCGGTACAAACAGCAGGAAATTCGGCCCCTCAGCCGTAGTGGGGACACGCTTGACCAGAACAATGTCTTTGGACTGAGCGCCATCCACCGCAAAGGTAGAGACCTGCACGCCCGGCGTACTAACTTTGTCAGGCTCCAGCGTGGCGCTGGCCATCGCCCGCCCCTCATGACTCAGCGTACCGTTCAAAAATTCTGTATTAGAGCGCTCCTGGAATGTTCTGCGAGCACCATCAGCAGACGACCCACTGCTTAGCGAGTGGGTGGTGTGTGTTGACTGGAGCGGCTGGGGAAACAGCGTTGTCAGATGCAGGGACTGATCATGAGTGATATGCATAATGATGAAGTCTCAAACAGTGGTTAATGCCTTAGAGGCGATCCTGTATCGAGGGGCGAGCATTGCCCACTCATCCCCTACGTGGTTCGCTAGCCACACTTATCTCCAAAGCCAATGCGTGCCAATCACTACAAACAGTGACGGCGGATCAGCTTGAGCACTCGACACCTTTGACTCCGGTTAACAGCCCATATACGCAAAAGCCCGGTAAAGGGCGACCTTTACCGGGCTTTTCCATGCATCAAACCATCAGTCGGCGGTCAATACCCCACGACGCACCTGGTCACGCTCGATGGACTCGAACAGGGCCTTGAAGTTGCCTTCGCCGAAGCCGTCATCACCCTTGCGCTGGATGAACTCGAAGAACACCGGGCCCATCAGGGTTTCCGAGAAGATCTGCAACAGCAGGCGCTTGTCGCCGGCTACAGACGAGCCGTCCAGCAGAATACCCCGTGCCTGTAACTGGTCCACCGGTTCGCCATGGTTTGGCAGGCGGCCTTCGAGCATTTCGTAATAGGTGTCTGGCGGCGCCGTCATGAAACGCATGCCGATCTTCTTCAACGCATCCCAGGTCTTGACCAGGTCTTCGGTGAGGAAGGCGACGTGCTGGATGCCTTCGCCGTTGAACTGCATCAGGAACTCTTCGATCTGGCCTGCGCCCTTGGACGACTCTTCGTTCAACGGGATGCGGATCATGCCGTCCGGGGCGCTCATGGCCTTGGAGGTCAGGCCGGTGTACTCGCCCTTGATGTCGAAGTAGCGCGCTTCACGGAAGTTGAACAGCTTCTCGTAGAAGTTTGCCCAGTAGACCATGCGCCCGCGATAGACGTTGTGGGTCAGGTGGTCGATGACCTTCAGGCCCGCGCCCACCGGGTTGCGATCCACACCTTCGATAAACACGAAGTCGATATCGTAGATCGAGCTGCCTTCGCCGAAACGGTCGATCAGGTACAGCGGCGCGCCGCCGATACCCTTGATGGCCGGCAGGTTCAGTTCCATCGGGCCGGTTTCGATATGGATCGGCTGGGCGCCGAGCTCCAGGGCGCGGGTGTAGGCCTGTTGCGAGTCCTTGACGCGGAACGCCATGCCACATACCGACGGACCGTGCTCGGCGGCAAAGTACGAGGCGATGCTGTTGGGTTCGTTGTTGAGGATCAGGTTGATCCCGCCCTGGCGGTACAGGTGCACGTTTTTCGAGCGGTGGCTCGCAACCTTGGTGAAACCCATGATCTCGAAGATCGGCTCCAGGGTGCCCGGGGTCGGCGATGCGAATTCAATGAACTCAAAGCCCATCAGGCCCATCGGGTTTTCGTATAGATCTGCCATGATTTGGCGCCTCATCATCTTTTTAGAATTAAGTAAATTAATTGCCAGCAAGGATGAGGCAGGCAGGTGGCGCACAGGAAATACCCCGCACGCTGCGGGCGAGGAAGTCACCGTAGATGAGTTGGAACCCGAGTAGCTTCATGGTTGGATCATTCTCTTACGGGCGTCTCTGACGGACGAGGCCTGCATGAAAACAGGCGCTTATTCTTGTATGCGTAACCAGATTCTACACAGCGTAAACAGCTTTGTCCGTATTCCTTATCAAATCCCTATGCCCCGGCGGGTGCAAGGGGTTTATTGCACAGGTAGATGCCCAGCAGGATCAGCGCCGCGCCGAAGAACATCGGGAGGCTGAACCGTTCGTCCAGCAGCAGCGCGCCACAGACCACGGCCGTCAGCGGGTTGAGGGCGATAAAAACGCCTGCACGGGTCGCGCCGATCCGCCGGATACCGTCGTAGTAACCGATATAGGCCAAGGCCGAGCCCAGTACGCCGAGGTAAAGCAGGCCCAGCAGATGCGGCCAATGGATGGCATCCAGCGCCTGCACCGTCACCCTGTCAGTCACCACGGTGGTGAGGCACAACATCAAGGTGCCCAGCAGCACCGACCAGGTTACCGTCTGCAAGGGACCAAGGCTGTGGTTCAGCGCACGGGAACCCAGGGAATACACGCCCCAACTCAGCACACAGCCGAAAATCATCAGGTCGCCTATCCACGCATCCGCCCTGCCCTGCAACAGCAACGGGTCGCGGCTGACAATCACACACGCCGCACCGCCCAGGCACAGGGTGATGCCCCACACTTGGCTGCGCCCCAGCCGCTCCTTGAACAACCAGCATGACGCCAGGCCAATCACTGCCGGGTTGAGGGCCACAATCAACGAAGCACGCGAGGCATTGATAAAATGCAGGCCATAGAAGAAACACAGGTTGTAGAAGAAGATCCCGAAAAAGCCCAGTAGCAGTAACCGCGCCATTTGCGCAGGCGTAGGACACGCCAGGGGGGTGCGGGCAAAGGCCATGAACAGCAACAACGCCAGGCTGGCCAGAACAAAACGCAGGCTTGCGATCAGCAGCGGATCCAGATCCGCCGCGAGGAATCGGCCGGCAACAAAAGTACCACCCCAGATCATGCTCACCGCCGCCAGCCTGGCGTAGGTGAGACGGTCGCCAACACACACAAAGGTTGAACTGAGCATAAGGATCCTGAATATCTAGGGGCGGTTTGACGTATTCTTTTCCTAATACAAAGTCATCGTAAAATGAGTAAAACCTCATGACCCTCACGCAACTGGAAATCTTCTCGCTGGTGGCACAACTGCAAGGGTTCACCAGCGCCGCCCATCGCCTGGGCATCAGCCAGTCGGCGGTGTCCCATGCCATCAAGTCTCTGGAACAGGAACTGGGGGTGGAACTGTTCCGTCGCCAGCAGTCACGGGTCGAACTCAGTGATATCGGCCAGCAACTGCTGCCAAGGGCACGGGCGATGCTGGGGCTGGCCAGTACGTTGCAACAGGAAGCAGCCGATGCCCGAGGAATGAAGAGCGGGACGTTGCGTATCGGTTCCTTCGGGCCAACCGCGTCCATCCGCCTGTTGCCCAGGATCCTTGAACACTTCTACCAGGCCCATCCGGGGATCGAAGTGCATGTGGATGAGGGCCCCGACCGCCAGGTGCTGCAGTGGCTGGAAGAGCGGCGCATTGACGTGGGCTTTGTGGTGTTGGAACAGGAGCGCTTCGACACCGTTGCCTTGTTCGAAGACCAGATGGTCGCCCTGCTGCCCGAAGGCCATGCCCTCACCCAGCAGGCCAGCGTGAAACTCAACGAGCTGTGCCACGACCCGTTTGTGCTGACTGAAGCCGGTTCTTCGGAGCTGGTGGAGCGGTTATTCCACAGTGCGCGGCTCAAGCCCAATGTGCGTTACCGCTGCTCGCAACTGCTCAGCACCCTGGACACCGTCAGCCGGGGCGCGGGCGTGAGTGTAGTGGCCCAGGCCTCGTTGCCGCAGGGCCATCAGCCGCCCTACGTGCAGCGACCGTTATCACCCAAGGTGGAGCGGCACATCGGTTTGGCGGTACTGGACCGGCGTCAGTCGTCTCCGGCGACCCTGGCGTTTATCCAGGTGGCGCAGGGCGTAGCTGCTGATTTTTGATCAGAAAAGCTACCAATCCGAGCAATAACGCAATAGACCAAACAACCTTTCCCCGTCAAAATATGTTGCTAAGTTTGGCAAAGCTAAAAACACGGGGTCTGGCCAGGTGGCTGGTTCCACGCACTGAAAATGCTTATTTCCACAGGCCAACTATCCTCCTGATATCCGACGTATTGCCTGTAGCCGTTACCAGGCGTCTCTCTTACTCCGCTACA
>Ga0180008_1000878_pt1 | contig 21456 bp, 20 predicted proteins | sample MM_PW_MetaG_FD_121121 | JGI IMG/M metagenome (GOLD analysis project Ga0180008, IMG submission 121121) | Groundwater microbial communities from the Aspo Hard Rock Laboratory (HRL) deep subsurface site, Sweden - MM_PW_MetaG | ecosystem: Environmental > Aquatic > Deep subsurface > Groundwater...
TGATTGATTGTAGAAAGAATCTCTGCTTGCTCGGTAACTGAAAATTCAGTTTCGTCATATCTTTTTAAAAGAGTCTCTTTTGCTTTTTCTTTTACGAAAGGGATGTCCTCTTCCAACGCCACACCTAAGTAAATCGTAAAAAATGTTTTGTCCGGATTTAAACCACCAAAGGAAGTCTTATAAGGAATAATGGCCGAATTATCCATTTCCGGGTCTCCTTTTTTCTTGTTGACCCCTATCACTTTGAAACGTTGATTTCCTACACGCACCGTCCTCCCCACTCCATCAGCCGGATCCCCAAATAGTTTTTCAGCCACTACATACCCTAAAACTACTACCTTCGCTTTTCGAGCAACATCGGATTTTGTAAAAGCTTCCCCTTCTAGAAGCTCTAAATTTAATACCTCAAAAGCCTCTTCGTTTGTAGCTTCTATATAACCACCCTCTTTTTCGCTTCCGGCTTCAATTAACGCTGTTTTGAAAAATAAAGGTACGACATAGTCTACACCAGCTATTCCTTGGAGACTTCTTAAGTCCTTTTCATCAAACTCTATGCCGCCAACAAAACCCGGTCCGAAAGAGCCCCCACCTTCACCCGAAAAACCGCTTCCTGGCATAATCACAACTAAATTTGCCCCCAAACTCTCAAATTGTTCTTGTATATAATTTTTGAGGCCTAATCCCAAAGCGATTAATAAAACTACAGACATCACTCCTATCATGATGCCTAAAGAGGTTAATATTGTTCTTACTTTATTTCTTTTGAAATCCGCTATCGCTGTTTTTGCTAAATGCGTAAATCCGTTTTGTATTTTCATAAATATTTATCGACAATTTCGCCGTCTTTAATGTAAATCTTTCGTTTAGTGCGATCTGCAACAATTTTTTCATGAGTAACCAAAACAACAGTAACACCAACGTCTTTATTTAAATCTTCAAGAACATCTAAAATTTCGTCTCCTGTTTTTGTATCCAAATTCCCAGTCGGTTCGTCAGCTAATATTATCTTTGGTTTCATCAAGAGAGCGCGTACGATAGCAACACGCTGTTGTTCTCCACCTGAAATTTTGTTAGGGAAAAAATCTTTCCTTTCATAAATACCCAATCTTTTTAAAAGTTCGTTTGCTCTTTTTTGAGGACTGAAATCAATTTTCACTTTGGCGTATCTTGTGGGAAGAAGTACATTTTCAAAAACCGTAAATTTATTTATTAAATTAAAAGACTGAAAAACAAAACCGACGTGATTATTTCGAATTGTTGAAAGTTTCTCGTCAGAAAAATGCGAAACGTCTTTTCCTTCTAATAAAATCTTACCCGAACTTGGATGCTCCAAAAGACCAATCAGATACATCAAGGTTGACTTGCCTGATCCGGAAGAACCTAAAATGCTAATATATTCTTTTTCTTTTATCTCAAGCGAAACATTGTGGACCGCTTTTACTTCTTCTTCGCCCAGATAGTAAGACTTAGAAACATCTTGAAGTTTAATCATACAAAACATCACCCTCTTTAATATCTCCCATTATTTCAATTCTTTCTTCTCCCTCCATCCCAATTTCTATGTACACTTTATTCTTGCTGCTATTTTTGAGCACATATTTGCCCTTTTTATCTGTATTCACAAATTGATTCGGAACATACAAAACATCTTCTTTTTCAGAGAGAACAAACTCCGCGTCTCCTGTCATGCCTACTCTCACTTTACCTGGGTCTACATTAGAAGTTAAGTTAATGGTTATTTTATAAGTTGCTCCTATCTCACCAACCATGGGAGTGTAGCTTATATAATATATTTCTCCTTGAATTTCTTCATCAACAAAGGGGTCAAGAACAATTATCACTTTCTGGCCTTCGCTAAGCTCAATTACTTCGCTCTGGTCGGCAAACACTTCAACATACAGTGTTTCTGGATTAACAATTTCAATCTGACTCTCGGAAAAACTGATATTAACTCCACTAAAAGGATTAGTAATACCAGTAATAATCCCATCAAAAGGAGCCCTGATGCCCCCATTGGCAAGATTTTCCTGAGCAATCGTCAGCGACCGATAAGCCCTGTCTCTGGCTGCTTCAGCAATAGTTCTCGCTTCTGCCTCAGTAAAAGTTTCTTCGTCTCCTCTGTCCTTAACGTCGTCTAGCGCCCTGTCTGCCGTAGCCTGAGCAGATCGCAAAGCAGAAACGGCCTGTTCATAGGCAGCATATAGATTGGCTGTGTCCAGCCTGATCAGCAATTGCCCTTTTTTAACCCACTGACCCTCCGATACACCCAACCAACCTATTTCTCCTGAACCTTGAAATTTTAGTAATGCATGTTCTTTCGCTTTAATTTCACTTGATAATATTAATTCTTCTGCCACTGTTCCTCTTTTAACTTCGACTGTTTCAAAATCTTCACTTTTAGGAGCAATTGCTACTCTCCAAATCAAAATCAAGAGCAAAACACCAATAATTGACAGTCTAATTTTTTTGTTTTTGAAGATTTTGGTAATAATATTTTCTTTTTCGTCGTTGTTCATCGCAGTCTTGAATATACCTTCTATCTTACCAAAAATCTATATCAAAATGTATAATACAAGAAGAATGAAAATAGATATTATTACTCTCTTTCCTGGAATGTTTGCTGGTCCATTTAATGACTCCATTGTAAAAATTGCAAAAGAAAAGAAACTTGTAAAGATAAAAATGCACAATTTAAGAAAGTGGGCCAAGGACAAGCATAAAACAGTTGATGACAGGCCATACGGCGGCGGCAAAGGAATGGTTTTAATGGTAGAACCAATTTTTGAAGCATTAAAGGCAATCGCCCCCAAAGCTAAAACTCACCAGACAAAAACCATTCTTTTGTCTCCACAAGGAAAAACCTTTACTCAAGAGAAAGCCAAAAAATTAGCTAAATTGGATCATTTGGTGTTGATTGCCGGACATTACGAAGGCTTTGATGAAAGAATCCGCGAAAACCTGATTGATGAAGAAATATCAATTGGAGACTACGTCTTAACCGGCGGAGAACTTCCAACCATGACTGTCATAGATGCGATTGTCCGCCTAATTCCCGGGGTTCTTGACAAAGAAGCGAAAGAAAATGAATCTTTTTCTAAAAAAGATCTCCTAGACTATCCTCAATATACTCGTCCTTCTGATTTCAAGGATTGGAAAGTTCCAGAAATCCTTTTGTCAGGAAATCATGCTGAAATAAAAAAATGGAGAAAGGAAAAATCAATTGAAAAAACAAAAAAGGCCCGCCCCGATCTTATAAAGAAGACTAACCGTTAACTTGCTCGACAAATTCATCTACTGCTTGTTGCCAAGTTTTAAATTTCATTCCTAAAATCTTTTGAGTCTTTCGGGTGTCAAGACCTCCCCTTGCCGGTTTTGGAGTTCTCCCGGGGGTTTTAAGAAATTCTTCTAAAGACCCTTTCTTTACCACATTTTTTACTTTTCTGGCTTTTTCAAGTAAATAACTTGCAAATTCATATGCTGTGGTTGCGTTGCTGCTAGCTAAATGAAATGTTCCGCTTTTTTCCAATTCACATATTTCCTCTATTACACTCGCTGCTTCATCTATAAAGGTAGGTGTCATTATTTGATCGGTAAACATTGGATAAAGCTTGCCTTCATCATATAAAGATAAAATATTTCTTGCGAAATCCATCTTTTGTGTGTGGTGAGCTCTATAAGGGTATGAAATTCTTACAATCGCCACCCTTCCGCCAATTTCTGTCACCTTCCTCTCCCCCATAAGTTTTGTCCACCCATACCAGCTGATTTCATCTGGGTCCTCGGGCAATTTCACGTCTTCGGTATAAGGACCAGGATTATCTTTACTTCCTGAAAAAACAAAGTCCGTTGAAATATGAACTAAAAACTTATCAAATTTTTTAGCCGCATCTGCAACATTCGCAGCACCCTCAACATTCACTTGCCATGCCAAACCCTTTTCATTTCCTCTTTCTTTTTCAATTTCATCAACATTAGTAATAGCCGCAAAATTAACAACTGCATCGAAACTTTTGTTTTTCTTCTCAAAGAAATTTAACAAAGATGTTTTATCGGTAATATCTACCTCATGAACTTCAGGAGTAATAGGCTGTCTTTCAGCAGCGAGGAGATCTACGAATCTTGAACCAACCAGCCCTGGGGTGCCGAAAACTAAAAACTTTTTCATTTTTTTTTGTACTTTCCTGGAAACTTTTCCCGCATGGTAGGATTATTTCTATCCCTTTCAGAAATAACTGGATTTTTGATTGGCCAATTAATGTTTAAGTCCGGATCATCCCATGCAATAGCTGTCGTGTCACTCCCATCATAATAAGCATCCACTAAATATATATAGTCCACAGGTTTGTTTCCTAAAACACAAAATGAATTTGCTAAGCCTTTGGGAATATACAAAGCTCTTGGATTTTTTTCATCCACAGTCAATGTTTCAATTTTGGCAAAATTTTTTGACTCAGGCCGGATATCAACAATGGCTATAAAAACCTTACCATTGAGGGGAGCTATAATCTTATTCCAGCCTTCCGCGTGAAGTCCTCTAATAACACCAGGTTTTGAAAATGTATGATTAGCTTGCTTGAAATGAAACTTTTTTCCTATTTGTTCTTCCAACGCGTCTAAACGAAATATTTCTTTGAAAAATCCTCTCCCGTCTTTAAAGATTGGTCTCTCAATTATTAGAAGTCCGTCAATTGAAGTCTTTTTAATTGCGTGTTCTGCAAATATCCCAGCCTTATTTTTGTCCGGTTTTTTCATATAACTTCTCTGATTCTTCTTTGAGTGGTCTCCACCACCATTCGTTGTCTTTGTACCATTTTACTGTTCGAACTAGCCATGTGTCAAAGTTGTGTTTGGGCTTCCAGCCCAGTTCTTTCTTTGCCTTACTCCAATCAATTGCATATCTCCTATCATGTCCAGGACGATCTTTTACAAATTTTATCCAAGATTCATCTTTTCCGAATATTTCTAGTAATTTTTGAGCGACTTCCAAATTATTAATATCATTTGTTAGTCCGCCAATAAGGTAAGTTGTCTTTTTCTTGTTTTGTAACACTGCATCTATCGCACTGCAATGGTCCTCAACATACAACCAGTCACGAACATACTTTCCATCACCATACATTGGAATTTTCTTACCATCTATTAAGTTCGTTATTGCCCGGGATAAGAATTTCTCAGGATTCTGATATGGCCCAAAGTTGTTGGCCGTATTCGTAATTGATACAGGCAAACCATAAGTTTCAGAATAGGCTCTTACTAAATGATCTGAGGCTGCTTTTGAAGCAGAATAAGGGCTTCGAGGGTCATATCTTGTATCTTCATTAAATTTCTCTTCTGAATCTAGGGGTAGCGAACCAAAAACTTCATCTGTCGAAACATGATGAAAATGTTTTATTCCATGTTTTAAGGCTGCATCCAATAAAACTTGTGTTCCAACAACATTCGTGTCAATAAAAACTTGTGGTCCCAAAATTGATCTGTCTACGTGAGACTCAGCTGCAAAATTTACAATATGCGTAATTCCGAATGTTTTAATTACCTCATTTACTCTTTTGCTATCTACTATGTCGCCTTTTACAAATCTATAATTTGAATTAAGCTCAACATCGCGAAGGTTATCCAGATTACCAGCATAAGTAAGTTTGTCGTAATTAACAACTTTATATTTTGGATATTTATTTAAAATGTAGCTTATAAAATTTGAGCCAATAAAACCTGCTCCTCCAGTAATTAATATATTCATTCTAAGTTAACTCCTTTTCTTATTGACCAATAAGCATTTGCTTTAAATAGCGAGGCGGGAGTCCCGGCATCCGTCCAGAAGCCATCTATCTCTGTCCAATTAAGTTTGTCTTTTTTTAGATAAATATTGTTGACATCTGTTATCTCAAGTTGTCCTCTATCTGAAGGTTTAATCGTTTTTATAATATCAAAAATTTCATTGTCATAAAAATACAACCCGGTAACTGCATAATCTGATTGTGGTTCTTTTGGTTTTTCCTCAATTTTTGTTATTTTCTTTTTTGCTCCTTTTCGAGGTTTTGTAAAGACAGGCACGCCGAAACGTTGGGGATCAGCGACTTTCTTAAGAAAAATCATCGCGCCATCCTTGAATGATTCAACATAAGGCTTGATATCAATATCCGTTGTGTTGTCTCCTAAAATAACTGCAACCGGCTCGTTATCTGCAAAGTCCTTTGCCAAAGATAAGGCATCAGCTATTCCTCCAGCTTTTTCTTGATAAGTATATTCCAAATGTTTTATTCCCAAATCCTTACCATCTTTTAAAACTCGAATAAAATCACCTGCATGTGGGCCTCCAGTGACTATCAATATCTCGTCTATCCCAGCTTTTAGCAAGGTTTTTATAGGATAATAAATCATCGGTTGGTCGTAGACCGGCAACAGATGTTTATTGGTTGCGTGAGTTAGGGGGTAAAGCCTTGTGGCTAAACCGCCTGCTAAAATTATTCCTTTCATAATATTTTTAACAGATTGAAATATATCACAAGAGTTAAAGAAAATCAAATCTTTTATAAAACCTATTAAACCTATAATAAGATGTATCTCCTAGAATTACGCAGATACCCCGTTCCGTTTGACATAATAGAACAATTATAGTAAATTACTATAAATCACTTAGTACTTTTACATCTTTTGCTCTGTTGTGGTCACTTTTATTAAAAGTGAACCCTGCAGGAAAAATCTTATCAAAGGAGAAGAGACATGCTCACTAGAGACGAGGTTCTTGATTTACTGGAACAACGGTCGTGGATTAAAGCAACTGATCACAATCTATGGGTTGAGCTTACCACCATGCCCGAAGATCACGATGGGTATCTGGAGGACCTGGCAAACCGACCTGATCAAATCGGCAATTTGGAAATTCATAAGATCGTTGACCTGAAGAGAGGAAATTTCGCCATCATCACTCTCTTCGAAGTCAGCCAGCCTCAAGCCGAAAAGGTCTACACTTACGAGTACGTCAGCTGGAAAAATGGACCATTGAGTGGGGCCAAAGGATTGGTTCTTATCGCTGATGCTGAAGATCGCATCACCCACTTCGTGATTCTGCGCGGCAGCAAATTTGCTGTTGGCGGCGACGCCTTCGATGTTGTGGGAGGTTTTGCTTCCCCCGATGAAAAAGGCGTAAGCGGCATGCTCGCTCGATTCGAGGAGGAATTTAAGGAAGAATTGGGATTGTCGGAAAATCTTATCGTTAAAAAAATCCACAATCTCGGCAGAATTCTTCCTGATGCGGGTATGACCAACAATCATCCTCAGCTATTTGTTGCCATCATTGATGCCAGCCAAGCTGAGTTGATTGGTGAACTTCCGAATCCGGATCCGTGGGAACTTTCCATAGGTCCAACCATCATGCCCGTGGAGAGGATGCGCGACACAGTCATGGCGAATGACGATGCGTATTTCCACATCTTGGTGACCCGAGCGGTTGCTCAAGGTATTCTCCCCGCATCCTTACTCGAACCCGATAACTAAATTCTGTTTTCCTGCAGATGGTTACCACCAGTTTATGAGGCCATAACCCTCAACTGGTGGTAACCAATCGTTTTTCCACATCAGCGCAAAAGTATATAATATCAAAAACGTATTAAGTGAAATACAAATAACATGAAAGAAAAATCTCAAGAATCATCTAATCCAATGGATGAATATTCACATCCGATAAGTGCAAGAAATACAGAATTAGGACGATTATTCATTCTCAAACCAAGACAAAGACCAGAAAAGCCTGGTAGGTCTTTGCGTGTACTTTTTGACTCGCGCTTTCCTCTTATTGAAGATTTCAAGTCAGAGTATCTCTATACAGTTATCTTCGAAAAAATAGGCAATCAAGCCGGTAACCACTATCATAAAGTTAAGTCTGAACTTTTTTATCCTATCTTTGGTAGTTTTGAGATTCACATGCAAAATCCACAAAACAAGAAGCATGAAATTGTTGAACTAAAAGCTGAAGATCATGTGGCCCTTTCTGTTCGGCCCGGAATTGCTCACAAAGTTATTGCGAAAGATCGCAATGCTATCTTAATGGTTGTAGCCACTGCTCCAAATGTTGAGGATGATGAATTTCCTTACGAAATAAACTCAAGTAATTAATTTTTTAGTTCAAGCGTGTTTGTCTGCAACTGAAGAAGCTCCCCACGATTCAGGTTTAGTTTTAGCTTCAAATCCACTGCCATTTACCATACCAACAACCTCTTTTATCATATCCCTTGTCGGTCCCAGTGGTCCCACGTCAATATGGATTTCGAAATCATACTTTGTCGGGGAAATTGCTTCTCGAAGACAAGGAACGATTTCTTGAGCTACATCAAGCGACATTAAAGTTTCTGTGTATATTTTATCCCGAAGTACTGGTATTTTATTCTTTTTCTCTTTTCTCCAATAATAACGAGCTCCCCTACCGATTCTATGAGCAACAACGGCGGTTACATAATCTATTTCAGCTTTCCCATTCTTCCTTCGTGCCTGAGAGTCGGTACCGATGATTAGTCGATATAAACTATCTGGCTCTTCTTCCACGAAATCAGCAATCGCTTCCACCATCTTTGTGCTCGATATTTTTCCCTTGGTTGGATTGATAAAAATCCTGTTCTTAGCCTTAGCCATGAGCGAATTATACCACCATTTAGAGGAAAAATTAACTTTTTCGAAGCTATTTTGCTACGCTCGAAAGATCAATGAGAGAATAACAACCAAGCCCAAGGAAGCAACCACTATGTACTCCACAACAACAGAGAGATAAAGATCTCTATGGATTGCGTGATGAATAATCCCCCAAGCTACATAAGCTAAGGCCAGCCCTATGGCTACGGCTATCTGAAAGGCTCTCTCATATGAGAAAACTAAAAAGCCGACAACTCCCGCAATAAGTATGCCCGCAAGAGACAAATAGTGAGGTAAGTGTTTTGCTATTCTTTTCATCATATAACTTGCCCTGCTTTTAATATTAATACTATCGCCAAAACCATTCCAAGGAAAGAGAGGTGGGCAAAAGTGCGCCCTCCAATCCTAGCAATCCTTCTTCGCCTGGTAATAAGACCATCAAAAACCAGCACGTTTAGAAGAAGGCCCACTACAACTAGAGAAACCCCTTTAGTTGTACTAAATGGAGAAATCAACACTCGTCCTCCTATTGGCCCTGCTTCCGCAATTGGTGTTTGTACGGCTACTAATGAACTCTCTGGTGATGGACTTGGGAAAGTTGCTGCAACTGGAGCAGGAGATGGGCTAAATTGTGGCGCTTCTGTTGATGCAGGCTGGGCTTCCGCAATTGGAACAGAAGGAACTGTATCTGTATATTTAGTACCAAAAAACTGAACTATTATGGTTGTATCGACCCCATCTAAATCTCCTTCAATTACAGCGATACCTATATCTCTGTAATTCGCAGAAAGAAGATTGTCTTTATGGGTTGGAGAGGCCATCCAAGCTTCAACTGCAGATGCCGGATTCGTAAAATCACGGGCAAGATTCTCGCCAGCGTAGCGATAACTGTAGCCAGCATTTACAAAAAAGCTCCAGGGTTGAGTTCCATCAGGGGAAACATGAGCCCAATAATTATTATTTAACATGTCTGCACCTTTGGCTTGGGCTGCCTGGGCTAGAGTCGGGTTCGCTTCAAGAGGAAGAAGCCCAACTGAAACCCGTTGTTCATTAGTAATCCTTATCACTTCATCTGGTGAAATATTGGCAGCATATCCAAGTATCTTTAGTCCAGATGCAGGTATAAATTGAAGGCCTACTTGGAGAACAATAAGTTTTATTACAAACAGTATTATTATCTGAGGATGAATAAGTCTGGCCTTCTGATTATTGGTATGCCAAGGAAGAAATAAGTGAATTGCTCTATTTATTACTTTATCTAGTTTCTTAGGCATACTCAATAAACCCCAATAAGGGTATAACTGTATCTATTTCATCTTAAACGCCTCAGAAGCTGTCTGCAAGCTGGAGAAATTACTATCTGTGTCTGGCGAAAAAGAAAAAGAGCCCTCAAAACATATCATCATAACGATGATTTGGAGGGCTCATTCCTTGCGGAAAATCACTACTCGTCTTGCGCTGTTTTCGAGAACTGCGGTTGAAAAAGAATCGTAGACAAAGATTCAACGAACTGTTCTCCATCCTTATCTTCTTGTGTCAACATTTTCAAACGCGTCTGCGCCTCATCAAGAACTTGCTCGTATTCCTTCTTCTCCGTCAATTCTTTACCAGCAATACTATTAATTTCTTTTGCTAGCAAGCTCACTTGTTTCTGAAGTTCCTCAAGCTGTTTAATTCTCACTCCCCGTTTCTTATCTCCATATGGACCTTTGGCGAGTGCGAACATCAAGATTGCTAAATACACCACGCCCGACCCACCACAGATACAATTACCAGGAGTATCAAAACCAAAAGCGATCAATGTAAATATCGCTACTCCCAACAACATGGTGATGACAAAAGCTCTTTTTTTCTCCAGTTTCTTGTCTTCGTTGGTAGTTTCGGTCAGTTTAGGTAAAATCTTCAGATAACCAAGCAGTTTCTGAACAAGTTCAACCTTGCTTCTTACCTCTTCCATTACATTCTGGTCCAAAAACTTTGATGTTTCTTCAAAGATCTCCTCAACTGATCTAAACAAACTTTGTACCCTGTCTTTATCGACAAATTGCTGGAAAGCTTCGGGTTCAAGTCGTATCTCCCTGAAGAAACTATCTAATTGCGAAGTAACAGTAAAAACTCCTAAGGGAGCTTTGTCAATATATTTCCTCAGGCGCTTGAGCCCTTCTTCTGTTTCGAAGATATATTGCCTTAATTCATTTTCAAGTCGGACGCGTTCCTCCCTGGCGATTTCTATCAAGGCTAAGCCTTCAAGATTTCGTTGCACTCTAGACAATTGACCTGCCTGGACAATATTGGCTCCCAAATTTGCGTAACCGACCCAGTCGGATCCTCTGTTAGACATTGGCTTTCTCCTTTTTAATATGGGCTTTCCGCGTATTCGGATCGAATCTTTTCCGCAAGTTTTAAAGAACGTTGTATTATATCCTATAACAGAATTTGTTGTCAATTTAGAGCTTTTACCCTTCTTGCTCATCTTTAAGATCTCTCTATGTTTGTTTATCTATAAGCTGAAGAAATAATTATTGAGCGCTAGTGGTTCATAAAAGTAATCCAAATAAAAAACCCTCCAATCTCAATTACCTATCTGTAATAACACACAAAGTGTGCAACAGTAAGGCAATCTTCTTACGATTGGAGGGCTTAAATCTTGCGGAAAGTTACTTTCTCTATCTGGTGACGGAATAATCAAAATAAACATTTTCCCATTCATCTCGTTTAAATCCCTCACCATCTTCTCTCGGTGTTACAACCCAAACAAGTTGTTCGATTGCCGGGGTTACCACCACCACATTTGGGACATAACCAATTTTCACGGGTATGTACTACTTTGTCCAAGCTTTTTTCCGGCTCAAATATCTGTGGTGGAAATGTTAATTCGAACAAAGACTTAGGGAGAGAATTCCCATCCTTATCCTTCTCTGTTGCTTGGCCTATGTAATCCCTCGTCTCTTTCTCTATCTCTTCGTATTGGGAGATCGTTAAGCCTTCGCCAAAAACCTCATAGAGTACATGAAGTTTCTCTGATGAAAGAATCTTTTTTCGAAGTTCTTCCCCCTCGTTTTTTACTTTTCTATACTCTTCCGACGACGACGAGTAGAGTAGACCAGCAAACCCTATTACTTCTATCAAACCAATCCAACACAGGACATTGGGACCTAAATAATCAAGTGCAAATAGCGGAACAAGAAATCCCCCTATTATAAGCAATACCCAATATTTCACACCTCTGTTTTTTTCATCGGAAAGTTTCTCCAACTTCTTTTTCATATCTGGTAGTTTTTGGGAAGCCTTAAGATGAGAAATTAACAAGTCGAGATCAGAAAAACGATCAGAGAGTTTTAAGTGAAAACGCACTTTTTCAACTTCTTTTTCACTTAACTCATTTGCTGCATTTTCCGTTATCAGGGAATTTGCTGCTCGAACCTGCTTAACTCGGTCCTTATCCGTAAACTGCTGGAAAGTAGCCGGCTCGACGCCCACTTCATCAAAAATATTTTCTAGTATGTGCGCCGTAATATAAACACCCAAAGGTGCCTCTTGGAGATAACCCGTGAGACGTTCAATCCCCTCTTCTATCTCGAAGATAAACTGCCTTAGTTCGTTTTCGAGTTGAATCCGTCTCTCTCGATTTGTCTCTATGCGGGCCAACTCACTAAGCCTGTCGCGCACTCCCGCCAACTGACCTGCTTGAACAATATTGGCTCCCAAATTTGCATAATCAACCCAGTTGGGTCCTCTATCAGACATGGTTTCCTCCTTGTCTTGTGTGTGACTACTCGGATTATTGACAACAACCTTTTCCGCAAGTTGTTAATGAACACGACATTATATCCCATAATAGAATTTGTTGTCAATTTTGAGGGTTAGCTATACTTTTTACCTGCTCTTTCGACTTCTTTAGAATCGTTCTACATGCAAGTTGAAAAAATTAACGCCTGCGCCTAGTGAAGAAGAAAAGAATTAAACCAATCACAAAAGCACCAATAGCTGCAATTCTACCCTTAGTCGTCCTTGTTAAAGTGTCTACGGCTTCATTAAAGGCTGTTTCGGGCTCTTCTGTAACAATCTCTGCTTCTTCTCCTAGTATATCTCCAGAATTCTCTTCTTCTGTGGCGGTAATTACTTCAAATGCATCATAAGCAAAGGGTGTTGTGCTTGTGGCTAGCCCAACCACAGTTCCTCCTCCGCCTGTGCTTCCTCCTGGAATACTGAAGGTATCACCTCTACGTTCGGCGCTAATTGCCGTCGGTGATCCAGCGGAAACGGTACGCCAATAATATGTCACCCCATTTGAAAGTCCAGATAGAATTACTGTGTGACTTAAAGTTTTTGGAGAAGTATCAACTGTACCACTGGTGTTGGCATATCCATAATTAGGATGAGTAAGGTTAATTGGATGACTTACTGTGTCATATACAACTCTGCCATCAGTTGGTCTGTCTGTGGTCCAATTAATAGTAATTTCACCCCATCCTGGCCGACTCCAAAATTCACCTGAGATAACAGCAGCAACACCAACAGAGCGGAATATTTCTGTGCTGTTGTTACCAGCATTATCTTCAGCAATAGCTCTTAAAGTGTAATCGCCAAGTGGAAGACCAGTTGTGTCCCAAATGGTCTCATAGGGAAAACTTGTTTTGATATCTAGTGCAGACCAGGTACCTTCACCTACTTTTTGATAAGAATAGGTTACAGACTTAACACCAGAGAAACTGTCAGTGGCATCAGTACCAACAACTGTCGAACCTGAAATGACAACGCCTTCGGCTGGACTGGTCCATGTAACAACGGGAGCCGTTGCATCATAGTTCAGAGTTAGAGGATTGCTCTCAGCACTGACGTTTCCCGCATTGTCTGTCGTGGAAACATAGATAGTATATGTGCCTTGTCCATGTCCATAAATACCACTGTGTGTTTTGGGATTACCATTTGCTATGAGATTAGAAGTCCAAGCAATTGTAAATCCGCCACCCATAGGAACAAAATCGTAACGGATTGTATACCCCTTAATCCCTGATTGAATTATCCCTGTATCATCACCTTCAGACCAGGTTAAGGTAACAAAGTTTACATTTGTGAAAAGATTATTTGCCGGTGCAGTAAATACAGGCTTAGTAGGAGCTGTCGAATCATAAATTATCCGACAACTTCCCGCCAATGTTTTTGCTGAAAGTGCCCAATCTGATTTATTGCCTGCAAAATCCACCGATCTAACAGCGTATCCATATGCACCATCTGCCGGCGGCATCCATGAATTATTGAGTTCGGATACAGTCAAAACTTGCTCATTTAATCCAATACTTCCGTTGGGGTGAAAAGAAGTGTATTCATAATGAGAAAATGTTGGATCCCCTGTTATATCATCCCAGTCCGGAATAGCAACTTGCAGTGGAACGGTCGCGCCACAAGCAAAATTTTGTGTCCTGTTTTGTGATTGAAATTTGAGGCCAGTCGGCATGGCTGGAGCAGTGGTATCTATCACTAAGTTTTCAGATTCAACTTCTCCACTTTGATTGCCAGCTCTATCTTCGGATTTAAGATAGAATTTCCAGCTTCCTTCATTTAGATTTGTTATTGTTCCTAAAACATTTCCTATATAAACCCAATCACCCGAAAAACCACTTAATAATGAATCATAAATTCGTGAATAATATCCTTTTATCCCAGAAGCAAAAACTCCTCCCGGGTCAATTGATGGCATCCAATTCCAAGTTTGGCTAATATTATTAGTAGGATTGGGTAGGGTAACTGGTAACCCAGGAATATCGGGATTAATCATTGGTGTCGAAGTTTCGATCGTAGGATTTGGACTTAACAAATTACCCGCTAGATCGTGAATATTCTGCACACCCCATTCTTGTTCGGCTGAAATATACCACGAAGAATTCATAAATATAATTGTCGATGTTTTTGTTGAAGAATCATAAACAATTGATACATCTCCAGAGAGATCTCCTGATCCTCCAGCTCCAGGCCAATTATTCAAAAAGTAGTTAGCAGGATTTTCTGCTTCACTAACAACAACATTTTCACTAAAAGTTACCTCAAAAGAAGTGGAAGAAGCTCCTGGAATCGGGAAAATTAAATCAGCTGTCGGAGCCGTATTGTCAACAATAATTTGAATATCCGGCGTTCTGGCCCAATTTCCTGCGATATCTTTTCCAGCCGCATATAGGTAATATGTCCCATCTGTCATTTGATAAAATGTGCCGTCCGCCCTTTCAGCATTCAGCGTATTCAGGTCCCACTCAAATTCTGTTCCATCTACATAAACATAGTGGTATCGTTTTAATGATGAACTGTATGTTTCACTTTCTTCTCTCCACCAGAAATTCACATAATCACAATTTTCATTACAAAGAGCTTTCAAATGTATTGCCCCATTATGAGTTGAGCCATCAATCGGCATATCCCAAGTAATTAACGGGGCAGTATTGTCAACGGTGATTTTATAAGGATCACCCGCTCCATTGCTCCAATCAGTCTCATTTCCATTTGCATCCTTAGCCTGAATCTGAACATAGTAGACACCCTCTGGAGTATTTGGAGTCGGTATTTCAGAGCCAGAAAACCAGGCAGTCGGTCCATACCGATTTACTAAATAACCTTCATCAGAAAATGCTTGATATCGATAGGTAAAAGGTCCATTCCCAACTGAGTCTGTCCAATCTATTTTTAGTAATTCAGATGTTTTAAGAAAAGAATTATTTAAAGGAGAAACAATAACCGGTGCTTGGCTTATTAAAATTTCATCAGCAATTACATAATCCAATTCGGAAGAGTTCTCAACCGAAGCTAAAACAAGTGTTGAGCTAGTATCTAAAGAGTATTCCCCTAGAGAATACCAGCCGGACCATTCACCCACTCCCCCTACAGTTGATTGATCTGCAAGTAATTCTTGATTTATCTCAAAAGATGTTGAGCTGCCACTATAATTAAGGGTATAAGGCGCTGCTGTAGTTCTGTTAATATCAGTTGACCAGCTAATATAGACAGAGTAAATTCCTGGTGTGATCCCAGAAAAAGTCCAGGTTGCAGTTTGCCCAACCGGAACCGTAAGTGGATAATGAACGCCGTCACTATAATAACCTTGTGTAGCGTAATCTATCCATGTCCCGCCATCATAATCTGCTTCATCATCGGTAACAATAAAAACAGTAAAATGGTCTAATCCTCGTATTGTTACTGTATTCTCATTTTCCTCTTTGAGTTCTTCAACAACTTGCGCATTATCTAAACTATCTCCATTCTCGGCATATTTAATTTCAAAATCATCCCCCACTTCTTCAGAAAGAGGAAGCGTCAAATCATATAGGAAAGTGCCATTCTGCATATCGGAAGTGATTTCGTAGGCCTTTCCTAAAATTCCTAATTCTTCAGCATCCTCAGGATCAAATTCTCTAATAGTTAAGTAACCGGGTTCTGTAAGTTTTGTAAAAACAACTTTTGTTTGAGTATCTTTATAATAGTACTCCACCCCTTCACCAACTGTTGAACTGGTAGTAACTGAACCATCTTCGTTTTCAATCCAAAGTGAAACTACCAAACTAGCTGATTCTTCCACCACAGGGCTTTCCTCTAATTCTACCTCTAATGTTTCAGGTAATTCTTTTTCTATTTCATCTGTGTCAGAAGCTGGTAACGACGTCGGGTTTGCCTCAGGAGTTGACACCACCTCTTCAATCAATTCCAATTCTGTACTCTCGATTACCTCTTCAGCAAAAATGGTTTGTGGGTATAATAAAATTCCCAAAAAAGAATTAAGAAGCAATGAGACACAAGCCACAGCAGACAATATTTTAAATAAAATCTTGTCAGACATTATATTGAGTAGTGCCCTCTGTATACACTGTCTTATGGTACTTGTCAACGTAATCCACTCACGGAGCCTATTATTAAGTTTCGTATTTTATTTCTACCGTATCACCCTTTTTTATATCCTTACCGTTGACAGGGATATCTAAGGCCCACCCAATCGCGTTAGCAACCGATACTCCTACTCTTAGGCCAGTGTAAGACCCTGGTCCCGTATTAACCTCTATTTCCGTTATATCTTTTATTTTCTTTCCTTGCTTCTTTAAAAGTTCATCTATAAAAGGAAGAAGTTTTTGAGACTTCTCCTTCCTTGCTTCTGTTTCAAACTTCTCATCATCAACACCAACTATTATTTTTTTACCGTCCGATGTGTCTATATATAGTTTCATTTTTTACCTTTGTAGCCATCTGGATGGCTTTTGTGCCACTTGTAAGCAGTCTTGATTATATCCTTTAGTTTATATTTTGGCTCCCAACCTAAATCTTTTTTAATTTTATCTATTGAAGCATATAAAGTATCGGCATCTCCTGGTCTGCGTGGCCCCATTTTGACTTTGAAATCTCCAGCCACTTTCTTAACTTCCTCAACAATTTCTTTGTTTGAGTAACCCCCTCCTGTCCCGGCATTATATTGATTAGTTTTTCCTCCATTAATTAAATATTGAATAGCCGCCGTATGTGCTTTTGCTAAGTCTAAAACATGAACATAATCTCTAACACAAGTGCCATCCGGAGTATCATAATCATCGCCAAAAAGAGTAAACTCTCTTCCTGCAAGAACTGCCTTTAATATTAAAGGAATAATGTGGCTCTCATTTGGATGTGCTTCTCCAATTGATCCGTCCAAAGCTGCGCCAGCTGCATTAAAATATCTAATGCTCACGGATTTAAAATCATATGCTTTATCAAACCAGCGAAGAATGTCTTCGATCATCAACTTTGTTTCTCCATACGGATTTTCAGGGTTTTTAGGATCATCTTCTTTGATAGGCAATTTTTTGGGGCTACCATAGACACCAGCGGAGGAAGAAAAAACTATTTTATTAACATTGTTTTCTAACATTACGTCCAGTAAATTCATCACCCCAATTAAATTATTCTGAAAATATTTATTTGGATTTTTAAATGACTCGCCCATTTGAATAAAACTGGCCATATGAATGACGCCAACAAATTTATTCTTTTTAAATAATGTTTCTAGTTTTATTTTTTCCCTTACCAGATCAATTTTATGAAATTCAAACCCCGGAACGGCTTCCTTGTGACCTTGAGATAGATTATCTACAATAACCACGCCATAACCCTCATTTTTAAGCTCCCGGACAATGAAGCTCCCGATATATCCAGCTCCACCTGTTACTAATATCTTTTTTTTCATATACCTTCAATCAATATTTTTCTTTTATCCTCACCTAAATTTTCAAACCTTATCCAAATAACTTCCTGCGGTAAGACATTCTCGATCTTCTCCGCCCACTCTATCGCAACAACATTATCATTCTTTCCCCAAGTATCATCGACTCCTAAGTTTTTAACTTCGTTTTCCAAACCATCTTCAAGTCTATAAAAATCAATATGATAAAAGTCAAACTTTGAAGCCACATACTTTCTCATCAGTATGAAGGTAGGAGAAATTATTCGTCCTTTTATTCCAAAGCCTTCCGCCAATCCCTGAATGAAAGTTGTTTTTCCGCTACCCAGCTCACCTGTTAGAGCTAACGTCTCGCCACCCTTTAAATTAACTGCAGTCTTTTTGCCCAAGTCTTTAGTTTCTTGGGCGCTGTTGGTAATAGTTTCCATATTGTATAGATAGCCAGTGAAGCTCCTATTGTATCAAAAATGATATCGCGCAATCGCGGATCCCTTCCTGGAGTGAAAGATTGATGAAACTCATCCGAAATTCCATATACGATGGCCAATATAATTGAATAAACACCGGCTTCTCTTTTTTCAACTCCACTTTCTTTCAACGCACGGTACATTAATGCGGCGTATATCGCATATTCAAAAACATGAGCCGATTTTTTAATAATAAATTCTCTCCAATACACTTTTGTTATTGGTGCAGTCGGCAAAGAAGAGAAATAGAAGATAACTAATGACCAAACAACAACTGGAAACCAATACTTAAGAACTTTCCTTGCTATCGTTTCCTTTGATTTCAATTTTATTGAATCCATCATTTCTCTTTTTTTTGCTGTCTTTATTATATTCTTTCTTCCCATTTTTAATAAAGGTGTATCCAGCAATACCAATTAAGCCTGTACCACCAACAAGAAAAAGGCCGGCCATAAAAGGAAATTTTTTCTCAACCTCCTCTTCGGGATCTGGAGAAGGAGATGATAACCCATCTCTCAAACCCAATACATAATCACCGTCATCTCCTTCATTATTATTAACAACAGGTCGTGGAGTTATTGTCGGCCTTTTGGTAGCAACCGCTAAAACTGTAGGTTTTGGTGTTGGACTCTCGGTTGGCACAGGGGTTGATGTTGGATTTGGTGTGGGATTTGAAGTGGGAGTTGGAATTGGTGGCGCTTCATTCGCTCCACCAGGAGTTGGATTCAGTTTCTCGGAATTTATTCCACCCCCATCTGGAATCCTTCCCCAACTTTTATCCTCGCTTGATCCTACATAAATAAATTTATCTATTTCGCTATCATCTGGCCCAAGTAATGTAATCGTTGTGCTGTCGCTATTCGCAACAGCAAACCCACTCTCCCCTTTTGGATAAATTACCAACCATTTTTCCACGGAGCCAGATAGAACAATTTGTTTATCGTTTCTATCACTAAGCTTATATCCATCGATTACAAAAGGCGTATCACTAGAATTATATATTTCAATCCATTCACCTTCTTTATCGTCCCCAGAAGGATTCGGCAAAACTTCATTTATTTTTATTTCAACCTGTGCGGAAACTTTAGAAGTAAAGATAAAAGTAAAAACAAAAAAAATAAGAAAAAAGAATATTATGTTCCGCATCAGGCAGGTTTTGTGTTACTTAAAAACTAACAAGACGCAAGGTCTTTATGTCTGAAACATTATATCTGTCTGTTAATAGACGGTTAGCCCCGTTTTCCAAGAAAGGGTCGTGCATGATATATTGATCTCCTTCTTTTCTTAATATAACGATAAAGTGCTCAGGAGAATATTCGTTATATAGACCTGCTATCACAGGCCTGCCTGCAGCCAACTCACTATCTAATATGGACACTGAGGGAACCTGTACTCGGACATCAACATTATTCACTTCATATTGGTGTAACATAAAAGCGGTACTACCAAAAAACGCATCCGGATTAGATGCAATGTCTGAAGGTTTAATATTTATTCCATGATGAGAGGCAATCATTGAAACTGAAGTAATTAAGCACCCGTAATTAGCAACAGAGAGCCCACTCAGGCCCAAAGAATTATTTCCCCATTGAGAATCCCGCTGGTTGTAATAATAACCCCAGTCATCGTGAGTAGTTTGGTTTTCAAGGATACTTGCCCCGCCTTGTCCTGAAACGAATCTTAAAAACGCATTTTTCTGTGCAACCGCTTGAGACAATAAATCTTGATATTTCTTCTCGTCATTTTTGGTAACAGCCAATAAATTAGCCTTAGCAGCTTTTTGGGCACCCAACACTTGGCCTTGTTGTTCCAACTGAGCATGTAAATCCTCCTGGTCCACTTTTTCCTCTTCATACACATCTTGTGCTTCTTGAAGTCTTACTAATAAATCCCTATCTGCCTCTTGAATTTTATGAAGGTAATAATATCTGGATACTGCTTCATTCAAATCAGAGGCAGTGATAAGTAAAATTAAAGAATCCCCCAACCGAGTCATCTTGTAAATCTCTGTGGCTCGAGTAGAAAAAGCTTCGGTTAAAGCTTCTAATGAAACCTCGAGTTGATCAATCCTGCCACCAAGTAATAATATTTTTTCTTGGGTTTCCTGAATCTTAAGGGTTGTTAGCCTAATCTGGGCATCAAATTGGGCAATCTGATTAGATAAAGTATTTGATTGGCTTTTCAGACGAGAAAGCTCGGCTTCATATTGCTTGATTTGATCATTCAGTTCTTGTAATTTCTCGTCTGGTGTTTGAGCTACAACAAAATGGGAGCCAACCTTAAAGAGTCCCGCTGCTAATAGGAGCGAGAATAGAATTGCGAAGAACAACCTCTTGGGGTTAATTTTTTTCATTTGCGTCGGCGCACTCTTGAGATTGCAAGGGTGCTTCCGAATAATGCCAGCGATACACCTACTACAATCTCAACCGCCAATATAATACCCATTAGAATGAATAATTGTACAGTGTCTCTTGGCAAAACAGGAATTTCTCCAAAATATGAAACAATGCCTGGTGTTGCGTAGAGAACTAATATCAAAGCAAAAATCCAGCCAAGGAAAACACCGACAAAAGCATAAATTAAAGCCTCCATAATTATTGGACTTCTAATAAACTTTTTAGTGGCCCCAATTAAACTTAGAATTTCCATCTCTCCTCTTCTTGTTGTTATTCTCATAGTGATAATGACTAAAAGAACCAATAAAGATGTTCCAACAAGAAGTCCTACAAAAACCGCCCCGCCAATTCTGACATACCAAGTAATTGTCCTTAACCTTGTCACAACGTCACCCAAAGTTGATTCTCCTCCTAAGCTTGCCGTAAAACCTACTTGATCTACGAGACTTATTTTCTTTACCTCGTTTATAACTTCTTCGGCAAAATTAAGGTCGGTCAACGAAAATTCTAAGCTTGCAGGAAATATCGACGGGCTTACCAACTCCGATAAAAGCGGGTTGTCGGCGGTTGCATCTTTATAAATCTCCAAAGCTTCTTCTTTTGAAACATAGGCAACATCTTTTACGCGTGAATCTTTATTAAGTGTATTTTGAAAAGAAGAAATCTCTTCTGCGGTTACGTCATCCTTTAAAAATGCGATAATTTGTGGTCTTGTCTCGAAATGAGAGAGGGCCTTGCCCGATGAATAAACCAATACCGCTAAAAGAGTGCCAACAAAAAA
>Ga0180008_1000880_pt1 | contig 21434 bp, 30 predicted proteins | sample MM_PW_MetaG_FD_121121 | JGI IMG/M metagenome (GOLD analysis project Ga0180008, IMG submission 121121) | Groundwater microbial communities from the Aspo Hard Rock Laboratory (HRL) deep subsurface site, Sweden - MM_PW_MetaG | ecosystem: Environmental > Aquatic > Deep subsurface > Groundwater...
GGTTCATATCTTGATTATGTTATTGAACGTGGTGCTGGTCAAACGTTAGCTGACGATGGTGAACAAGATACTGAAATGGAAGAACAAGGGTTTTTTTTCTTTTCTTCAAACGATAATGAGTATGCAATAGGATATGTGTTGCAGAACGGAACAGTTACACTTCTCCACAACAGCGCAAATGTAGGTACTACGGAAGATAATGATACCACATGGAATATCTTTAGGGATGGTACAACAACAACAATACATGTTCAAAATAAACGTGGTTCGACAAAGAATTATATGTTTTATTCACTCAATGCGTTTTATTAATAATAACCTAAAGGGAGAATAATCATGCCTGGTGGATTCTGGAGAGGTTTAGCAGCAGAAGAAGGTTTGGGACGTACATTTTGGGAGCGTGCTTTGCATGGTACATCAGGACAGGACATTAGTGGAGCATGGCAAGGGATGCCAGGACTTGAGCAAATATGGGGTAATTTACCACAAGTTGACATAGCCAACCTCACTCCATTTACACAACAATACCTCCAGGCGTCTATGCCAGCAGCTACGGAAGCAGAAAATAAACTTATATCCAGCATGGCTTCGTTAGGCCAAGCAGTTCCAGGTCAAGGTATCTCATCTGCTTCTCAAGGAGGTTTGGAAAGATACTGGTCAGGAGTAACAGGACAAGCCATGCAACAGGCAATACCTGCTTGGTTAGGGTATGAGCAACAGCGTTTACAACCAGCATTAGCACAAGCGAATGCACTTTCGTCTCCAATACAAACATACCTTAGTGGATACTCAGGCACTGCTCCATCACTCCAACAATCATACATGGGATCACAACAAGGTGGACTTGGTGCATTTGCCGGTCAATTGTTTGGACTTGGACTTGGTGCTCTTACTGGTGGCGCAGGTGGTGCGCTCGGCCAAGGCTTAATAGGTATGATCCCAGGTTTCTAGGAGAATATAATGCCTAATCAATTTTGGAAAGGTGCATCACAAGGATTGCCAGCTGGAGCACAAATAGGTATGCAATTACTCCAAATGGCACAGCAATCCAAAGAGAGTAATCTAAAACTTCAGATGGATTTTGGTATGAAGCTCATTGATGCTGGTCAAATAGAAGCAGGAAAAACACATTTACAAAAGCATTTTCCTAAGCAAGATTGGAGTATGCTAAAGCAAACTACTGTTGAAGTAGGCGGTAAACCTTTGCCAAAAGGTATGGAACCTATAGAAGCGCAACGATTTGGTGTTAAAGAAGAACCTCCAGAACAAATTCCAGTTACTCCTGAATTTAAAACAAAATGGAGTGAAGCTCAAGCTATAGGCAAAACATTAGGACCACATGCAGCTTTTAAATACTTAGGTGTTGATACTACTCTTAATGCAATGGATCAATTATATGATATAATGGCACGTGCTGATGCAGGTGATCCTATTGCAAAAAGAATAATTGAGACAAAAGCTAAACAAGGAAGCATACCAAATGATTTAGAAATATACGAAACTGCATTTGGTGTAGATCCTTCAACACGTGGTACAGAACAATATAAAAAAGGATATTTACAGTACATAAAAGCAAAACGTGAAGCTGGTTATATGGAAAGTCCATATGCAAATATATTAGCTGAAACTAACATTCGGAGAGAATATATTTCTTCAAAAACATATCAAGAGTTTGCTTTAGTAAATAGACAACGTGGGGTCATTAAAGAAGCATATAATGAAGCTATTAGTATGCAAGAAATTCCAGAAAAACAACGTGCGTTCAATGCAATTGATCAAACACTAATTATAGTTCTCAATAAAATGCTTGATCCTGGTTCTGTTGTAAGAGAAAGTGAATATGCACGTACTCCAGAAGGAATGGCATACTTAGAAAGAGTTAGAGCAACGTTTAGTAGATTACAAGCTGGTGGTGTATTATCACAAAATGAAAGAAAAGCGGTTGTTGATATTGTAGATAAATTTTATGATAATGTTTACTTACCAGAATACAAAGAACATGTAAAAACATATCGTGATTTAGCATCTGCTTATAAGTTTGATCCAACAAGAGTTGCTCCATTAATAGGTAATGTAAAAATAGAGAAAAAAGTAAAACCAAAACCTAATATACCGTTAATAGATCAAGAAACTGGTAAAGAAGTAAAACAAATGATGTACCATTCCGAAACAAATGAGTTTCTTGGTTATGAATATAAAGATGGTACAAGAAGATTTATTAAAAAGTAGGTGGATAAAATGCCTGAAATTCAAGAAGATAAAATAAAGTTTGTGCCTGTGGAAGAAGTTCCATTTAAGGATTTACCTTCAAATTTAACAGAAGATAAAATTAGATATGAGCAAGTACGTCCAGATGTATCAGGTTTACCTGAAAGTATGAAAAAGGCATCATGGGTTGAAGATGTTCTCACTGGTGAAAACATAGGTGGTACAATTGGTGGTGTAGCTGGCAGTGTTATCGGAAGTGGTGCTCCAGGTGTAGGTACTATAGCTGGTGGTATGGCTGGCGCTGCATTGGGCGGTTCTTTAGGTGCAGCTACGGAAGATTTAATTAAGTACGCTGCCTCAACTTTTGCTCCTGAATTAAATGTAAATAATCTACCATTTTCCACAGAAGAGGAAACTGAAGATTATATAAAGAAATATGGACTTGCAGCAACAAGACAAGCAGCATATGATTTTGCAGGTGGAATGATTGCAAAAGGAACTTTTGCTGTAGCACGTCCTGTTTTTAAATGGGTATTTGGTAAAATTCATCCAGAAGTTGCAACTGTTTTAAGAGTGCTTCCAATGTTAAATAAAGGCAAAACAATGCCTATAATGGCACATGAAGCTACCCAAGGAACTCTTTTAGATATAGCAAGTAACGTAGTGGAAGGTTCGATGCTTGGTCAGTCCAGAGTAATAGATTGGTTCAAGCCTATGCGTGAAAAAGTAGTTAATGATATGTTAGATGCAATGGTTGACCAGTTAGGTAGATATGCTACACCAGAGCAAATAGGTAATTTTATAACTGAAACAGTTTGGGGAAGAATAACTGCCCGTACTGCTGCTACAAAACCATTATGGGATGATATAGCTCGATTAATGAAAGATGAGTTAATAGATATACGTAGATTAAAAAAGATAGGAATTATAAAACAGTATACACATGCAATTGAAGAATTAGGAACAGGTAAATTATCTGAAGATATGGTTAAGATAGTTAATTCTATTAATAGTCTACCTGATTATGCTTCTTGGAATGCTGCTGATGCTTTACGAAAAGATGTTGCGAGACAAATACGGGAAGCTACATTTAAATTGGGGAAACAAGATATATTAGCAAAAGGATTAGGAGATACACAAACAGAATTATACAAAGCATCTCGTAGGGCAGCAGATAGGGCCGGTCATTTATATGAATGGAATTTAGCACGTAGAACTACAGCTAAAATGTCAGTTGAAATAGACCAGAAGTTTGTCAAAGGATTATTTGATCGTATAAGACGTTTAGATAATCCTGATATTGCAGTTAACCAAATATTTTCTCGTAATGGTCGTGCTAATCTTGTTGCTATTAAAAAATTGCTTGGTCCTGATTCAGATGAAGTTAAATCATTGGGTGTCTATTATCTAAAAACAGTTTTGAGTGATCCAAAAGTAAGATCACCAGAAGGATTACTTAATGGAAAGGCTTTTTATAACAATATATTTGGAAAGGGACAATATGCTTATGGAGAAGAATTTTTAAAAGAACTACTTAAACCAGATCAGTTATCTAATTTACATGATGTTGCAAAAACATTAGATTTTTTATCAAGAGAACAAGGTATTGGTACTGGTAAAGTATGGATTCAATTACAGCAAGCTAGTTCGGTAGGAGCTTTTTTTGGTCTTGCATTTGGAGGTCCAACTATAAAAACTGGTTCAGCAGCAATTTTATTTGGCCCATTATTGTTATCAAGATTACTTACATCAAAACGCTTTACAAATGCTTTGATACATGGAATTGGCAAACCTAAATATTCAAAAGATGCTATTAGTGCAATGATAAGAATAACTGATATTGTTAATGAAGAAAGAGTAGAAATGGTAAAACAAATGATGATGGATGAAAGTGAAAGGAGGAAAAAGGAAGCAAGTAATATATTTATGAGAAATATGCAAAATAAATAAAAGGAGGATTGGCATGAGAGTAAGAGTATTAGCGATTGTCATCGGACTAGTTTTGTGTACAACATTTGCATTTGCTCAAGAGTACACCTTACCAGATGATCTCAAAGAGTTGAGTTACATTCAAAACGAATGTCAGCTCAACATTGAAAACATCAAACTCAAACAGGCAAATATGCAATTGCAGTTTAACGCTTTAGCCAACGATCTTAAAGTATGGAATAACAGATTCATAGATGTAAATAACAAAATTAAACAATTAGCACCACAGGAGAAGCCGAATGAAAAGACTAAGTAGTGTTGGTATTATACTCGTAGGTGTACTACTCTTCAGCACAAATACTTTTGCATCAGGATTCTTTGGTGGTGGTACGACTGGCGGTGCTACTACGTTTCTTGGATTGACCGATACCCCTTCTGCATACACAGGTCAGGGGGGAAAGACTGTTACTGTCAAGGCTACTGTTGATGGGTTAGAATTTACCACTCCTGCTGGTGGTGGTGATATGCTGGCGGCCACCTTTGATTCTGACGCTGACGATGACATTGATCTTGCAGCAGGTGGTACAAATGCTTCTCTCACAGACCCGAACGCTGATCGCATTATGTTTTGGGACGATGCACCAACTGGAGAAGTCACATGGCTTACCGCAAGTACAGGTTTAACCATAACTGGTGGTAATTTAACTGTTGATTTAGGAACCGCAATTACTTCGTCTGAAATTACAGATGATGAGATTGTGAATGCTGATATCAAAACTACAGCTGCAATTGCCTTTTCTAAACTAGCTGCCCTTACAGATAGTTACATACTTGTTGGTAATGTTACAAATGTTGCTACAGCCGTAAATCCTGCCGGAGATGTAGAGGTAGGTAATGATGGAGCAACAACTATCCAAGCCAATGCTGTTGAAGAATCAATGCTAAAGGCTGTTGATGCTGCTTCGGACGAAGACGTGTTCACATACGAAAGCACTACTGGAGATTTCGAGTGGCATTCAATAGCTGAAATCATTGCCCAAATGGCTGAAGGTGGATTGCCAAACGATAGTATTGTTGAAGCTGATCTTAAAGCAGTAGATGCAGCAGCAGATGAAGATTTTCTTAGCTACGAATCCACAACTGGTGATTTTGAATGGCATAGTGCAGCAGAGATAGCTGGAAAGCTAACTGAAGGTCAATTACCAGATAGTATCATCGTTTCGGCTGATATTAAAGATGGGGAAGTTGCAAGTGCAGATATAACTGATAACACAATCACAACAACAGACCTAAATGCAGCTTTGACATTTGCAGATGGAGATCAAATTGATCTTACAGCAATAACCTATGTTAATGCTGCAACTACAAATGAAGGTATTGCTCTTCCAACTTATGTTGCTGGTGCTGCTCCTGCTGACAATAAGCCTTATATGGCTTATGATGCAACTAATAATGCTATAATGGTATATGAATTGGGTGGATGGACTGATACATCATCAGGTTCCGGCGCAGCTACTACTCTCAATTTTGTAACAACAGGTGCAGAGGGTTCATTATCTTCAGAAAGTGTATTAACAGCAGGGAATGCAATAGATATTACTGACGCTGGTGGTGATGGTGGTGCTATAACAGTAGCTTTTGATCCAACAGAAGTATCAGCAGATGGTACAGATACTTGGTCTGATGGTAGTCAAGCATCTATCACATGGACATTTGATGTATCTGGTACTGATCATACTATGGTTGCTGGTAATGGTCTTATGACATTCGGTGATGCAGTAACCGTCACAGATACTCTTACTGCTACAAATGGAATTGCACTTGGAACTAGCAAGTCTATCATCGCCACCACTGGTATGACTATCGGTGGCGGAACCGAAACAGTAGCTATTAACTCTTCTGATTGGGATATAGATGCTACAGGAATTATGACTGGTATTGGAAACATTACGTCTGATGGAGTAATTACCTCGACTGGTTTCACGATTGGTTCTGCTGTTATTACTGAAGCAGAACTTGAAATTATTGATGGAGCGACTTTATCTACTGCTGATATTAATATTATAGACGGAATAAGCGATTCTGGTACTTTAACTGCTGCTGAGTTACTTTATGTAGATGGAGTGTCTTCAGCAATCCAAACACAATTAGATGCAAGATGTTTAGAATCTGTATTTGGTACAGCACTTGAGGCTGATGATTTAACTCTTAATGGTACTACCTTAGAACTAGTAGCAGAAATACCACATATAGATGCGTCACAAAATATATCAGGTACTTGGGAATGGCAAGATGGTGTGAATATAGTCTTTGGGAATGATGCAGATGTAACTCTCGGATATGATGAAACCACCGATGATAGGCTTGAACTTACTACTACTCTCGATGCTGCCACTGGTGATGAAGAAGCATTTGCCATTCTTTACACTACAAATAAGGCTACTTCTGGTGATGATTATGGTCTCTACATCAACCAAACCGACACAGCTTCTCCTGGTACGTCTTACCTCATATGGGCAGGGGTAGGTGGTACTGGTAAGTTCATGGTAAAGAATGATGGGTCTATCATTACCGCCGCATCTGCTGATCCTGCTGTTGTGCTTGATGAAGTAACTGCTCTAGACACCGATTACTGGTTTGGCATTAATGCTGACCAACAAGGTGATGATGATGATTACTTTCAAATTGGTACTGGAACCACAGTAGGGTCGAATGTTAAATGGCAATTGGATAATGCTGGTAATGTAATTGCTCAGGGTAATATTACTGGAGATTCCTTCATTATGGAAGGTGGTACATATGATACAACCATCACTCCTGGTACTCCAACTGCCAGTGTTTCTTATCAATGGCCATTAGCCGCACCTGTTGCCAATGGATATGCTTTAGTGTCTACTACAGCAGGCACTATGACTTGGGCAGAAATAACCGCAACTGCTGGTGGATCAGATACTTATGTCCAGTATAATAGTTCAGGAACTCTTGGTGGAGAAGCAGCATTTGCTTATAACTTAACCAATAACACATTAAGTATAACTCAAGCAGCATCTAACCCAACACTTCAGATTGGTGATGGAACTTATTCATGGAACTTTACACCACAAGTAGGAATTGAGGGAATATTAGAGGTAGATAGTGATATAGCAGTAGAAGATGATATTTATATGGATAGTGATGATGCAGTAATATGGTTGGGTGAAGACGCAGATGTCAAATTGATTCATATAGCCGATACAGGTATTATTATTAAACAAGTTGGTCTTACTACAGATGATCATCCAACCAAAGTTACACTTCAAACTGGCGAAACAGATATGGCCCTTAATGATGTACTAGGTGGTATATATTTTCAAGCACCAGATGAAGCAAGTGGTACAGATGCTATCCTCGTTGCGGCAGGTATTGAGGCAGTATCAGAGGGTGATTTTTCAGCCACATCTAATGCAACAAAACTAAGTTTCAAAACCGGTACGAGTGAAACAGCAACAGAAAAAATGATACTTAGTTCATCAGGCAATCTTACTATAACTGGTGATATTACAGTCAGCGGTGGAAACATCAATACAGGAAATATAGCCTTAACCATAGGTGATACATCAACAGATTCCATTACTTTATTTGGTGAAGCAGAGAATCTTGTATTTACTCCTACTGCTGATACTTTCACGGTTACAAGTGGCACAGGTGTAACATCTATTGATTTTCAGATTGCTACTGTAGTGGTTGACGCATTAACTACCTCTGGAACTATTTCAGCAGGTGGCAATCTAGTTCTCAGTGCAAATAACATTACGATGACAGGCTCAATAGCAGACACAACCAATCGTGTGCTCAAAGGGTGGTTCACCGATCTGGAAGTCACAAACGCTATTGCTGGAAGCATAACAGGAAATGCTGCAACAGTCACGACTAACGCCAACCTCACGGGAGAAGTAACCAGTGTAGGAAATGCAGCTACCATAGCTGACAGCATAACCGTCACAGGCTGGGTACTAGGAACCTCAAGTGCTACCCAACTTACAGTAGGTGCCTTAGCAGGAGTAGATTCAATAGATGCCACTGGTGCCGTAGATATGGACTATGGTTCGGCTGACGTGACAGACCACACCTTCACCTCAGATGGAGGTACGGTAATTCTGGACGGTTCAATAACCTTGTCTGCTGATCTCACCATCACCGGGCTGGACATTACAGCCGATGGGACAGAAGAAGTTATTTCTCTGGTCGATGTGGCAAGCGCAGTTAACGAACTTGAAGTTACAAACTCAGCTACGAATACTCCGGTGATCGTTGGTGCTTCTGGTGATGACGCTAATATTGACCTGAAATTGGTAGGCAAGGGAACTGGAAAGGCTAAAACCTATACAGAGCTTCAAATTCCGGTCATAGCCTGGACTACCGATGCCACGGTAGCTGATGGACATTATTATTTCCACATAGGCAAAGAGCTTGCGGGGATGAATCTGGTTTACGTTCACGGAGAAGTCATTACGGCTGGAACCACAGGGACACTCAACGTCGATCTTCGTAATATTACCCAGGCTGGTGCGGATATTCTCTCGACTAACCTGACAATAGACACCGCTGAAACTGGTTCGGATACTGCTGCTGCTCCTGCCGTGATAGATACCGCCGAGGATGATATGCAGGAGAATGATTTGATTGCTATCGACATAGACGTTATCCATACCACAGCCTCAAAGGGTCTGATTGTAACCCTGGGCTTTGAACTTCCGTAAGGAGAAGATATGAGAAAGTTAATTTTAGTATGTCTAACCATAGGTTTGTTCTATGCACAAACTGTTTTTGCCAGTGGAATTATGAGCTTCCCTGGCGGCGGGGTGCCTGCCGCTGGTACTTGGTATTACACAACTGCTGAGACTGATAGTGGATATACAACAGGAGGTCTATATATATCCATTACTGCTTTGCTAAGAGTATTGATTCCAGTAACTACTGGTGGATCATTGACAAAAGTTGCATTCAAACTGAATCTATACAGTGCTGGCGTAACAGCTGTTATTTGTCAAGTTTATAAGGCAGATAAGACACTGATAAGCGGTGCCAATGGTACTACCACCATAACCAACAACCCAGGTATATGGTTTGAGATGACACTAGCTACACCTTATACAGTAGCTTCAAGCGAAAGTGTTTTTGTCGCTCTTGGAGCTACTGGAAATGGGGGTTCAAAAATAGGTTATGCAGCAAGCGGAGCTGATGATCGTTATGCTGTGACTTGGGGTTCACCTCCTACTTTTCCAGATCCTATCACTGATGGTACAATTAATTATGCTGATTTGGGAATAAAGGTATACGTACAGTGATAAAGAAAACACTGTTTCTTATCATTCTAATGTTATTAACTTTTGCTATTTCCTCTTGGTCAGCCACGTACTATGTAGACTTTGATGGAGGAGATGACAGCGCCAATGGTACGTCAACATCTACGCCTTGGAGGACATTGCCCGGTACAACTTCGGGTGGCAATACTCAATCAATAGCCGTGGGGGATACGATCTATCTCAAACCCGGCACGACCTATGATTCATCTGACCCAGGAGAATACATTAGCATTGCAAGCTCTTATTATGCACAACCAGCAAACGCTGGACAGGCCATTACAATCCAGATCTACGACGATTGGCCTACCGCTACTGGTGATGTTGTCATAGATGGAACTGGGGTTACCGTAGCTCAATATCACGGTCTTCTTGAGATTGTCCAAAGAAATTATATCCACATCTTGGGCACTGACACAAATAATCTCATAATACAAGATTCGCCTCGCAATGGTTTCCAGTCAGGAGGAACAAGCGGAAGCCATCAGACAGGAATCCTATTACAGTATATGCAGTTTAATACATCGTCGGGTTTTAGCGGGTGTGATCTCTACTACTCAGATAACTGGGAAATCAGGGATTGTTACGCAGGGTACAATCAGTATAAGGGTTTTTCGCTCGGACAAGATGCAGATTACAATTGCGATGGTGGAAAGTATTACGACTCTACGGCCGAGTACAATGGGCAGGCTGCAACCGAGGATTGTAGCTGTCATGGGTTTGGTCTATATGCTGCAACAAATGTCGAATATTGGAGGTGTACCAGCAATAATAATTACCGAGATGGTTTTGATTTTGGAACTGCTGCCGCAGATAATTCTAATTACGCGAGTTCTATAGTTATCAATTCAACGGCTTATAGTAACGGTGAGGCCGGATTTGCGGCAAATGGAGTTGCAACAGCATATGCAGCAAACACAGGAAAGCATTATTATCTTAATAATGTTAGTTATAATAACAACGATGGATGGCAAGTCTATGATGGGGTCAATGTATATATCTTCAATTGTATTCTTGATTCTAATTCCACAGGCATTGAGGCCTTTCGGGACACAGGATATGCTGCCGTTTTGCTAACAGTGAAGAACACAATTTTTAAGGGTTCCACAAGCAGAGAATATGGCGGCTACAACACAGAAGATGTAACTACTGATTTGGACTATAATCTATACGAACGAGGCGGGACTTATAATAATTTTGTCAGTAATTGGGAAGGAGTATATAATAGGGCTTGGACATCTGGTGCCCTTGCGGCATGGCAAGGACAATCGGATGGAGATGGGCCAAACAGTCATGACTCAGTAGATGATGGCTGGTTGTCTGATTGGATAGATCCAACAGGACACACTGATTGGCATTTAACTGTTGGATCATCCTGCATAGATACAGGAGTTGATCTGACAAGCGTATGGCCTATAGGTATCTCGACTGCTGATAGAGATGGGAACGCACGAACAGGGACCTGGGATATCGGGCCGTATGAATATATAATACCTCACATTCGAGGTATCTCAACCCAAGGTGTAACAATACAATGAACGATTTCTTTAAAAAGAATGTTATTGGCATCATATCCATTCTCCTTTGGATTGCGTCAACAATGTATGTAGCAGGAATTGTACGTGGAGAAATAGTTTCAAATACAAAAGCAATAAATTCAATCCTCACACGAGTATCGGAACTCAATTCTCTATCACTTCAAACCTCCATGATGACTAACCTTCACTCCGAATGGATAAGAGATTATCGTGGAGATGTAAAAGACATTATTGCTCTTAGGGCACAGATGAACCAGATTACAGTTGTATTGGGTGAAATCAAAGCAGAGCTTAGGCTGCATCGTAACAGTGAAATTTATGAACCACTCAAAGGTGACAAACGTGGTAAATAAACTCACATCACAGAACCATATTAACCATGATGTACGCAACGCTTGTGTTGGACTAGCATTTACACTAACAACAGCTAGAAGGCGTGCCCTCACGGAAGATGAATACAACCAGGCAAAGGCGAGAGTGTTGATCATCGAACAGTGCTTACTGGATATACATGATAGGAAGCCATAAAGACGGTGACAAGGTATGCTACTATGACGGTGGATGTATCGTGGTCTATCTCACTACATTTGCATCTAAAGCAAATAACAAAATGTGGCACGAGGAATACGTTAAACGTACTAAACACTTTTGCAAGAGAGTAGACAATGTTATTAAAAAGCATAAATTACTTGATAGCGAAGTTGATGCAGTTAAGAGAAGCATTCTCGGAAAAGACGCCAATAACGACAGATTCAACCCTGAAGAGACCTGATGGTTGTATCGGAATGCACAATAACGGTTGTTTGATATGCGTTAAGTGTCGGATAGACCATGCTTACTATCCACCATGTAGAGTAGAGGATCCAGAGTCATTTAGACTTGACAGGATGAGATAATGTTTTGTGTTAAGGATTTGTCAGTATTGAACCTTGATCCAATGTTACAACGTATAGTGACTTACATTGGTAAAGAATTCTGTCTCAAAGAGTTCTGCCTGAAGACGATAACATCGGCATACCGTCCAAATGACCCTGGTGTTCACGGTCAAATGCCAGTGAGAGGGTGTGACCTACGTTGTCGTCAAGTAACAACTGGTAATTATGTATCAGATCATATTAATAGCAAATGGGAATACGATTACGATCGTCCAGAAATGAAGGTATGCGTTCCTCATGGTGAGGGGTTCCACTACCATTTGCACATCCAGGTCCATCCAAATACAAAACAAAGGAGTTAACTATGCTACAAGGATATCTTACTTACATTGGTGGTTGTGTAGTTATCGCAGGAGCGTTTGTTGGAATCTTCACTGGCAAATTCACCTATGAGCAATTCGGCATAGTTCTCGGTGCTGGCATTGCTATCATAGGTGGACGTAGAGCCATTGCTAAAATAACTAACGGAGGTAAATAATGTCGTTAATACCGGGATGGATTAAAGAATGTTTAGATGAAATAAATAATAGTCTAGTAAATATAACAAGAGCACTTCAACAGCAAAATAATTTAATAAAGGAGGTTATAGAGAAATATGAGAAAGATAAAATTAACAATACTCTTAATTACATGCCTTAGTATTATTTCTTGTGGTGGACCAATGGAAATAATACGTACAGGAGTGCGTCAATGGGCTGATGAAGATTTAGCCAATGCTGATGTGAGTAGACAAGTAGGTCGAGATATTGCATCAACTTGGTATCTCAACTCCGGGTTTCTTCGTGAAATGATTATGTATGAAGAAGATCGTTTTCCGTGTGCTGAAACCAAAAAGATGTTAGAAGCATTGGATAAGTTAGATGAGATATCGGTAGATCCTGCTTCCCTTACTGATGTACAAATAGGCCAAGCATATGCAATACGCATTAACTTCATACGTGATGTTGTGGAACAAAACTTTAAGGCGTTTGCTCCAGACTTGCTCAAATATCTACCCAAGATTTTCTGCCCCATCCCATTCTGATCTTGGGGGTGCACCTTTCCGTGTGAGCAGTGCTTTCCTCCCGCTGCTCACACCCTTTTTCCTGTGCGATACGAGCCCTACAACGTGACTTTTTGACCCAACCCATACGATCCTACGTGTTTTTTGAGATCGTGTCTTGTAAGCCCTAATGTCACACAGGACACTATATCTTGTGATTGAACACTGTCTCCGCCCCCAACATATTGTTATTATTATTTTTTCTTGACAACCCGTTCAACTTCTGCTATGCTTAGAACGTTCATCTTTTCACCCTCCTTTCTATGGCCCTTGGGGGATAATGGCACAAATGGCAAGCACACGAACCGGGAACCGTGGGGTATTGTCTCAACGCCAGATCCTCCAAGGGCTTACTTTTTACACTCTATATAAGGAGATATAAATATGGAATGGGCAGAAAGAAGACTTGGTATATGGATTTTGCGTTTACTAGTTGCTATATTGTGGAGACTAATATATAAGGATGAAAGTAATTATCTTCACCAAAAAGATGAAAAACATAAAGAATTAATAAACCGTATAACTTTCATATATAATGTTGATTAAGGAGGAACAAATGCATTGTGACATCTACTCACAACTGGGAGGATCGGGTAAATGCCACCACTATATCAAGGGTGGCTTTTGCAAATTAGACAATCAGTTTCGGTGCATTGAGTTTATCAACCGGAAAGGTGTTGACCTAACTCACAGTAGTATTCGTGATTATCTTCGTTGTCCTTTTCTCTTCTACCTCAACAACATAGTAGGCGTAAGAATCAAATCTAAATCCACCCGCATGCTCATGGGTGAAATCATGGCTGAGTGCTTACACACTATGCACTTAGGCAAACAGATAACCCAATGGGACTGGTTACACAACAAGTACAATATTTCTGATGATGATGATACAGAGTTAGAACTAACCAAACTAGGATGTATGGTATCGCACTACTGGTCATCAGGTATGTACCAATTCGATGATGAAGTATTACCAGAAGAGAATTGGTCGTACTTTTGGAGTGATGATAACGAAGTATATAAAATACACGGTAGAGTTGATGCTCGTTTACCAAACAAACATTGGTTACTCGAATGTAAATATACGACAAAACCTGAGAACTATACGCTCTTCACCCTTCACGATCAACTAGGTACATATCTCTTAGGTTTTCCCGAAACACAAAAACTTATAAGTAGAATAATTAGAGTGCCAGGACTACGCCTTGGTAAGAATGAAACAATGGTTGATTATCAACAACGTTTGCTCAAAGACATATCGCGTCGTCCTGCTTTCTACTTCAACGACTACTCTTACTTCCCATCCGAAATAAACACAACAGAACTTAGATCCCGCATTACCCTCATTACCCACCAGATACGCCACTTGATCTCACAAGATAACTTCTATCAAAACCGCGAGTCATGTTTCTCACCATACAAATGTGACATGTATCATATATGTAGTACAGGTGTGGTAAGTAATAAAGTATATGAATACAGACAAGCAAAGGAGGAATAATTATGAAATGCTTCAAAGCTCTTATTGTACTCATCTTGCTTTTGCCATTGGGCATCTGTGGGTTTCAGCCGAGTTTGCACGCGGCGGAAGTAAAGCCTGACCCAGCCACTAATCCTGGGACTAACATATCTGCTAACTATCTCCGACCCTTAGGAGCAATATCCAGTAACATTTATCTCGATGTGAAACCCGGATACCGCCTCACGATCTTGATCCGGTATAACTCCATAGACTCTGAAGAGGTACACCGAGTTCTGAAACGCCTTATCTCTGACCACGATGAGGCCTGTAAGATCACCTGGGAGATGGAGAGGCAATGAGCGCGACCAGCATCCTCTCGATTATGTATATGAATACAGATAAGCAAAGGAGGAATCACAATGAAACTAACAATTAGATCACAAAAAGAAATCGAAAAAGAATTAGAATTATTTCTTAGCATTGATAATGATTTTAATCATAACTACATGTATGTTTGTGCGAGGGACGAACAAGGTAATGAACATGATATTTGTTATTTTTATATTAAAGACGGTAAAGTATCAACAAAACTATTTTATGATATTGATAAAGATTATTTTAATACTAATACTGAAGAAAGGGGACAAATTGAAACTAACTAACATAAACGAAGACAGCGTTGTCACTGGTTGTTTCCTTGCTTACTCCCGTCCAGGAGTAGGTAAAACCCATGCGATAGGCACGTTACCTGTCACAAAAGATAGACCCAAGGTAGCAGCTATCACACCAGAACCCCGTGATGCTCGCCGTGTACTCAAATACTTCAAAGGCACGAAAGATATTGATCTCTACTCTCCAGAGTACAACACAGAATCGCCACAGGATTACTATGAAGAAATACTTGAACTTCTATTCAAATGGGAACAAGAAGCGAAGGCGGGTATCCTGCCTTACAACTCTATCTCTTACGATGGTATGTCTTATCAAATGACTGCTATTAAAGACATAGTAGAAGAAGCCCAACATCAAGTATCAGACTTCAAGACAGATTCAGAACGTGTCATTTACATGGTGGGTGGTAAGAAAGAACGTGATACTGGTTATGTCTTATGGAATGCCGTAGGTGGAGCAATGATACGGATATGTACCCGTCTCAATGCTCTTTCAAAACATGGTATATACGTATATGCCAATGCCCATTTAGACGACAGCACGATTCCTTGGCGTCCTTTTTTCCAGGGTGCTATGTTTCCCAAAGCCTACACAGGTATTTTCGACTTCATTGGTCTTGTTCTTCCACGAAAGGAAATAACAAACAACAAAGGAGAACGCTTACTCAAAGGCGACTATCCACCCGCCATATTCTTAACTGATATCAATATGGAAATTGAGTTTGAAAGTAAGTGTTGCGACACTGATTTACTCGCAGCAATCCAAACTCGCATTAAAGCAGGCAAGCAACAAGGACCATATCTTCCCTTTGACTTTGAGAAGATTGTGAGTATTATGAATAAAGTTAAGAGTGACGATAGCAAGTAACTTATAACCCATAACCCATAACCCATAACCCGTAACACAAAACCCAAAGGAGGATAAATAATGAGTGCATGGACTTTATATTTAATAACTAGACTTGATGACATTAGCGTTGTAATTAGCATATCATTTTTTCTATTTCTTATCTCTTTTGTTATCACGACAGTTATGTTTTTAGTTATTAAATATTCAAATGAAGAAGATAATAATGAAAACTTCATGTCATTTTATAACAAAGTAGTAAAAAAGAAAGTATTGCCTTGGTTAATAATACTATCTTTATTTTTGTGTTTTATTCCTTCCGAAAAGGAAACGATTGCTATATACGTGATCCCAAAAATTGTGAACAACGAACAAATACAAGATATTTCAGAGAAAACTTTGAATGTATTACAATACAAATTAAATGAATGGATAGATGATATTAAAGATGGTGGTAATAAGTAAATAGTATACAACCAACAACCCGCAACCCAAAGGAGGATTAACACAATGGCAAAACAATTTACTCCCCTATTTAAAGACACTGGCTTTGAAATTCCTGAAGAAGGCGTGCATGTATGTGTTAACGAAGAATTTAAGTTTCACGTTGATGACAAAGACAAGAACAAGAAAGCAATTAAGATTACATCAAAGGTTTCGGGCGGTACAGATGACGGCTTGTACTGCAACTGGCATTTTACTATTACAGGTATGGGATATGAAAAATTAGAAGAGCGCAACTACCGCAAAGCACTTGCATGGATTCAGGCATCAGGCATCGACAAAGGTGGTGCTGATAAAGTATACAATGATGATTTTTTTGAAAAGAATGTACAACGTATTGCTGGTAAGACCAAAGGTACCATCTATGGTGTTGATGTCAAGCACCGCCCATCCAAAACATCAGATGCGGTATTTCTCGAAGCAGTCGAATTTATGACCGCTAAAGAAGCAAATGAACGTTTGAAAGTATCAGGTGGTACTGTTGGTTCAACAGATAATAGCGATGTTGATGCTGAGGTTACAGGCCCACAGGATGATTGGGATTCGTAAGTATACATATAACATATAATGAGGCCCATGTCCAGGGGAAGGCCATTAAACGGGTGGTATAGTGGGAACGAGGTTTAGTTTAATCCTTGTGCAACCTATGTAGGAGGTGGCCCTGGGCCTCTAATGAACTAGCTAGAGAAGAAAAAAAATGAGTATAAGGCAAATGGAGGATTTATGAAACTTTCAAAACGTATACCAGCAAGAACAAAGACTGTGAAAATCAACTGGTGTAAAAAAGATTTCCTGGAAATGAATCAGAAATTCCGGGATGTTCGTGCAAATTTCGAGCAACCGATGGATGATTGTTTTTGGTGTGGCCATAAGTTTATAGACGGTGAGATGATGTCGTTAGCTCAACTAGTAGGAAGGCGTAATGAGATGCTTTGCCAGAGCTGTGCTGACGAGTTGCTTTCGTCTACCAACAAAGAGGAAGGGGAGTGATGAGAGAACCAAGTATTAGTGACATTCAGGAAGTGATCCAAACCCTACATAACTGGGTTAATTCCGAAAGATGCCCCCGTTGGGCCAATCAGATTGTACTGGCAATGGCGGATCTGCTTGACCAGATTTTGTCGCAAAGAGAGGAGGAGGGAAGTAATGAAAACTATATGTAAGAACTGTGGGTGTACCAAAGGCGCTCATCTGGGTTTTGCTTACTACAGCGCGTGGTACAACGCGTATTACCCAAAAGACTATTGCCCTGGACATGAAGGTAGGATGGATTGGGACAAAGGCCCAGGGACAACATTTGAACCGAACGAGAGAGGGGAGTCATGCCAATCTTAGAGTCTAACTATTATGAGTTGAAGTTTGAACATTGGTATAAGGCATTAGTCAAGCTCGCCCAGGCTGAGGAATTATCTTATCTCATCAGCAATGATCCACAGGACCATTGGGAAAGCTGGAATGATGGTAATACTCCACAAGAGGAACTGGACGAACAGATATATTCTGCCAAGGCAGGGATGTAATATTGCTATCGGGGCCGAAGTGTCCCGCGAGTGTCCCACAATTAAAAAAGCAAGGCAGAGGGAGGGGAATGATGAGTGTTACTAAATGCAAAGTCTGCGGAAATTTTCTTGAGCCAACCGATGTAGCTCTAGAAACAGAAATCTGTGGGTATTGTTCTGGGAGAATTTCTGAAGAAGTACAACAGTGTTTTGACGGTTCCCCATGTTCGGAAAGTCATAGAAATTGCAATAAATGTCAATGGCTAAGGTAAATTGTAAGTAGAATGGAGGGGAGGAATGAAACCAACACAAGAACAAATCAGAAGTGAACCCGCAGGCCGTCAGGCAGATGCGTGGGTGCTTGAGTATGTGTTTGGTTGCACACTACAATCCTTGACAGGCGATGCAGAATGCCGAGTATGGGTTGGCAGAAAAGGTGAAGGGATTTGTCAAGAAAGCGAAGAACCCAGATTCTCCACTCACCCTATTCCCTTTCACCAAATGCTGGCCGAGATGGAAAAGCAGGAATATGACTACGAGTTGTATAAAGACACACGCACAGATAATAGCGAAGTAGTCTATTCCGCAAAATTCCATACATTGGGTAGACCTTGCGAAAGCAATATATCAATTTTTGAAGCCGGAGTCCGCGCCGCTCTACTGGCGGTGATGGGGGAGAAGAAGGTTAGAACAGATTGATGATCGATATCTCTTCGTATTGGAAACGGATGACGATCAAAAAAAATCCAGCGGCAGTAAAACTTGGTCGTTTTGGTGGGTTAAAAGGTGGACCGGCAAGAGCCAATAAATTATCACCAGGGCAAGAAGAGGGAGGGGAGTGATGCGGGTTAGATTCTATTTCGCCTGGTATGATTTTTGGGTAGGTCTATATTTTGATGCACCGAAAGGGATCTTATACTTTTGTCCATTTCCCTGTTGGTGTTTCAAACTATTAACACCTATCAGAATCCTCAAGCATACAGATTGTGTGCCAGAGCAATATGAAATCCAGTGGGTAACAGATAAATACTGGCATTATCATATGAGCAAGAGTTTCTGGCTTGCAATGAAACGATGTATCAAGATGCAAATGAAACACTGGAAGAAAAAGTGATGAAATGTGAAGCATGTTTAGCTGGAGACCACCGGAATTGTAGTTGCTCGGTTTCATGCGACTGCGACTGTGACGGTCCATATGGCTGGCCCCATGATGATAATGGTGAAGATTTGCCTTGCCCAAAATGTGGTAGCACTCTTGGACATTTGCCAAATTGTCCTGATGGAATATGTAGGATAGAGGGAGGGGAATGATGACCGCCTACAAATGCCCTGAATGTGGCGATCTCTGGACCAATGACACACTAGAATATCCGGTTCCAGACCCAATTGAAACAAAGATTTGCCCACAGTGTTCTCCGGAGGATGATGATGAAACCAACATCTGACAGAACAAAAGTATAACATGAAACGATATAAACCATACCAACTAACCTTATCACCATTCAATAAACTACTATGGGAGTCTACCGATGGGTTCATACTTACTATCGACACAAGAGAGCAACAACCATTGTTTAAACGTAGCCCAAAGGGATTATGCATTATCCGTGATAAGTTATCTCATGGAGATTATTCAATCCGAGGTTTCGAGTCTGAAATCTGTGTTGAACGAAAGTCACTTTCAGACTTATACTCATCGCTTGGATCAGATAGAAAAAGATTTATACAAACTCTTATCGCAATGGCAGATGCTAACATACAATACAGATATCTTGTGATAGAAGGTACGGAATACGAAGTATTGAGCTTGCCAGATTCACTAGGTGGAGTGATCAATACATCAGCCCGTCATCTAACAGCAGCATCTATACGTCAAGCATTAGTTAAGCTTGAGCTTGTATTCAACATGCGTATCTATTATGGTGATACTCGACGTGATTGTGAACGTTTCATACTTGATCGCTTCCGTAAGTTTTACCTATATAAACGCAAGGGGGAACTATGAATATTTCTATAAATAAAGTTATTGCATTTGATGAAAATGGTAATAAATATGAAAAAGATATAAAATTGTATAAAGATAGTACAGGCAAAAATGTTATAAGTTTTGGTTGGCCTTGTGAATATTATATTGAGTCTTTAAAAAGACATTATCCATTTAAGAAAAATTTATGTATAGACATTACGGGCAGGAATCATAAAAATTCTTCTGTTTATATACATAAAAATGATCTTAATGAAATATTTAATGAATTGATTAAATAAATTCTATTTATACAAACGTAAGGGGGAATTGTGAACGAAATAATACTAATAATATTAGCTACTATATTAGGGGGATTTCTAGGATTAAGTATAATTGGTGAATTTGGAAAGTTATTGCAATATATTTCAATTTTTATAATGGGTACGATAGCAGGAATGATACTTATTTCATCTATGTAATTAGAAAGGAAAATTATGATGAGAACAGAAATATTCGATCGTCAGAAGTTTAATGAAATGAGAGACAATCATTGGGAAATAGCAAATAAACTATCTAGGTTATTCTATTGTAATTTACATAAAACTGAATTTGATCCCTTAGAACAACCATGCTGGTCATGTTGGGATGAGTGTATTATAGAAGAAGAATTTAAGGAAGAGGTATCTCAATGAACGAATACAACATCACAATGATAATTACATTCATAGCAATCTTATACGCTATAGGATTGTTTTCGGATTGATAAGGAGGATACCAAATGATGGATATATTTAAAATAGTTAAATGCAAAAGTTTAGAAGGTATCAAGCTTTATTTTACTTCACATAGTATGGATAATAGATATTCACTATATACATTTACTACTAATGATAATAGAATATTTCAGTATAATGCTATTAACGGTAATTGGAGAGAAATATTATTAGTGGAGGCTAGCTAATATGAAAACTCACGACACTATTGAATGTATTCTATATGTTATAACCCCAGTGAATGCTTTATACGTAATGCCATATTGGGAGCCAGAGTCATAAGGAGGATATTATGAAAAATAACAAAGAAGTAATATACATGCCGCATTCAGGTCATTTTATATGTTCTCAATGGTGTAATTTCTTTTTAAACACATATGTTAACGGTTATATTATATCTACTGTAGGGGAATATGTACCTGATAGTGACGTACGTAGAATATTACGTAAAAGTAGAAATATGGAAACTGATTTAATTGGTGATGAAGAGAGAGAAGATTTTGGATTTGAAGATATAGGTTATAAAAGAAAATATGAAACCATGGTATTCCATGCTAAACCATCAGAGAGTAAATGTTGCCCATTTGAAGTATCCGATCATTCAGGGATTGATTTTGAAGGTTATAATGATCCTGGTGAAGCATATGAAGGACATTTAAGAATGGTAAATAAGTATAAGGAATATAATAATGAATAAAAACACCGACATAAACAACAC
>Ga0180008_1000882_pt1 | contig 21425 bp, 23 predicted proteins | sample MM_PW_MetaG_FD_121121 | JGI IMG/M metagenome (GOLD analysis project Ga0180008, IMG submission 121121) | Groundwater microbial communities from the Aspo Hard Rock Laboratory (HRL) deep subsurface site, Sweden - MM_PW_MetaG | ecosystem: Environmental > Aquatic > Deep subsurface > Groundwater...
TAAGAATTTTTTTTGCTGTTACTTTATTATCAGTAGTTCTGGAAGTATTATTTAGTCCCGATATTTCACAAACAAATTCAAAACTTGTTATTAACTCTTCCATTATTTTATCTTGTTTCATATTAGGTTATTTAATTAACTTTATTTTAAGATATTGTGTATTTTGTTCTAATGCAGTTTGATAATCATCTCCAAACCATATATCTAAATCTGTTTTATAATCCGTTGTTCCAATAACATCATAAGTCTTATCATATTTTTGAATATAAACCTGATTGATATTTCCATACTTTGAATTAAGTGCTACTTTTTGTCCTCTTGGCAACCCTGTATTTGCCTTGCACCAAATAGTTTTACATTCAACTGATGAAAATCCAGTTACTTTAACTTCAATTAAATTATCATCACATTCTACTACCTCCAATCCACAAGGATCAAATAATACCTCAGTGGACACACCAGGTTGCCACAGGTCAATAGTTTGGACATAATTTGGTATATTCCCCATAACCCCGAGTATCTTACAAACCAGCAGAGTTATCCCTATTAAAATTAAAAGAGCAATTTTTGATGTGTTTTTGTTTGGTAATAGCATATTATTGGTAAATAATTATTAAGATGAAATACCCTATAAAGAACAATGTACCTATAATCTGCAAGCTGTCCCAGTATTTTTCTTTTTGTTTTTGCATAGTTTATTATTTAATTTATTAATCCTCATCTAACATTTCCCCACACACCTCACATATTACCTCGTAACAATTATCGCCATTCTGTAAGCCAAAGCCGTTGGTAATTCCTTTTGTCCAATGTTGACACTCAGTACACCAATATTTGCCGTCTTGACGCATACCATGTTCCGGCTGTTTCACTCCTAAAATAATATCCGTTAAAGTTTTAGCTTGTTTGGCGTGAAAGTTATTAATTAATTTTAATTCTTTGTTAGTATACATATATTATTAGTTAGTTAATCTTTTAACTGCTACCGACTATCCAATATAATCGGTAGTGTGTCAATAGGCTAGACTTCCTCTAACTGGTTGGCTCTCCATTTTGCGTCATTTTCAATTTCCTTTTCTGTCATGTTTTTCAGTTGTGCAAGTCTAGCAATATCAATAAGCATAGTTTCAATCTGTTTGCGGTTTGTTCTTTTAATGCCATACTCTTATTATTACTTGTTAATACTTCACACAGCAGGGGAGAATGGTTAGTTTATTAGTTATTTTCTAGTCAAAGTATAGTCAGTGTTGATAATGTTCAAATCTTGTGTTGCCGAGCTGACTTTATCGGCAAGCATAAGCGTTATCCTATTTATTAAATGTTCTCTTGTTTCGTAATCACTTAATGCTTGAGCACAAAGTAATTTCCATGTGTAACCTTGTTCGCTAGGTGTTGCCCCGTTTGGTTCTCTATATTCTATGGTCAACCAGTTGCTAACGCCATTTGATTCTTTTTCAGTGATAAATCGTAATAGCTTTTTTTCTATTGCCCACTGAAAGGATTTTTTAACCCTTTTTAATTCTTGTAATTGCATAATCCCGACCCTTATATCCTCCCCTAGTGTGTGAGTATTATTTCAAACAGTATAGCCAGCCAGTAAGCTGGCGGTGATTAAACCATATGATCGGCTGACACTTTGTCCCCGATATAATGATTGATATTCTGCGTGATAATCTCGCAGGGATTGAGTGCGTCAATCTGTTCAAATAATTGTCCTGAAAATCTGCTATCGTCTGATACATTAAAAAATACTCCAATTATCTCGCCCTTTGCCTTTTCTGCTCTGTACCATTCATCAAGAAGCTTTTTTTGTTTGCTTGTTAAACTTCTCATATCATTGATGTTACTAGTTAACTGTACTGTTTGATGTTGTCAATGTTCGGCGTTCTCTTACGCTTGCCAATTCATCAATCAAATCTATTACCATTATATACCCTATACATTATACTGTCAAGGGTATTAGTTAGCTAAGATTAGCATAGTTGATGAATGTGTTATAATAGTAAAGTGGATAACTAAAAACAACGGCTAACATAAGCCATTGCATTTGACAATAAAAATTAATTATGCTGTAATAATTATTTATCCAGCCCATTTGTCAAGCCCAAATAACTACCAATTACACTTTACCCAAATCTCATATTCAGCCAGGTATTGACATACAACTCTGTTTGTGCCATAATCATATACCGAACAATACCCGAACATATAAGCCAACACAATCACAGCATAATATCATACTACACCATAAACATTACTCATTGTCAAGCTATACTCTAACTCTACTCTATGCTGGGAGTGTATCGGGGAGTGAGGAGGGGGGGTAACTCATACACCTACCCTCTTGACAAGTGAACACATTTATTGTTCAGTATGTAAGTGAGTTACAGTAAAACGGTAGTGGGAGTAGGGATTTAGTTTTAGAAAAAAGTATGTATTACCCCCTCTCTACGGAGTTTTTCTACTCACCATTGACAGATTAGTAGAAATATGTTGTAGTATTTATTCCAGAGCAGTATTCACCCAAAAAGCCGTGCTCTCCCGAATAATTAATTCCATTATCTCTTGGATTATTCTTATATCTTCTCTTCCTAGCAACCACGGAGGGACTAGGAGTTCGTCTTAATACATAAGATATTTTAGGCATAATGTATTAAGCACCGATGTTTAAGTAGTTATTCCGTCGCAGCACAGCTCTTCCAACCCCGAGCTGGAGGGAACCCTTAGACATCCATTGATTTAATGGCATCCAGCGGGAGGCTCAATGGTTCAGCCACCTTACCCCGCTAGTACAGTAGGGAAAATATCTCTACTGCATTTTTTTAGGTATCTTTAAATTAAGTGTTTTCAATAATATGCCCTTGATGTACTTCAAATAATTTGGGCGTTTCTTTTTCAATTACTGGTTTTTCATTGGTAGTATAGGAACAAAGAGGGAATCTGCTACAACTGACAAACCAACCGTGTCTGCCGAGTTTGCTGGTTAATAATCCTATTCCGCATTTTGGACAACCTCTTGTTTCAAAATCTTTCCGCATATTTCCTAATTGGCAATTTATCTAATAATTTTATATTACTGCTTACATACACCCACCGACTGTTTATGAATTGTTCAAAATGTACTGGGATTTTGGAATGTTTTTTTCGGCCTTTTCTGAAGCCGTTTGGCCAATGTGTAGCTGTCTCTTTCATATAATTAATTGGCGGAGGGAGTAAATAATCATGTCTTGACCACAACTCCCCCCTTGCCCGTAATGTGGGCCAAACACCCTCCTCTGCCGAATAATTATCTATAGTTAGATTAGTAGACGGCCATACGATGCCGTATCTGATGATGAATCCGCTTTTCCTTAAGCTACTACTAATCTAATTGTAAGTAACTATTTCTTTACTATCTGGAGACGAGAAGGAGGTACACTCGTCTTCCAGCTAACTAATTTTGAGTTAGAAGATTGTTATTTTTCCAATCTCCAGAGAGTAAAAAAACCGCCTTCGTCATTTGACAAATTCGGTGGTGTGTGTTATAGTTCTCTGTAGATATTTATTTATCATAAATATATCTTAGCACAGGTGAGAACTTGTGTCAAAGGTGGCAAAAACCTCTGTAATACTACAATTTTATGGGGGTTTTTGTTTGTTTATAGTTTATCCACAGTCATTAGCACTCTTGACACGAGACTGCTAATTTATTGTTGTTGATAACTTTTCGGCTTAACTTCGGCTGTTGACAGATTTTATACTTTATTTCATAATATAATCGTATGTCAGATATAAATAGTTTAATGAACAGCAAAGCACCGTTTGCCAAAGAGGACACGGAGATTTTAAATTTAGAAACCGCTTTGGCTGCGGGTGAAACAACCAAAGTCGAGAAATCCCCTTACTACCAGGACATCTTAAGGGCTTATTTGCGTATGCGGTTTGAGACTACTTTTAATGTTACTAAGTTTCACCGCCATATAGTAGGCAAATTAGACCCCGAAATTAATCTATCTAATATCAGAAGCTGGATTGACAAGCTGAAAAAGAACGAAAAAAAGGCGTGGGATTTAAAAGTGCAGATGACTGCCGCCGCCGCCACTGACGCTGACGCTACCATTGAAACCATCAGGGATACATCAATTAAAGTCTTTTACCTGAAAATCCAGGAGTTCCTCCAGCATCCTGAAATGCTTGATAAGATGTCTTTTTCCCAGGCTCTGCAACTGTACGATAAGATTGAACGCCTGCACGTTGCCACCGAGAGATTGAAGATTGACAAGCACGACCAGGGCAGGAAAGACGCCTTTACCGTATTCTCAATGGGATTAATGGCGGGGAAAATGAAAGATGAAGATGTTAAAAATTTATTAGGGGATAACGAAAATAATGAAGGACAGCCAGATAAAATTACACAAGGAACTGACGGGGAAGATAGCGGAGTTAAGGCGGAATGAATTTGATTCGTTAAAGGAAGAATCGTATGCGTTGGTGAAAGGTCGTTATGACACGGTTTTTTTCGCTGAATACTGGCTTGGGTTGAAATTAAATGCTTTCCAGAAGCGGTTTTTTGAGAAAATAGATGAAGCAGATAAGAAAGGCGAGTTTATCCAGATAGTCTGTCCGACTGCTAATCAGTGCGGCAAGACAGTTGCTTTAGCAGTTCTTCATATAAAATGGACTTTCTACAAGAAAGGGATGCAATTGGATGAAGATTCTTTTGAAAAGACATATTATCAGACTTTGAATTTATCCCCTGTTATCAGGCAAACGAAAATCTGTATGCAGTATGTTGAACAGATTTTAACTTCTACGTTTAACTGGTCGGAAGGAAAACGAAGCGTAGTTAATAAATGCCGGATAAGGAATTTTTTGAAAAGCAAGAATGAGAATTTAGGCCGTCTTGAGTTTGCCAATAATTCCGTTTCTTATTTTGTTTCAACTGGTTCAGACCAAGCTGCTAATATTTCAGGAGCGCAGTTCGGAATGATTACTTATGATGAGTGCTGTTTGAGTTTGCATTTAAAGGATGAACTTCCTTCAAAGATTTTCTCTCGGCTTGCCAAGTATGGAAACCTTTTGGTTCTAATTGCTTCTCCGAAGGCGGAAGAGCGTTCAAATTCTTTACAATACTTTTATCATCTTACGCAAGAAGCTAAGAAGGGTTTGAATGATTTTGTTTATGTTACTGGTATATTTGACGAGAATATTTTTATACCCGAAGAACAGCGTGAAAAGATAAAAGAACGGCTTAAAAAATTAGATATGAACGCTTATCGGGAAGTTGTTTATGGGGATTTTATTTCTTCTTCCACCCACTTTTTTCCTTCTAACATCATTGAAGCAATATGGAACGGAAAGGAAGAGCCGTCATCTCCGCAACCAAATAGAAAGTATGTGATTATTGCTGACTGGGGTTTTGCCGAACAGGGGGATAAAACTGTTTTTGGTGTATTTGATTATACAGACAGCCCCGATTTATTTGAATTGGTTTATGGTTATGAGGAAAAAGGCGGAGACCCTTGGCGGCTTGCTACCCAATTTATTCTTCTATGCCGTGAATGGAATAACGCTAGGTCATTGGTTGACGCAGGGGCAATGGGTGGAAATATAATGAAAAAGTCTTTGCGGGAACTTCACCCTATTTCTTTTTATGGGCAGGAGCAGAAAATTAAATGTTTGGAAAAACTATTTTTGCTCTTGACAGAACCTTATGAAAGTGTTATAGCTAATATAGGTAGAATAAAATCGTATTATATCGCTAACCTTGAATCAGAATTGGCTTCTTATAAAACCGAAGACAAAAAACTGGAACAGGATTGGGTGATGGTTTTGGTTATGTTTTCTTATTTTATTAAAAATTACCTCATAAACACTGATAAAAAAACGGTTATTTCCATTAGAGCGAGGTATAATTCTCTAAAAAATGCTTAATAATCAAATACAAACAGCAGCAAGGGAATTAGAATTAGATAAATATATTGATGGTATTGATGAGAAATTAGGGCAGGATTTTAACAGTCGGATGAATGGTGATGGGATTTATGTCGGGTATAACACTTTAAGGGAGTTTTACAAAGGAAAACAATGGAGTTATAAGCCCGAAGAACACGGTACAATGCGAACTTATAATTATTGTTTTGTAGTCGTTGAGAATATGACGGCGTTTTTGTCGTCTGAAAGACCGGAAATTATACACGAACCGCCTAAAATAGCTGACCAACTAGAACGGGTTATTTCCGAGCAAATTACCAAATTTATTAATGTTGTCCATGATTATAATAAGTTTCATATCCAGTTTCAGAAAGGTGCGAGAGTTGGTTCAAAGACTGGGGATACTTTTATTTTTGGGCCGGTATGGGATTTTGAGAACAAGCAGATTATCTATCATACTATCGGCAGACCAGAATTAATTAGACCAATCTGGCGGACTGATGACTTTACTGAAATGGCTGGTTTTATTATGCAATACCGCATTGACCTTAAATATGCCGAGAAGATATACGCTAAACAGATGAAGAAAAGAGGGATAGAATCTTTGAAAGAGGATTCAAACGCTTACGAAGGGGAAACATCTCAATCGGCTTCTGGCAATGTAACTAATCAGCCAATGGCGAATGTTCGAGTTTATTGGGATGATTCGGAATATATTTTGAAAATTAATAATATAATTCTGGATTATATGAAGCACGACTGGGGTTTTGTTCCGTGCCAGTATATTCCTAATATAAGTTTAGAGGATGAAACGAAAGGCACTTCTGACCTTGAAAATTTACTTGACCCTCAGCAAGAATATAATATTGGTTCTTCCAGTGAAAAGGATATTTTAGATGCTGTAGCTTTTCCTCTTTTGTGGGGTAATAATTTAGATGGTATGCAAGAAATACAAACTGGTAGAGGTACTGTTTATGATGTTCCTGAAGAAGCAACTTTAAATGCCATTCAAATTACAGGCAATCCTTCTGTTGTGGATAATTATTCAAAGAATAGGAGAAGTGATATTGTGGCAATTTCAAGGCAGAATGACGTAGTAATCTCTGGTGCTTCCTCAGTTTCTCAAATGTCCGGCAGGGCAATGGCGGTTATAATGCAGGGTGTTAATAATTCTGTTAGTTTAAGAAAACCATTCTGGCAAGCAGCTTTCCAAAACCTTAATGCTAATATTTTGAAGTTAGCGGAGACATATGTAAAGGGTGCTAAAGAATTAATCAGAAATAATTATAAGACTTCCGTTTTTATTTCTTCCGCTTATATGCGGTCTGTGGTTGATGAACTTAATAAATTAACTCATAAGATACAAAGTTTGGAAACTACTATGAAAAATAGCGGTATTTCATCTCCTTCGGAAGAAATTAAGATAATTAAGGAAGAGATGAAAGACCCAATTTTAAATATAGAATTATCAAGGCAGCCAGGTTTGTTAAGGCAGTGGGAAATGGAAGCGGCGCAGATAGCGCAACAGGCTGCTCAATCGCAAGCGCAACCGCAAGCACCTGGTCAGCCGACTTTATCTGAAGGGGAAAATCAACCAGGTGAATCACCTGAAGCTGCTCCAGGTCAGCGGACTGCTACACCGGCTGGGGCGGTTAATCAGGGAACTCAACAACAAACTCAGGCTCCGATAATTAACGAATAATAATGCCTATCACACCGACATTCTTTATAGACCTCTCAACTTTTATTTCAGAATCAAGGAGAGTGATTTTGGATACTAAAACTTCTATTAGGAGTAAAAGGATTTCTGAATTTACCCAGCGTGTAATTAATGAAGGGTTGTCTTATAATGCACAGATTGCTTTTTGGCAGGATGAATTAGCTAGGGAAAAACGTGAGGAATTTCCAATGGAAGATTTTATCAAGGAGAATAAGGATAATATAGTAACGAAAAAGAAATTGAACCGAGCTAAAACATATAGGGATTCTTATTATAAAAAGATTGATGCGATTAATTTAATGAAAGATAATTATGATAATCTGTTGGTTTGGCTGAAAGGTCAGTTGGGTTCGGCGATTGATGATGATTTAAGGACTGAAATTCAGAATACGATAACTAATACGGAAACGACAATTTATCAGAATGTAAAAGATGGAATTAATAGTTTGGAATCAATTGGTGCTTCTGATAAGAGTCTTGATATTCTTAAAGACGCTGATGAGAGAGTTGACATACAATTAACTAAAGCTATAGCATCTGGTAATCAAGACCAGGTGGATTATTGGAACTCGGAAAAGACAGAAATTAAACAGTCTAGTAATGGTATCAAGGCGGAAAACGCCATTAATGAATTTGATATAGGAAAACTACAGAATAAAAGAGCGGTAGATTTGTTGGATATTGTAAATAAATCTATTAACACTCTTTCTGATGATACGGTTAATATTTTTGTTAATGGCGTGAGGTATGACAATATGCTTCAATATCTTGACACTAACAGGCAGAACTTTATTAATGATACTTCGGCTGCTGGATTCGTGGAAATGATTTGGAAAGAGAATTTTGATTGGATAGAAAATGTTGTAAACAGAACCGCTCACATGACTGATGAACAAATAGACAGTTTAATCAGAGGATTCAATGATTTGAAAGCTAGACCAGAATTAACCAATGCTATACAAAGATTGGATAATAAATTATATGGGGATAATGGTTTGGTGAAGAAAGCGATTGATTCTAATGTTGAACTGATTTTTTCAAAGTATAGCGTTGATTTGGATTTCGGAATAGCAACACAGGAATTATCTCGGTTGGCAACGAAATACGGAATTGATACTACGATAAAAATGAATGATTTGATATTGCACCGTGCTGATTTGATACAGACTTTGCAGAATCAACTGATGAATTTAGCCCAGCAGATTTTTCAGGATGCTTATGATGCAGGAGAAGATATTAGTTGGAGTGATGCGGTAGATAGGGCTAGTGAGAATTTTATCGGCGGTATTAATTCTCCTCTTGGATTGATAAGAAATAATTTGATAACTACGACTAAACAGGCGGAAACGCTTGGTAAAGCGCAATTAAAATTAAGGGAAGAACCGCCTTCTGGAAATGTTGAAGCGAAACAGAAAACTGGTTATGAATCTGACCTTACTCATCTTGGTGATATGACTAAACAGAAGACTATGGCTGGTTGGGGGTGGAAATGGGAATGGACTGATAAAGCTAAAAATCAGGGTCGTTGGATTAGACCTGGTGAAGAAGGTCAACCACCGCCAGTGGCTACTGTAGAAGTTGGTCAACCGCCTGTAGTTACTCCGACTCCTACTCCTACGCCAACACCTACGCCAACACCTACGCCAACACCAACTCCTACTCCGACAGCTTGGACTCCACCGACTGATGCTATGTATATTACAAGCCCGACTGAATTTCATAAGTTTGGTGGCAGAACTGGCTATACGATTAAAGACCCGACTTCAGATAGGCAATATGTGTATTCTAATAAATTGCAATATGTTTCTGACCCGAAATTATTAGGTACGCCAGGATACGGAGAACCAGATATATTTAGGGAAGGTGGAAAGATTTATAAGATATTGTAAGAATTTATGAGGGATAAAAATAACTAAAGAAGTTAGGAAATAAAATTATATGCCTGTATCAGTAGGAGCGACAACTTATAAATTCAGAGGGAAAAGTTCATCTGCTAAAGGTGATAGTGCTTTGAGTTTGTTTAAAAAAATTCTTGGAATACAAAAAGATGTTTTTGAGAAAGAAGATGGTGGAACAATTAAAAGTCCAGCACGTCTACAATATTTGATTGATGAAACTAGGAAAGGGCTTGATACAGGATTGGCAAAAGATGAAGGGGATAAATTGGATATGGAAGGTTGGATTTCTGGATGGGAAGCTGAAATAGCAGGTTTAAAAAGGAATCAGTCAAAAGAAAATATTTCTTACGAATTTGATACAAGCGTGAAAGATTCACAATATAATGTTATCAGTCAATATGCTGATAGTCCTCTTGATTTTTTAAAAGCAGTGGCTAGAAATTATTACGCTTTATGGGATTTAGGTACTGCGGAGATTGATAATCTTGAATCATCTGGTCGTTTAAATGAAGCAAATGCGTTAAAGAATAAAATAAAAGACGCTAGTAAAGAGGTTGAAATATTTAATGAAATCAGTTCAGCTACTGAAAGTGAAGATAGTGAGAAATTAAAGAATTATGCTGTTGTTTATAGAACTGATAGTAATGGGAATGTTGTTGATATGGGATGGCGGAAAACAGCTGGATTAACTGTTGATACTTCTGGAAATGTTGATGATATTGGTAATATGGTAATTCCTTTGGTTGATAAAGATAGCAGTGATATTCTTATTGATGGGGTTAAAGTTTTTGTTAATAAGCAGAATGAAGGTGGATTTGATGTCGTGAAACTTGGCGGTCAGACTGTAAAAGTTGGGAGGCGACAGGCTGGATATGATGAAGAAGGTAATCCTATATTGGAAGATTACAGTTTTCAGCAATCGGCTTCATTAATAGCTAGATTGGATATTTCTAGGGAAGAATTTTATAAAAATTCTACTATTGCTCCAGCTACTCTAAGTACGGTAGATAAAGTGGGAACTTATGCTATAACTTCAAGTGATGAGATTTTTAGATTTAATCAAGATTTTCAATGGGATGAAATTGCTCCAGACGCTTTAAAACAATTCGGTGATTATAACGAAAAAGATGCTATTAAAGTTCCTGATATTGATTCAGACCAATTAAAAGCAAATTCTGGGAAAGTAATTACGGAAGCTGATTTAATGCCAATGTCTATGAGGGGAGAACCTGTTTTTAAACCAGAACAAAATATGACACCTGCAACATCTTTTACTGGTCAACCTATGTCTGAACGGAGTATGTTGCCAGTTGGAAATACTGCGATACCGATGTCGCAAACTAATAGGGAACTTGGCATGCAAAGATACTCTGGGCAAGAGCAATTTAATATTAAGACAGGGCAATTATTCAGCGGTAAACCATCTCCATAATATATGTCTATCAATGAATTTTATAATTCTGCTGGGACAACTGCTGTTGCGGTTAATACTCAACCAGTCCCGCAACCTGACATTCCAACACAAGATGATGAAAGTTGGAATGATTTGTCGTTATGGGGAAAAACTGGAAGGCTTTTGCAGATGCCAGTTGGTGTAGTTTATACTGGAGTAGAAGCGGTTGGTAAGACTATTAGAAATGTGGCGGCTGGAAAATCAGAATATACACCAGAGCTTTGGAAAAATCTTTCAAAGCAAGCTTGGAGAACTGCCACATTAAAAGAAAGCCATTCTTTTCAGGAAGTTTTTAACAGACCAGAATCAATAGGTTATGGCAATGTTATTGGTAAAGTAGTTGGTCTTGGTGCTGATATAATGTTAGACCCGACTGTTTATGTAACAGGTGGTTTGACGAAAGCTGGAAAAGCGGCTAAATCAATGTCTGGGTTGACTAAAGAAGCAAAAATGCTGATAGCGGCGGGAGAAGATACTTCTATGATTTATTTAAAGACTGATTCTACTGTTGCTCAAATGGCTAGGGCAGCACAAAAAGCTGGAAAGCCGACTGAATTTTTGGCTACTAAACTTGAGCAAGCGAGAGCGGGTCAGAAAGGATTGAAATTCTTTGGAAAATCTGTAGCACCAACTTGGTTTAATGTTGGGTGGGAAAATATGAAATCTTATATGGGTGGTGTTGCTAAAGCAACTAAAGTGCCAACTCTTGTTAGAAAAGTATTTTCTACTTCTAGTGGGAATAAAGTGGCTGATACGATTGAAACAGTATCAAGAGATACCATAAATTTCCGTAATTCATTGATTACTAATAGGGTAAAAGGTTTAATGCCGATGTGGAATAAGTTAAAAGAAAAATCTCAAGTAGCAGTTACAAAAGCGTTAGAGAATGGAAATCTTGTTAAAAATTTATCAAATGAAGAAAAAGTAGTTCACGGTGGATTGGAGAATTTTAGGACTATGCTTACTAATCTTAGGAATAAAGGTTATTTGGATGATATATTAAGGGATGAGCCAGCAACAATTATTGACTGGTTCCCTCACGTTCAAAAACAGATTGATTCAGTTCCCTTTTTCCAAAAAGTTGTTGAAACAGTTAAAGATGTTGGTAAAGCTGTTAAAGGAAAAATGGGTGAGATTGTAGGTGAGACTGAAACAAAAGTTGCTAGGGGAGGTGGGAAAGTTCACGGAGTGCCTAAATCGGTTGAGGCAACTCGTGGTATGGATTGGTTAACACCTGTTGAAAATGTTTCGGGGAAAGCTGAAAGAGTAGTTACTATACCTGAAAAAGGTGGTTTTACTGCAAAAAAATATGTTGAGGAAGTCGCTAAAGTAGAAGCAGAAGCGTCTCGCAAGATGACAATTTTATCTGCTAAAAGAGATGCTTTGAAAGTATTGACGGATATACCTGGAAATGCTGATAAAGAAATACTATTGAAGAATTTAAGAAAGTTATTGCCAAAAGGTAAAGGAGTGGCAAAAGATATTGAAACAGTACCTTTAAATGAATTTTTAGATACTATATCGAAATTAAAAGGGGAAAAGGGATTTGAATTAGACCAAAAAATAACTAATGTATTGTTAAGATTAAAGAATTTAGCTGATAATCCAGAGATGGTTAATGAAACAGTTGGAACATTTGTTAGGGGAGTAAAAGGAGTTGATGAAGAGATTAATATTATAGATAGAATTGCAAAGTTAGATAAAGAAATTATAAATGTTCAAAATAGTATTGTTGAACAAACTGCTAAATTTCCTAAGCAGGATATTTGGTACACCAAGAAAGTTGCGACAGGTAAGGAAGGAAAATTCGTTGAAGATATTTATATTAAAGAACGAGCTAATGTATTTGAAAAAAATAAAGCAATAGCAGAATGGAATATAGGCAGGGCGGCGAATGAAAAAATACCTCTATTTGAAACCAATCCATTAGTCGCTTTCACCCAGCGGGGAATGGATATATCAAAGGGAGTAACATCAAGGGAATACATAAATCAGATGAGGCAGTTCGGCAAGTCAACGGAAGATGCTCCTGTTAATTGGCAGACAGTTTCATTGAAAGATGGGAAGATGATTCAAGGATTGGAAGATTTGAGATTTGACCCAGAGATAGTGAAAAACATTAATAAGGTTTATGAAGGGTTTAAACCAGAACAAGTTAAATGGTTTGTTAAAAATGTTTTAGCTCCTGTTGGCGGAGTGTGGAGAGCGCAGGCGTTAGTTTCTTCCGCTTATCATTTTAGGAATTTCATATCAAATAAATGGAGTAATTTTTTGGCTGGAGTAAACAATCCACAAGTTTATTTTATGGCAAAGAATATGCAAATGGGGAAAGATGTGAAATTTGTAGATGGTTTTGGTAGGGAATGGACAACTAAAACATTGATGGATGCTGCTAGAAAAAATGGAGTTTTAAATCTTGGTCAGACAGCGCAGGAAGTTTCACAGAATGTCCTTAAAGATATTAGACAGAGTACGCTTGCTAAATATAATCCTTTAAATACAGAAAATCTTTTATTCCAAACAAACCGTAATGTTGGTACTGCTATTGAAAACAATGACCGTTTGGCTCATTTTATAGGTCGTATGCAGTTGGGAGATGCAGTGCCAGATGCGGCTGCTTCAGTTAAGAAATATCTTTTTGATTATTCTGACCTTACTCAAATTGAGAAAGATGTTTTTAAGAATGTTACGCTTTTTTATACTTGGACACGCAAAAATATACCATTGCAACTTAGAGAGTTTACGCAACAGCCAGGCAAGTTCTCTTCGATATTTAAAGCAGAAACAGCTATTGAAGAAAGTGCTGGTGCTCCGCCTAATGAAAAGTTTTTGAATGAATATATAAAGGATAATGCTCCAATCAGAATACGCACTACTGAAGATGGGATAACTGAATACTTTTTATTAGGAAATTGGCTTCCAGCAGCTCAAGCTATAACATTTTTAGAACAGCCGACTGCGAATTTGATAAGTATGGTATCTCCATATTTTAAGATAGGTATTGAATTGTTTGCTAATAAGTCGTTATTTTTTACTGGAGCTAATGGAGAGCCTTCTAAACTAGAAACTACTGCTCAAAATCCGACTAATTTTCTTGGGTTAAATATTCGTGGCAAGACCGCTAATATAATAAGAAATATCCGTATATTAAATGATTTGAATAGAATGAATCCTGGTCAGATATTCGGAGGTAAAGGGAAACCAGCGGCAATACAGTTTGATACAACTAAATGGCCGTTTATTATTAGAAAACCAGTTGAAATGTTAGAAAAAGTAGTTGGGCCGATTGCTCCTGCCCAGGAATCAAAAGCTGTATCAACATTAAAGGATTCAGAACTTAGCAGGGTATTGAATTATGTGCTTGGTGGTCAAATGCAGAAGTATAATCCAGCAGAACAGGCAATATATGACGCTTGGTCAAAAAAGACTTCTGATTCTGATTTAATGAAAACTATAAGGAAAACAATGAATACGCCTTATGGGAAAAAACTTTTAGAGAAATATCGTGAATCTTTACAAAATAGATAGATTGACAAAATAACAGATTTATGTTATAAAAAAGATAGCTATTTAAGCAATTAACATATAAAACAATGACGACAGACGGAACAATTACTTCCGACCAGCAAAAAACTGCGGGAACTGCCAATCCCGTAGAACCTCCAACAAAGGGTGGAGAAGCTGAAGAGGAAGCCACTACTCCCACTGATGAAGCGGAAGTAGACCAACTTAAAAAAGAGTTGGTACAAGCTAAAAAGCTTCAAGGTCAGGCAGACCGAAAAGCTAGGCAAGAGAGATTAGCTCGTAAGCGACTGCAACAAAAGATTCAGTCGGGAGCGGGTGAACCTTCTTCAGAATCCGAAGAAGACAACCCACCTGATAATACTTTTCAGGAGGTAGAAAAAGCTAAATTTGAAGGTCAAGCCCTTCGTTTGGCTTATTCTAACGAGGAATATCGTAAGGTTCTTGAGGCTGATTCCACTCTGCGTAGGATTGTTGAGAGTAACCCCTTAGCTCTCGTGAAAAATCCCATTGACGCAGAAGATGCGGTTATGCAATTGCAGGAACTTTTAGACACTCGTGCTGATGAAATCTCTGAAACTTCTCCTAAGCCGAAAGAAGAAATTCCCAAGGATAAAGAGAATAAAACTACTGAAGAAACTCCCCCAGTTGGATTCGGGGCGGAAGTGGTTAATCCGCAGGTTATTCCAGAAGGACAGCATAAAGATGATTTGAAAAAAGGCAATATAGATGAGGCTGTGTTGAATAAGATGAATGATAAATCACAATGGAATAAACCTGCGTAAAAAGTTTCAAGTTATTTAACAATTAAGAAAACAAACGAATGGCTTTAGCCGCAAATACAGCTTTAGCTTCGTTTGGACAAGTGCAAGGTCAGTTTCTAGATTTGTCTGATATTCTAGCTGAATTAATCAGAGGTGATAACACTGCTTTTTTGAGCAGAGTTCCTATGGTTGGTGTAGCGACAGAAGTTCAGCATAGTTGGGTTGGCTCTTCAGCCCGCCTTACTGGCGACAGTAAGGGCAAAGAAGTCTTATTTGCTGGAAACCCCTTAAGCCTTTAATTACCTATGCGTAACAATATTAAAGGATTGGGCAATCAGCAGGGAAGTTTGTTAGTTCATTATAAAATTGATAACCTTTTGAGTTGGCTTGCTGGAATTATTGATGGTGAAGGTTGGGTAGGAATAAATGTTTGTAGAAAAGTTAATTATACAAAACTTGCGTCTGGAAAAAAGAATAAAACAATATCAAGATGTGTTAGACCAGCATTTCAAGTTTCTAATCGTGATATAAGGATTCTTAAAAGATGTGAGGAAATAATTAATTACTTCGGTGTAAAATGTTATTGGGGGAAGCATATTCCAGTGGTTAATCAAAAGGGAACGCCTCATATATGGGTATTGTTTCAAGATGGTGTTGAGAAAATTCTTAATGCTATAATGCCTTATCTTGTATCTAAACAAGATGAAGCTAAAATTGTTCTTGAATATATCAAATGGCGAAGACAATATGGGACATTCAATAATCATAAAATTGTTGATAAATTCTATCAGCAATTAAAACAAACAAGAATTAACAGACCCTTCAGAGACCGTACGACTTCCATCTTCAAAAATGAAGATGATGATACAGTCCAACCTACTTAGAAATATGTAGGATAAGTGTGAAGATGCTCTTAATCCCCTCACTGTTACCAATGCTTCAACTTTAGCTTCAAATGCTTCCTCACTTACAATGTATCTGACAGGTGCTTCAAATGCACTAACGATAGGTTGTATTTTGAGAGACCAGGCTTCTTCTGGAAATGCTTTGAATGAGTTGATACAGGTAACAGCAACCAACGCTGCAGGTTCTCTGACAGTAACCCGTGCGTACGGTGGTTCTACAGGTACTGCTCACGCTGCTGAAGCTGTGTATTCAATCGTTGCTACTCCGGCTCAAGAAGACGCTGATATGCCAGGTGATATTTCTTTGGCAAGAAGTAAGTATTCTAACTATACTCAAGTTTTCTTGAGAGGCGTTAAAGTTTCTTACTCTGCTCAAGCAATATTGCAGGCAGGCGTACCTTCAGAATTTGGTCACCAGACTTCGTACCGCCTTAAAGAGTTGATGCGGGAACTGGACACTTCGCTAATCTTATCGGCTGCTAACGCTACTACGGGTAGTGGTTCTGCTTCACAATACCGCACAATGGGCGGTCATCTGCAGTTCGTAGTCGGTGGTTCTTGCGGTGTGGTTCAAGTTCTCCCAACTGGTGCTACTTATGTAACTTCTGAAACTCTCACTCCGGATATCCTCAACACAATGGCTTCCGCTATTTTCTATAATGGCGGTATGACTGGCGGATACAGAGGAGCTATCTTGTGTGGTGGAAAGCAGAAGAGACGGATAGCACAGTTTGACCAGAGTTATCGAAGAGCTGACTACAACACTAACAGAATCGGTTACACTGTTGAGAAGTTTTTGTCCGACCTTGGTTATGAATTTGAGATAATAGTCGACCCGCAAATGCCAGATGACATTCTAACGATAAGCGATTTGAACCGCCAGAAGGTTATGCCTTTACGGGGAGAATCAATGAGAGTTGAAGATATTGCTAAGACAGGCAGGGCGTTGAAGGGGATGATTACTGGGGAATACAGTTACGAATATCGTAACGCTGCAGATACCTCAGCGATTCATACCAATTTAAGCTAGTCCAAACTTAGTTAGGTTGAAATATGGAAGTTCAGGCAAGCACTTTCTCAATCAAGCTTGCCCTTCAGGGAGTGGGGTGGTAAACTCCCTATCTAAATTAAACTGAACACTAAACTTGTTCAGTAATAAAGAAAGGAAATAATAATATGCCTATAGTCAAAAATCTTACTAAAGAAGATTTACCAACTAGGGCTGATGATGGTTCGACTATTACTTTAGCTCCTAGTGAAACGAAAGAGATGTCTGGAGAATATGCGAATAAAATGATACAAGTTCACGGCACTGATAGAGTTATAATAGTTGAAGAATCAACAGCACCAGCACTAAAACAAGTGTTTGAAAGAAAAGTTAAAACAAAAAAGAAATAATTAATAAAGGTCGTAAAGAAAGGATAAAATAGTATGTCAGGAGTAAATATAGGAAAAATCTATCCAGGTTGGCAGTCAGGAACGGCTACGTTAGTGGCTGGGTCGGCGGCGGTTACTTTCTCACCGGCGTTTAAACAAGTGCCGAATGTAATGCTTTCACGACTGAACATCAATTCGGGAACTTGCATAAATAAGATTTATGCTGGTGGTGTAAGTGCGACTGGCTTCACGGCTCTTTCACAGGAGTTTCCGATTGTCGGTGGCACTTATATTGGCGCAGATATTAGCGGTACGACAGCAGTCAATAATTTCAACTGGTTAGCACACGTTGACAATTAAACAATAATCATATGGAAATTTTAACGGAACTCGAATCCCGATTGCAGGATGTGAATAAAAGAAGAAAGCAACTACAACAGGAGCAAAAAGAACATTCACGCAAAGCAAGCGATATTCGAGAATCTTTAATCAAACTTGACGGCGAAGAGAAACTTTTGAAGGAACTCCACGCGGTCATTAAAATGAAAGGAAAATAATTATGGGACTTCGCTTGATTTTGCAAAGTAATGCGCCCTGGGTTCCCACGGGCTATGGCGTAACAGCCAAAGAATTACTACCCCGCTGGAAGAAACTTGGACACGAAGTCGCTTGTTTCGCCTTTAATGGATTATATGGCGGACAGCTTGACTTAAACGGAATACCAATGTTTCCTTTAGCTAAAGAAATGTGGGGTAGGGATAAAATGGTCTTTTATAATAAATTGTTCAGAGCGGATATTTATATGACTTTCCTTGATGTCTGGGCTATTCCAGAGATTGCTAAGATGGATTTGCGTTTCGTTCCGATATGTCCCGTTGACCACGACCCTTGTCAAGACGCTGTTACTTCCGTTTTACAGGGAGCTTATCGGGTTGTTTCATTGACTAAGAACGGACAAAAGCTCTTGAAAGACAAGGGGATTGAGAGCGTGCCTATTTATATTGGAGTGGATACGAAAGTATACAAACCGCTTGGCAATAAAGATGAATATAAGAAAAAACTTGGCTTTAAAGAAACAGATTTTGTGATGGGTATAGTGGCTATGAATAAGGGAGCAAGGAAGAATTTTCCAGATATGTTTGAGATTTTCAAGAAGTTTAAAGATAAGCATAATAATGCTAAACTTTACATTCATTCAGACCCTTTGCGACCAGATGGATTTGATTTAGTGAAGATGGCAAACACTTTCGGAATTACTGATTCTGTTATGCTCTCTGATGTTAATATGATGGAACTTGGCTTTCCTCCAGAGCAGATGACGGAAATGTATAATGCTTTCGATGTAACATTGATGAATACAGCAGGTGAAGGATTTGGTCAGCCGATTATAGAAAGTCAGGCGTGTGGCGTACCAGTCATTACTAATGATTTTACGACTGGCAGGGAATTAAATGCTAATGAAGAATTGGTTATAAAACCAAACCGCCTGTTAATGGATGCTTTAATGAGCTATCAGGCAATGACTGATGTTGATAAAGCGGTAGAAGCGATTGAACAGATTTATCTGAATGGAAGTGAAAGTTATTCTGATAAATGCGTTAAGTTTACCAAGAAGTTTGATTGGGATGTGGTAATTCTTGACTGGAAACGTTTTTTTGAAGAGGTGGAACAAGATTTAAAATTGACTAATAAAAAAGATTTAAATATATCTAATAAACCTAATAAGAAATAATATGCTATCAAAATTAGTTACAGGCGGAACTACTTTAGTTACTGATTTTCCTGCTAAGTATTATGGAGCGCATTTGCTTCAAGTGCCTAGTGGCGTAACACTGAAAATTTATGATGCGTCAGCTACGGCAAATGTTGCTGGAGCAAATCAGGTTGACCAGACAGCAGGTAATGTAGCGGCAGGTACATTATTACCGCCTGTTGAAAGTTTTGCGCCTAATCCAGAGGGAATTTCTCTCAAAAATGGTTTATCGACTTGGATGACGGCAGCCGGAACTGCATTTGTTTATTACGGATAACCACTAAAAAAATGGGAATACTAGCTGAACAAAAACAGGAAGTTCAAGAGGTGGTTTCTAGTGGAGTGGAAAATCAACAGCCGAGAGTTCATCAAGATGTTTCCAGAAATCCAGCGATGGAGATTGTTAAAGAAACTCCAGTAGAACCATTTTTTGAGCCTTCTCAAATAATAGAAACTGTTAACAGGACTGCTAATGGTAATTTAGTCAATCAGTCAGATGATGGTGTTGAAATAAATATTACGCCAAAAGTTAGTAATGAAGTTTATTCTTTTGATGTGTTTGATGAGAATATGAAAATGGTTTTTACTGTTAAAGCTCACACTGGTTTATTCAAAAGCAGAATACCACTTCCTAAAGGTCAATATACATATTTTATTAAAACAGAGAGAGATGATATGCCTTTCTCTGTGGTTTTTGAATTTTAAATAGATGCAAGGTATCGCACTTGGTGGAAAAACTACTGGTGGTTCAAGTGTTGGAGCAACTAATCCATTGCCAGTTTATACTCCATTTGGTTTTGGTTGTCAGATGACAGACGGCACTTATTCTGTTGATGTAGTAAGTAGCGGAACGGCTGGAGCTTGGGGTGAAGGTATTTTATTGCTTGGCAGGGATACTGCTGGAACTTTTTATCCTGTTCCTTTAACAGCTGGCGGCGGAACGGTAGTAACTCCAGTTGGCGGTAGTGGTGGCGGAACTGAAGTGAAGTTATTAGCTGGTACTAATCAAGTTGGCACTTTCACGCAAGCTAATAATCTTCCTATTGTGGCAGGTACTAATACGATTGGTACAGTTGTTGCTATCAGTTCTACAAGTGGAACATTAATGCAGTTAATGACAGGCACTAATATTATTGGGACAGCTACAGTACAGGGAACAGTTGGTATAGGTAGTCAGATAAGGTTAATGGCTGGTACGAATACGGTTGGTACTTTTACTCAAGCGAACAATCCAGCTATTTCTGGTACGGTAGCTTTATCAGGACAGGCGCAGTTGGCAACAGGAACTAATATGGTTGGCACATTTACAATCGGTACTGCTTTACCAGCAGGTTATAATACCATAGGAACGGTAATCGCTATCGGTTCTTCTTCTGGTACATTAATGCAATTATTAACTGGTACGAATGTAATTGGAACTGCAACTGTTCAAGGAACTGTCGGTGTTTCAAGTCAGATTAGATTAGCAAGCGGTACGAATCTTGCAGGAACACTCAGTGTTAATCCTTTACCAACCAGTACTAATTCTATCGGTACAGTAACGCAAGCTAACAATCCACCTATTGCATCGGGGACTAATACTATAGGAACAGTAATAACGAGTATATCTTCTGGAACAATAACTACAATTACTAATGATGTTTCAATAGATGACGGTGGTAATACTATTACTGTTGATGGCTCTGTAAATGCGACAATACTACCTGCTGGAACAGTTGGTAACGGACAGAATACTGTAGCTAGTGCAGGTACGGCAGAAGCCTTAGCTGGTTCAACGGCGATAGAGAGTGTAACCATAAAAGCATTACACGCTAATACTGGTATGATTTATGTAGGAGATAGTGGAGTTGATTCAACTAACGGATTTGTTTTAGACGCAGGTGAGACTGTCAGTATGGATGTAGATAATTTAGCAGACATTTATATAGATGCAGATACGTCAACTGATGGCGTTTCATTTTTATATATTACTTAATATGAGTCCAAGAACATACGCATCATCAGCAGGTGGGAGTGGTGGAGCATCTGATTTAGATGGTCTCACCGATGTTACTATTACAGACGCAACAAAAAATCAACGCCTTATATTTAATGGTTCTGTTTGGGTTAATGTACCAGAA
>Ga0180008_1000883_pt1 | contig 21406 bp, 18 predicted proteins | sample MM_PW_MetaG_FD_121121 | JGI IMG/M metagenome (GOLD analysis project Ga0180008, IMG submission 121121) | Groundwater microbial communities from the Aspo Hard Rock Laboratory (HRL) deep subsurface site, Sweden - MM_PW_MetaG | ecosystem: Environmental > Aquatic > Deep subsurface > Groundwater...
ACCTGCCGAACTTGCGGCTATTCCTGTGCTGGTGAAAGACAATGTGGTCATTACGCTGGCTCAGGTGGCAGAGCTTAAAGTAGAACCTCTGTTATCAGAAATTCGCCGTTTTAACCGTCAGACCACCCTTGCCATTGGCATGAATATGAATAAAGAGCTGACGATGGACAAAGCCCGCGAAGAGCTAACCAAAAGATTAGATCAACTGCAGTTACCAGCTGGCTACGCCTGGTCTTTTGAAGGCAGCTTCCAGTATCAGGATGAAGCTCAGGGCATTATGCAAATTAATATGCTGCTGGCCGTGGCTATGATTTATCTGGTGATGGCGGCGCTGTTTGAGTCCTTGATTATGCCAACAGCTGTGATTGGCTCCTTGTTGTTCTCTTTTGTTGGCGTGTTTTGGGCCTTTTTATTCACCGGCACTTCTATGGGCATTATGGGCATGATAGGGATGCTGGTGCTGATGGGCATAGTGGTGAATAACGGTATTGTATTGGTGGACCGTATCAATCAGCTGCGTAATGAAAGCCCTGATGCTGAGCTGGTGCCACTGATAATCGAAGCCTGTGAAGCACGATTACGCCCTATTCTGATGACGGTATCGACCACTGTATTAGGCCTGTTACCTCTGGCTTTTGGCGATGCAACCATTGGAGGCGACGGCCCAAGTTATGCGCCTATGGCTATAGCTATTATTGGTGGCCTGGTGTTTTCTACCTTAACCAGTTTATTACTGGTGCCATTAACTTACTGGGGTTTAATACGTTTTAACATTCGCTGGTCTGGCTTTTTAGGTAAAGCCCGACTGTTGGCGAATAAGGTAATTACTGCGTCTTAATGGTCTGCTCGGTCACAGGAAGCCAATCCTCGATGCTTTGCTTCCTGTGACCGATGTGCTGCAGTTATAAATGAACGGCCTGGCAGTAGCAGAAATGCCATAGCATTTTTCCTTCCTCTTATCCCAGCCTGATAGTGCAGCCGCACTTTCCGGTGTTTACTGAAAACTTACGATGATCGACCACGCTAGTTTAGAGCGGCCTTGTGCCGCTCTTTTTTTATCAGTGGTTTTGAATTCTACTTTTTTACCGCAGCCTGTAATTTTTCCAGTTGCAGCCACAGCTCTTCCGCTTCTGCTGTTAAATCGGCAAATAAGCGCATGTCGCCTTTTCGCTGGGCCAGCATAGCTTGTTCGGCTTTGGCATCGTATTTTTGGCGCATGGCTTTTACTGGATTTTGTTTCAAAAAACTAAACATGGGCTCTTCATTATTGTTAGTCGTGTATCAGTGTTACGTCTGGACAGCGATTTTTGTTCAACAGACAACAGTTTAAAATCGGGTATTCAGGGAAAAGGCTAAACGTAAAGCAGGTATATTTTTTATTGGTAGTTCCCATTCCTTAGCCACTCTTCCTTGTAAATCAATAAGCTGCATCTATTCTTAGTGCTGGTTTATTCATCTTTTGGTTTCACCATGTCATTTATGATGAGTTGTCTGATCTTGTGTGCTCTGATGTTGTTTCCTGCGCAGTCCAGGGCTGAAGAGGTGCTCAGGATCCGGCATTATCATTTGCAGCCTCGCCATGATTTTGCCTTAAAACTATTGGAACTGGTGCTGTCAAAAAATGGCACGCCTTATCAAATTATTGCCGTGAAATCGAGTGAGGTATTAACAGAGGGCAGGGTAGAGAAAATGGTGATGGATGGTGAACTGGATATGCTGTTTATCTCCACTTCTGCAGCACGCGAACGCACTATGATCCCCATTAAAGAGCCCATTTACCGGGGGGTGCTCGGATTGCGATTGCTGCTGATTAAGCCCAAAAATAATGAAAAGTTTACACAGATAAAAACCCTGCAGGATTTGAAACCTTATGTGGCTGGTCATAACGTGCACTGGAGTGATTTCGGCATATTTAAGAGCAATGGTTTAAAGGTGGTCAGCTCTACCAACTATGACGCTTTATTTGAAATGCTGAAACATGGCAGGTTTGATTACTTTTCCAGAGGTGTAAACGAAGTCTGGTCTGAATTGGCGCAGCACTCCGATCAGCTGGTGATAGCCGACAATGTGATGTTGTTTTACCCGCACCCAGTGTATTTTTTTGTTGGTAAACACAGACCTGAATTAGCGGCTTTAGTGGGAAAAGGCCTGAAGATAGCCATGCTGGATGGCTCCTATAAAGCCTTGTTCCAGAGTTATTATGCCGACACTATTAAGAAGGCTAATTTAAACAGCAGAACCATGATTTATCTGAATAATCCGGCTGTACCCGCAGGCACAGCTCAGATTGATACCAGTTGGTGGTTCACTCCCTGAGTTGTTTATCAAGCTTCTACAGTGACTACAACTTTGCCGCTGTTGCGTGCAGTTGCTACTTTTTCATAAGCCTGCTCTATGCTGTCAAAGTCAAACTCCTGTGGGTCAAGTCGTATAGTTAACATCCCTTGTTCAGTCAGTTGACTGGCCTGACGCAGAATGTTGCCATGATGTGCTCTGCTTTGACCCGTTAATAGTGGCATTAAGGTGAACACACCAGAATAGCTGGCTGCTCTGAATGATAAAGGCGCTATGCTATGTGTACCCCAGCCGAGGCTACTGACCACATGGCCCGTATAGGTTTTTACCGACTGAAAAGCCTGATCCAGACTGACTCCTCCAGTGGTATTAAATACAATATCAAAGCCTTTATTGCCGGTATGTTCTGCCAGGTAGTGCTCTACAGATGTGTGCTGATAATCAATAAAAACAGCACCCAAAGAACGGATATAGTCTGCATCTTTGGCTGACGCCGTGGCATAGACTTCTGCACCAAAGGCTTTGGCGAGTTGAACCGCTACATGACCTACACCACCAGCGCCACCTTGCACCAGTACTTTATGCCCGGCTGCAACTCTGGCTCTGTCTATCAAACCTTCCCATGCCGTAATCACCACTAAAGGCATAGCCGCGGCTTGACGCAGACTGATGTTGGACGGAGCTTTGGCCAGCAAGTCAGCATCCACTAACTGATACTGAGCCAAAGAGCCCTGTTGACCTGCCACACCTCCCGTCATGCCATAGACTCTATCTGTTACAGTAAAGTGAGTGATACTGGGACCTGTTGCGACCACTTTACCTGCCATGTCGATCCCCAATACGGCGGGAAATGGCTGTTTAGCATGGGCCGCTTGTCCTGCTCTGATTTTTAAATCCAGTGGGTTGATGCTACTTGCGACCACTTTCACCAGAACCTGACCTATTCCTGGTTGAGGTATAGCTTGTTCAGTTAATTTGAAACTGCCATTCGCTTCAGTGATTTGTAACGCCTGCATACTGTGTTGAGTGCTCATGCGGATGTCCTCTGCTGTGATTTAGTGGGTGCCCCGTTATGGGGCTAGTTGCAGTATTGCCTATACTAAAAAGAACTTAAATCAACTAATATGCATTGATGTCATGCGAAAATGTATAAGGAAGCTTAAGAGGGCTGCTATGAATCATCTGGACTGGAGCGACATCCGTTTATTTCTGGCGGTGGCAGAGCAGGGCACATTAACAGCAGCAGCTCGTGCTGTCGGCTTGACTCAGCCCACCTTAGGCCGACGTATTCAAAGCCTGGAGCTGAGTCTGGGTCTGAAGCTGTTTCAGCGTACAGCGGAAGGCTTTCTGGTGACCGAGGCTGGGCTTGCTTTATTGCCATCAGCCAGACGTATGGCCGAAGAAGCCGACGCAGCAATGCGGCAGTTGGCCGGGCAGGAAGAAAGGCTGACAGGCACGTTGCGTATTTCATCGTTTGACTGGTTTAGTCATTATGTATTGGCTGATTGCTGTGCTGGTTTTTTGCAGTTGCACCCGCATGTCAGCATAGAGCTTTTAACCGACAGCAGATTGTTTAGTCTGGCCCGGCGTGAGGCTGATTTAGTGTTCCGGCTGCAAGCTTTTGACGAACCTGATATAGCGCAGCGTAAACTGCTGCTGTTGGAGTATGGCTTGTATGCCGTTGCTGGTTTTGACCTTAGCTTACTGAATACTCCAGAGCAGCTGAATCTGATTAGTATGGACAGTCATTTTAGCGATTTGCCTGATGTGGCCTGGCTTAAAACTCAGTTTCCCGGCGCAAAGCTAGCCTTTAGCAGCAATAGCAGAGAAGCACAGGCCAGATTATGTTTGGCCGGGCTTGGGCTTGCGGTATTACCAGTGCGGATGGCGAAGCAAATTGAGGGATTGCAGCAACTGCCTGTAACAACCCCACCGCCGTCACGACAGATCTGGCTGGGTTATCATCAGGATTTACGTTATCAGCGCAGGCTCAGAGCTTTTATAGACTTTATCACTCAATGGTTGTATGGCATGGAATAGCTGGTGTGGTGAAAAACAAAAAGTCCGCCTGATGGTTAGTCAGACGGACTTTTGTTTTTTGACTAAATATTTAGCTACAGCGCTTTTAAGATCGCATCCACAGTAGCTTTGGCATCACCAAAACACATCTGAGTATTGTCTTTATAAAACAGCGGGTTGTTTACACCCGAGTAGCCTGTGTTCATCGAACGCTTAAATACTATAACGTTTTGTGCTTTCCAGACTTCCAGCACAGGCATACCAGCAATTGGACTGGTTGGATCTTCAGCCGCTGCAGGGTTCACCGTATCGTTAGCGCCTATCACCAGCACAGTGTCAGTCTCGGAGAAATCTTCATTAATTTCATCCATTTCCAGCACTATGTCGTAAGGTACTTTGGCTTCGGCCAGCAGCACATTCATATGACCTGGCATACGGCCAGCCACAGGGTGAATACCAAAACGTACTTTTATGCCACGAGCTTTGAGCTTCTGGCATATTTCTGCCACCGGATACTGCGCCTGAGCGACCGCCATCCCGTAACCTGGGGTGATCACCACAGAGCTGGAGTTCCGTAGTAAATCGGCCACGTCTTCTGCATTGATTTCACGGTATTCACCTTGTTCTTCGTCGCCCGAACTTTGTTTGGCATCGACCTGACCAAAACCTCCTGCGATGACAGAGATAAAAGAGCGGTTCATCGCTTTACACATAATGTAGGACAAGATAGCGCCGGAAGAACCGACCAAAGCACCTGTGACAATCAGTAAATCGTTGGAGAGCATAAAACCCGCAGCAGCTGCGGCCCAGCCTGAGTAAGAGTTCAGCATAGACACCACCACCGGCATATCGGCACCACCAATAGAGGCGACCAGATGCAGACCAAAGATCAACGCAATCAGAGTCATAATTAGTAGCGCTGTTTCACCCCCTTCGAAGCTGACAAAATAAACCAGCAATACGGCTGAAGCGACTAAAGCCAGTAAATTCAGTTTGTGTTTATGCGGAATATTCAACGGCTTGGAGCTGGCTATGCCGCGTAGCTTGGCAAAAGCAACAATAGAACCTGAAAAGGTTACAGCGCCGATAAATACACCTAAAAACACTTCAGTTAAATGCACTGTTAACTCTGCGCCTGCGGCCGAGTGAGTTTCAAAAAAGCTGTTGTAGCCCACCAGCACTGCTGCCAAACCGACAAAACTGTGCAAAATAGCCACTAATTCAGGCATTTGGGTCATTTCAACTTTAAGCGCCAGTCGAAGGCCAATGGCTGCGCCTATAGCCAAAGCTATGAATAACGGCAGCATCGCGTCCATGCTAACGCCGGCAATGGTCGCAAGCAGGGCTATAGTCATACCTAAAATGCCCAACCAGTTACCGCGACGTGCAGTTTCCTGCTGAGATAAACCGGCTAAACTCGCGATAAAAAAGGCGGCAGCAACAATGTACGCTGCTGTGATTAATCCTTGTGTCATGGCTATTACTCCCCGCCTTTAGTAAACATTTTCAGCATGCGCTGTGTCACGGTAAAACCACCCACTATATTGATGCTGGCGATCAGTACGGCAAAAAAGGCAAGTACCTGCACTAACAGCGAGTCGCTGCTGATTTGCAGTAAAGCGCCCAAAACGATAATGCCAGAAATCGCATTGGTGACCGACATCAAAGGCGTATGCAAAGCATGGGTCACGTTCCAGACCAGGTAGAAACCGACCACGCAGGATAATAAAAACACCGTAAAATGCGCTAAGAAATCACTGGGTGCGGAGTACCCTATCCAGAGTAATAACACCGCGGCTATGCCTATAAACCAGTTGGAATTAATGGTTTTTTTTGGGGCTGCCGGAGCCGTTGTAACTGCAGCTACGGGTTTTGCTGTCGCTGTGACGCTAATGGCTGGAGGCGGGAAAGTGACTTCACCCTGATGCACCACAGACATATTGCGGATAATCACATCCTGCATATCCAACACCATCTGACCATCCTTGGTTTTACATAACAGCTTGGCTAAGTTCACCAGATTGGTGCCATACAGCTGTGAGGACTGGGCGGCTAAACGACCTGGCAAGTCGGTATAACCTATAACTTTTACCCCTGAACTGGTTTGGTAAATCTCACCGGTTTTAGTGTATTCGCAGTTACCCCCAGTAGCTGCTGCTAAATCAACAATCACAGAGCCGGGTTTCATTGAATCAACCATTTCTTTGGTGATGAGCTTTGGCGCAGGACGGCCGGGGATAAGCGCTGTGGTAATGATAATGTCGACTTCTTTGGCCTGAGCGGCAAAAAGCGCCATTTCAGCGGCAATAAATTCATCCGACATCACTTTGGCGTAACCGCTGGAGGAGGAGCCATCTTCGGCAAATTCGAGTTTTAAAAATTCACCACCCAACGACTCAATTTGTTCTGCTACTTCAAGCCGTGTATCAAAAGCCCGCACTATCGAGCCCAAAGAGCGTGCAGCGCCAATAGCAGCAAGACCAGCCACACCAGCACCAATCACCAGCACTTTAGCGGGCTGCACTTTACCTGCTGCGGTAATTTGGCCACTTAAAAAACGGCCAAAACTATGAGCCGCTTCAATCACAGCGCGGTAACCTGCAATATTCGACATAGAGGACAAGGCATCCAGCGACTGAGCACGTGAAATACGCGGTACCATATCCATCGCTAATACATTTACACCTTGTGCTGCAAGGCGTGCTACTAAATCTGGGTTTTGCGCTGGCCAAATAAAACTGACCAGTGTGCTGCCTTTTTGCAGTAAACCGATTTCCTGCTCTGTAGGGGCATTGACCTTATAAATCAGCTCACTGGCCCAGAGCTTCGCACTGTCGGCTATGCCGGCTCCTGCCTGAATATAAGCTTCATCGCTAAAACCTGCGGCACTACCCGCGCCCGTTTCCACCAGCACAGTAAAGCCTAATTTGCGCAGTTGTTCCGTGGTGGCTGGAGTAGCAGCCACCCTGGTTTCGTCTTGTAGTCTTTCTTTCGGGATTGCAATAAACATCCTGACCTCGTCTTTTTATGTCGGGCCAGCAGTTTTCCGGCCCCTTATTGTTTTGATTTTGCGCACATTTGCTTCTTGCACCTGCACTAAGCAACTTAATTCGCATTAGTTCGCGTTAAAAAGAACACACTAACCTACAGGGATCCATGCCGTCATGTCACTGCTTAAATTATCATCTTCAATTGCTGAAAAAACAGGCCCTTGAATGTGATAAACAGTGGGCTCTTCAGCTAAATACTCCTGTAAGCCCTGCATAAATACCTGATGGTCTTCACTTGCCTCGAACCCAGGGGTATGGTCTTCCAATGATTGCCATCGCACTATAAGGTTAAAAATGTGAGGTGTTTCAATCCCCTGAGCGAGGAAATGACCTCCATACCCTTTAGCGCGTCTGAGTAAAGGCTCGACCTTAGCAAAGGCACTGCGGAACATCGCAACCCGTTCACTATGAACAGGAAGTAAAGCAATCTCGTAAATCATAGTCGTCTCCTCACAACAGAGCTAAAAATCAAAAAAATTGAATTTCTGTTATGAAATCAGAGTCGGATCAACAGCGATCGCAATTTTGCCTTTCAGACCGTTGTTAGGCGTCTCCAATAGGGCATGGGCGAGTGGGATATCCTCAAGCGAGTAAGTCGCACCAATATAGGGTTTCAACTGACCGCGTTCTACCAGTCGGCTCAATTCATCAATCTTTCCGCGGTTTTGTCTTGTGAATACAAAGTGATAACTCGCGTTTTTCCCCCAGGCTTCAATTAAATTCTGAGGCTTCGCGATATCTACTATGCTCACCACCCGACCCAGCTGAGCTAGCGTATGCGGGCTATGCGACAAGGTATCTCCGCCTATGGTGTCGAGCACTACATCAACCCCCAGGCCAGCGGTTTCGCGCATAATGATGTCGGCATAATCCTCATTTTTGTAGTCGATAGTTACATCTGCTCCCAAACTTTTTGCGAACTCAAAGTTCGTTTTGCGTACTGTTGTGAATACTCTGGCCCCTATTGCCTTTGCAAGTTGAATAGCTATATGTCCAACCCCTCCGGCACCACCGTGGATCAGAATGCTTTCACCCACTTTTAATCCGGCTCGCTCTACCAGTGCTTCCCATACAGTTCCACCCACCAAGGATAGGCTTGCTGCCTCCAGATGGTTTAATGCAGCAGGTTTTTTTCCGATAATTTTTTCATCGGCAACATGATATTCAGCATAACTGCCTTGTCCACCGAATATCTGTGCGGTATACCAAACCTCATCGCCAGGGGCGAAGCCTGTTACGCCTGGGCCAACGGCTTCGACTACTCCTGAAATGTCGTGACCGGTAATGGCGGGTAGTGGCACCAGATCAGGATAATCCCCGCGGCGGACTTGATAATCCAATGGATTGATGGAGGTTGCATACACCTTCACCAGCACTTGGCCTGCTTGTGGTACTGGTTTGGCTAGATCGCAAAGTTCAAATGCTTCCGGGCCACCAAATGATTTAAGTACTATCGCTTTCATATAACACCTCGTTTCGATAAAAAGGGATATCGGTAATTGTCGATATAAGTTTATAAAAAATTACAGTTCTCGACCTATAAGCTCGGCAAGAGCACTGATGGTTGCTTCGTTTCGTTTGTAATAGGTCCACTGGCCAATGCGTCTGACTTCAACCAAGCCTGCACGTTGCAGAGTGGCAAGATAATCAGAGACGGTTGACTGAGACAGACCCACACCTTCCTGAATACTACTTACACAAACACCCACAATATTCACATCACCTTCATCCTGAGGAGGAAAGTTTTTTGCGGGGTCCTTCAAACCTTTTACGATGTCGAGTCGTGTACGATTTGAGAGGGCTTTGAATATTTCTAGTAGTTCCATGCCGACATGATATCGGGATTTGTCGATATGTCAATGGTGAGGTGGAGTTAAAGATGTAAATAGAATAACCCCCCCTTTTTCAGGGGGCAAAAGCAAAGCCACCTCTTATGGAGATGGCTTTTTACTTTCTGTGGCTGAGTAGTTATTTAGTTGTGGCTTCTGCCGCTTCAACAATCAGCTTGGCAACTTGCTCTGGTTTGGAGGTCATCACCACATGAGAGGCGCCTTTGATTTCAACAATCTTTTTGGCACCAGCCCGTTCTGCCATAAATTTCATTGCAGCGGCAGGGATATTTTTATCGGCAGTACCGTAAATAGCCCATGACGGAATTTTTTTCCAGGCAGGAACTCCTGAAGCTTCATGCAATGCGGCTTCAGTCACAGGGCGCTGAGTGGCGGCCATTAAAGCTGCTTCTGCCGCAGGTACATCTGCTGCAAACTGAGCACCGAATTTGTCTTGTTGGATATATAAATCTTTATTGCCATCTTTTAGTGCCACAGGAGCAGCAAGCGTTGGGCCTAAAGTGCCGCCTGGGTAACGTCCGGATAATTCAGCAATATTTTCACCTTGTTCCGGAGCAAAAGCTGCAACATAAACTAAAGCTTTTACTTTTGCCTGATCGGCTGTCACGGCACTGATCACTGAGCCACCGTAAGAGTGACCCACTAAAACTACGGGGCCTTTGGTGCTTGCTACTACATCTTGCAGATAAGCAGCATCGCTTTTTACGCTGCGCAGTGGGTTGGCGACAGCAATCACCGGGTAACCTTGTTCGTGAAGTTCAGCGACTACGCCATTCCAGCTGGATGATTCAGCAAAGGCACCGTGTACTAGCAGCACTGTAGGTTTTTCAGCGGCAAAAGCGGCTGCGCCAAAGGTCAGGCCAAATGTTGCGATAGCTGTGGTTAATAAACGTGATTTAAAGTTAGTCATTTTAGTTTCCTTTTGGATTTGCAAGCTTAGTTTGTTGGCTGCGCTCTTCTTAGTGCGCTCACCTGTTTAATTTTTCGCTCGCTTCAGGCAAGAGGGTTTTGTTGTTTTCCCCTTGTTAGCGGCTGTGATTATAGTAAGCCGCCTTGCTTTCCTTTTGGGTTCAAATAGTCTAATTTATGCAACAGATCGTCTAATTGTGCTTTGTTTAACAAAAAAGGCTGTGTATGGATAGGTTATCTACTTTGCTCGCTCAATTTGGTATGCACGCCACTACTATCTTTGGTGGCGTGCTCGGTACTGAAATTGGTTTTGATGCCACAGACAGAACAGCCAAGCTGCATTTGCTGCGCTCTGGTGATGCGGTATTGCAACTGGATCAACAAAAAGCTGTGCAGATCACAGAGCCAAGTTTGTTGTTTATTCCTCGCCCTTGTAGTCATAGTCTGTCTGCAATGCCAGGTCAAAAGCCAGATCAGCACGTGGAACTGGTATCGGCTGCACTGAGTTTTGATGGTGGGCTGGATAATCCACTGACCACGGCTTTACCTACGTATGTGCTGATGCCTTTGGCTGAAGTATCCATGCTCAGTGGCAATCTGGATTGGTTATTCGCCGAAGCTTTTGCGCAGCATTGTGGTAAAAACGCCGTACTCAACCGCTTGTTTGAGCTGGTGGTGATCCAATTGCTGCGGCATATGATGGCCAACCGCAGTGTATCGACTGGCATGATGGCTGGGTTAGCGGATTTACGGCTGTCAAAAGCTGTGACCTTAATGCACGATCAACCAGCTAAAGCCTGGTCTGTGGCTGAGCTGGCCACTGCTGCCAGTATGTCCAGAGCAAGTTTTGCTGCTAAGTTTCATAAAGTGGTAGGAATTACACCCGCTGATTATCTGGTGAGCTGGCGGGTAAGCCTTACGCAAAAATTATTGCGTGAAGGCCGTCCTATCGCCTTGATAGCAGATGAGGTGGGTTATGAAAGCCCATCGGCTTTGGCCCGAACCTTCAGGCGAAAAACCGGCAACAGCCCAAGAGAGTGGTTGCAGTTGCAGCAGTGATTCATCGGGTTGTAACCGAGCAGGTATTCATCAACAGATAGTAAAAAGCCCATGACAATCATGGGCTTTAGTTGGGTGCGAAATGACAGCGATCAGATTGATTCTGAAGGCGTAGCTATTTGCTGTGTTTCATCTTTGTCCTGGTGCTTTTGTTTGTATTTTTGGGCAAAAGTTAAAATCCCCATACTGATGCTGCCAAAAAGCAAAAAGCCTGCGGTGACAGGGATCAAAGTACCGTTGTACATTTGGCCTATCACTGTGCCTATCGTCATCGACATGATGGATGATGTCGAGCCAATAATAGCAGCTGCTATACCCGCCACATGGCCCATAGGTTCCATCGCCATGGCGTTGATATTGCCAAATACCAGGCCAAAGCAGAAAAACAGCACAGATGCGTACAGCACAAAGATCCACAACTGAATCTCGATCACCAAATGCAGCGCTAAAAATACTGCAGAGCTCAGAATAATGCCCCAGACTGCGCGGTTGGATAAATGTTGCATGCCCCATTTTTGCACCAAACGCGAGTTCACCAAAGAGGCTGCGCCAAAGACTATCGCCAATAAGCCAAAGTACAAAGTGAACAGCTCGCCGGTCTTAAACAAGTCCTGAAAGATTTGTTGCGATGAATTCAGATAGCCAATAAAACTACCAAAAAATAACCCCATACACACCATGTAGCATACAGTGGGGACGTTGCTGATCACTTCTTTAAAGCCTTCAGCAAAGCCTTTAGTGCTCATCGCAATGCGGTGTTCTTTTGGCAAGGTTTCTTCTAAACGGCAGAAAATCCAGACGACAATCAGCAGCGCGTAAAATACATAAAGGATAAAAATATCACGCCATGAACCTATCCATAACACCGCCTGACCCAGGCTTGGTGCTAAAGCTGGCACCATGACAAAAATCATCATCACCAGCGACATAATACGCGCCATATCATTGCCAGAGTATTTGTCCCGCACTATAGAAATAGCCGAAACATAGGGGCCAGACACGCCTAACCCCTGAACAAAACGACCAAATAATAAGGTGTTGATATCGGTAGCGAAATAACAAATCACAGTACCGACTAAAAACAGCGCTATACCGCCGTTTAATACTTTTTTACGGCCAGTGGCATCTGACAAAGGCCCACAAATCAGCTGGCCTATAGCCATACCCAAAAACAAGGCACTGACCACCAGTTGCGCCTGATTCGGGTGGCTCATGGCAATATCTGCACGAATAGCGTCCAGCGCAGGCAATAAAGCATCAATAGAGATGGCCACAATCGACATTAAAAGCGCGACCAGCAAAGTAAATTCGCCGGTAGAAATACGCGACTTAGGCGCATGAGTGGAGTAATCAGACATTCACAGCATTCCTTGTTTAAAACGGCCCGAAAAAGGCGGTGCTAGTTTACCTGCTTTAGCGGACTTGAGTGGTAGCAAATCTAAACAAATTTGCAGCTAGTCGGTTGCAGATGAGGTTAATCGACAGGAATTGGGGTTATTTTTCGTGATGGCTTAAGGTGTCTGGTTCAGTACATGTTTAGTAACATTTAATTGCAAATTTTTTTTAAGCAGAAGGTAAAATCTTGTGTTTTTAGGCTAGATAGTAAGGAGACTTGTCTGGTGAGAACTGAAGCGAAAGTAAATGAATTGTCTGTTGAGTCACCACTGGCTCGTCTTTTTGCATCCGGCTCAGTCTGTTTCTTAACAGGGCGAATAAGCTCAGATACAGGTTTTGAGCCTTTAGCTGAGCAACAATCAGTGTATGGAGTTGCGCTAAAAAAGACCTCTGCTCTGTATGTTTCTGGCATGACTGCTTATGTAACAAGCGCAGTTCTGATCTGCTTTGCCTTTATTCTGTTCTGGTTCAGCCTGTCATCTGGGTTGTCCCTGGCGTTAAACCCTGCTCTGGCTGACGCAGAAATGGCGATTGTTCATCGACTTGAACAACCGCAAAGGGAAAGATTTTCCAAGGCAACAGCTTGCAGTAACTCTGGTCAGGTAGAAACTGCGTATGGGGGTCAGACTATGCAGCAGATGAAACATCGTCTGATCAAACTACTTCTAGTGAAGAAATTAGTTAGTATGCAAAAGAAACAGCAGAAATTTTTATCCAAATTAGCTTCTTCCGCTTTGATGTAACACCTTGTATCCGCAGGTGAACAAGAAACTGCGGCAGCTAGTTTTAAGCGGTGACTTTGTCCGATCAATCAAGTATTTGCGGATAAATCCTGAGCTCTCAGTCCTTGCTGCAACCAATCCAGCAATAATCGCACTTTGACGGGCAAATGCCGGTTCAGCGGATACAAAGCCCAGATGCCTTCGTCGGACGGTTGTTGTTCTGCTAATAAGGCCACTAAACGGCCGTCCTCTAAAAAAGGCTGCAAGTAATAATCCGGTAACTGGGTAATGCCTAAACCTTTGAGTACTGCATCTGTTAAAGCTACGCCGCTATTACAACGTAAATAAGGTTGGGGCTTAAATTGCAGTTTTTGGCCTTGTTGCTCAAAACGCCAGAAATCGACAGAGCCGACTAAACAGCGGTGTTGATGCAGTTCAGCCACAGTAGCTGGTGTGCCGAATTTTTGCAGGTAGTCGGGGCTGGCGCATAAATACAAGGTGCGTTTACCTAAGGCTTTGGCCTGTAAGCTGGAATCGTTAAGAGTTCCTAAGCGTATGGCGCAATCAAAACCGCCTTGCACTAAATCCAGTTGATCATTGGTTAGCTGTAAATCCAGCTGTACTTTGGGGTAACGTGACAAAAATTCGTGCAGCAAAGGCGCAATAAATTGCTCGCCGTAATAGACAGGGGCGGTGATTTTTATCGCGCCTGAAGGTTCGTGCTGTAAGCTGGTGATCTGCTGATTGGCTTGGTGCAAACCGTTCACCAAAGCCCGGCAATGTTGGTAATACAAAGTGCCTTGTTCAGTTAAACGAACCTGGCGGGTGGTGCGAAGCACCAGTTTGCAGTTCAGCCGCTGTTCTAATTGCAGTACGGTGCGGCTCACCTGAGCGACTGAAATGGCTAAGACTTTGGCTGCTTTAGAAAAACTGCCAAGTTCTGCCACGGCCACAAATTCGCTGATGCCTTGCCATTCTTTCATTTATGCAAAACTCATTTGTTATTTGCAGGGATTATCATCGATTAAGAAAAAATTACAATGGGTTATACTGACTGGCAACTAAGACTGGAGAATTCAGATGAAGATGATCAAAACACGTGCAGCAGTGGCCTGGGGCCCGGGTCAACCGTTAAAAATTGAAGAAGTGGATTTAATGCCACCCCAAAAAGGCGAAGTGCTGGTGCGTATAGTGGCCACCGGTGTTTGTCATACCGACGCTTATACCTTGTCAGGTCAGGATTCTGAAGGCAAATTCCCTTGTATTCTGGGTCATGAAGGTGGTGGTGTGGTTGAAGCTATAGGCGAGGGCGTCACCAGCGTGGCGGTGGGCGACCATGTGATCCCTTTATACACGCCTGAATGCGGTAAATGTAAGTTCTGTTTATCCGGCAAAACCAACTTGTGTCAGGCCATTCGTGCCACTCAAGGTCAGGGTTTAATGCCGGATGGCACCACACGTTTTTCCAAAGATGGCCAGCCTATTTATCACTACATGGGTACTTCTACTTTTTCTGAATACACTGTGCTGCCGGAAATTTCTTTAGCCAAAATCAATAAAGCTGCGCCTTTGGAAAAGGTTTGTTTATTAGGTTGTGGTGTGACAACAGGAATGGGCGCTGTAATGAATACCGCCAAAGTAAAAGAGGGTGATACTGTTGCCGTGTTTGGTTTAGGTGGTATAGGTTTATCTGCCATTATTGGCGCTGTAATGGCCAAAGCCAGCCGTATTATTGCCATCGACATCAACGAGTCTAAGTTTGATATTGCTCGTCAGTTGGGCGCTACTGATGTGATTAACCCAAAGAATTTCGACAAGCCTATTCAGGATGTGATTGTTGAAATGACAGACGGTGGTGTTGATTTTTCTTTTGAATGTATTGGTAACGTTAACGTGATGCGTTCGGCTTTAGAGTGCTGTCATAAAGGCTGGGGCGAGTCTGTGATTATTGGTGTGGCGCCTGCTGGTGCTGAAATCTCTACCCGTCCATTTCAGTTAGTTACAGGCCGGGTATGGCGTGGCACTGCTTTTGGTGGTGTCAAAGGCCGTTCTGAATTACCAGATTACGTGGAGCGTTATTTAAAAGGTGAGTTTGAACTCGACACTTTTATCACTCATACCATGCCTCTGGAACAAATTAACGAAGCTTTTGATTTGATGCATGAAGGCAAATCGATTCGAACTGTTATTCACTTTTAATTTCATTAAAAGCCCGGCTCGCCGGGCTTTCTCTGCACAAGGATAAAGCAATGACGTTAATTCAGTTATCCGAACATAAAGTGTTTGCTGGCCGCCAGATTAAATATCAGCATCACTCAGATTCAGTCAAAGGATTGATGCAATTTTCGGTTTATTTACCGCCTGCCGCTGAAAAACAAAAAGTACCAGTGCTGTATTGGTTGTCCGGTTTAACCTGCACTGATGAAAACTTTTCAGTAAAAGCTGGTGCACAGCGTGTAGCAGCAGAGCTTGGCATAGCCTTAGTGATCCCGGACACCAGCCCACGAGGCGATCAGGTGGCTGACGATGCGGCTTATGATTTAGGTCAGGGCGCTGGTTTTTATGTTAATGCGACACAAGAGCCGTGGGCAGCTCATTATCAGATGTACGACTATATCAGCCGTGAACTGCCAGCTTTAGTGGAAGCACATTTACCTGTCACATCAGCCAAAGCCATCAGCGGTCATTCGATGGGCGGCCATGGCGCTTTAGTGATAGCTTTACGTGAAGCGGGAGCTTACCGCTCAGTGTCGGCTTTTTCTCCTATTTGTCAGCCATCAGAATGCGATTGGGGCAAAAAGGCCTTTACTGCGTATCTTGGCGATGATCAAAGCCAGTGGTTGCAGTACGACGCGAGTTTTTTACTGGCACAAAAACAAAGCAGTTTGCCGATGCTGATCGATCAGGGCGAAGGCGATCAGTTTTACCCGTCACAGCTTCGCACCGAATCTTTGATCGAAGCCAATCAGCGTAGCCAAAGCGGAGCGCAAATTCGTCTGCAGCCAGGTTACGATCACAGCTACTTTTTTATAAGCAGCTTTATTGAAGAACATCTGCGTTTTCATGCAAGGCACTTAAAAGGTTAGGCTGAATTTTATTGCCGTCGAATTTTTGCTTGCTCAAATTCCCCAAGCGCAGCTAAAATGGCGGCGCGCTTAGGGGAGTAGTTTACAAAACCGCCAGGTTTTGTGTTGTTGTCAACATACTTGTACCTCACTGTACATGGCAACAACGTCCCGTTGATCGTCGCTGATCAGGTATTAATGAGACCTAAGACAACGTACTAACCCCAGGCGGGAGTTGGTCTGTTGTCTTATGTTTAGTTTTCCCGCCAGGTGCAGTTTATGTTTTTTGATGCCTTTGTTGCCTCTTTCGCTTCTGTTGCTGTTGCAGAGATCGGCGATAAAACTCAGCTTTTGTCTTTATTCCTCGCGGCCCGCTTTCGCTCCCGTGGCGCTATTATTGCCGGCATTCTGGTGGCTACTTTATTAAATCATGCCGCATCAGCCTGGTTTGGTGCTTGGGTGGCGCAGTTTATTCCTGAAGGTTGGCATGCCTGGTTATTAGGCGGCTCATTTATTGCCGTGGCTTTGTGGTTACTTATTCCTGATAAAGACGACAGCGAAGAAGTCAGCGTTTTAAAATACGGTGCCTTTTTTGCCAGCTGTATCTTATTTTTTCTGGCAGAAATTGGTGATAAAACTCAGGTGGCTACAGTGCTGTTGGCTGCCACTTATCCTGAAACCTGGCAGGTGATTTTAGGCACCACCATTGGCATGCTGGCGGCTAATGTGCCAGTGGTGTATGCCGGTAGCTGGTTACTGGAACGCATTTCGTTGGACTGGGCGCGCCGTGTGGCTTGTGCCATCTTTATGCTGCTGGGTGTGGTTACTATTGTGATGTACTAGCTGAACTGTTTGAGGTTCAAATCGAGCTTTATTGCGTCAAAGCAAATAAAAAACGCGTTGTATTGCTACGACGCGGTTTCATTCTTTCACAGTTGTTTACGTCAGTTATAAGGTGTTATTTTACCCTAAGTAATTGATGTTGCAGCCAACACAGCTGCAGCTTCAAATACGACGGCTAAATCAGAACACGGCCCGGACGCTTATGGCATAACGACGATCTGTCGTGAAACTCAGCGCATCAGTTCTGTCACCTGCCTGATTCATTTGATACTGGGTTTTGGTTTCAGTATTGAGCAGGTTACTGCCCTCTATGCCCACTTTCCAGTTGTCGTTAATGCTGTAGTACAAGCTGGCGTCCATCATGCCTGAAGCTTCGGCAAAGGCTGGTACGTATTCTTCAGACTCACGTAAGGTTAACAGGTACTCAGAGCGCCAGGTATAAGCCAGACGGAATGAGACAGCTTCGTACTCATACATACCGACAATGTTCATATTCTGATCGGAATAACCTTGTAATGGCAAGCCACCAAATACACGGAAGGTATTGCGGTTATCCGCGATAGGATTGCCATTTTCATCAAAACCCAAAGTACCTTCTGAAATGGCATTCGGGTCTTCCAGACCACTTTGGTCGATATAGGTGTAGTTAAACTGCAAACCTAAACCGCGCCATGCACCTGGCAACATATCGTAGAATTGAGAGTACGAAAACTCAGCCCCGCGGATAGTACCTGAACCGGTGTTCGCCGGGCCATAAGCCGATACGTCATAATCCACGCCGTTGTAGGTTACATCCAGATCAAATTGTCTGTTGCGGATAATGTTATCCAGCTTTTTGTGGAACAGGCCCAGGTTCACAAATCCACCAGGAGCGAAATACCATTCAGCAGTTAAGTCCAGATTAATGGATTCTTCCGGTTCCAGATAAGGGTTGCCTGCCAATGCAGTTACCTCAATATCGTCGATGGCAACAACAGGGTTATTGACTTCATCCTGATCCGCACCTGGCGTCTGCAGACGACGGGTGTAATCCAAATCCAGCAGACTAATATTGCGTGCATCCACTAAGCTTGGGTAATACAAGCCCTGAGAGGCTCCAACGCGCATCACCAGATCTTCGGCTACTTCAAAGTTCAGGTTTAAGCTTGGTAATACTGCGTTGTAATCTGTACCGTCCACAGTGCTCAATTGTGATTCACCAGAAGCGAGATCGTAATAACGCTTATATTCGGCTTGTTGCAGCACTGTGTTCAGAGAGGTGCCTGGCTCACCACGTTTTGTCGTTGATGGCTGCACAAAAGCACCGGTAGATTCCAACTGGTAATTAACAAAACGCAAACCAAGGTTACCTTTCACCGGTATTTCCAGATCGACCAGCTCAAAATCGCCGCGCACATAAAACTCTGTGCGTTTTTCATTGGATGAGCTGATGTTGTGTGCCGCATAAGGCCCTTCAACACGGTTGGGTTTATCGGCATAAGGGACATAAGTGCCTGTACAAACGCCGTTATTGGCCGCGCTCAGAGTGGCGTTGTGCCATCCGTCCTGACAGCCCTGACGTAATGATTCTGCATAGTTTTTCACCAGGTCCATTTTAGGGAACAGGAAGTTATTCACATTACCGATAAGAACTTTACCATTGTAATAGTCTGAGAAATCAACACGTTCAAACAGACCCGGGTTATTCACAGCTGCCGCCGCGTTCCGGTCATTCATATCCCATGGTGTACCAATAGCAGACCAACCTTCGTATGCAGTATCGCGCACTGTCAGGTCTTTATCTGTGTAGTAAAAACCTGTTTTAATGCTGGTGAACACACCATCGAGTTCATAGCTGGCGTTAAATTTAAAGCTGTCGGCTTTTGCAGTATTGTGCTCTTCCTGTTCCATACCGCTGCCAAGGAACAGATTAGGCACAGGTCCATTCCAATCACTATTTGGGGACCAACCCGGCGTCAGAATGTTATCACTCAGAAACTCCACTGTCGGGCGTTCGCCACGCATGTCAAGGAAGTAAGGGGATACTGCATGAACATGGTTACCGCGGGTTTGACCTGACATGCTGTAGTTATGCACCACTTTTTCAGAATCAATATGCTGGTAATCCAACTCAAGTTTTAAGCGGTCTGAGGCTTTGATTTTCAGGTTGAGTGAGGTGTCTTCCACTGTATTTTCGTTGTAGTTCCAACGGCTACGGTAAAAGAACGGAGTTTCAGGACTGACACCAAGTGCAACACCTGAGGTGACAAAGCCGTTGTCCGTTGTTAAAGGGTGGCCATTGGCCGCGTCATCTCTCCAGTTTTGAGACGAGCCCATAAAACCTTTAAATCCCTGAGCTGCCTGGCCTATTTGACGCTCATTCCACTCTAAAGATGCATCAGAGTTAATGTGTTCTAAAGTAGCGACTATGGTGTCGTCCGTGTTCGCCCATTGCAACGACGAAGTGAAACCAGTGCGTTCCCGATCATTATCTGCCGTGCTCATGTGAATCGCCACTGGTACATGCCAGACACTACCTGCTGGTTGACCCGGAAGTCCCGGACCATCCACAGGGGAGCTAGGGTCAACACCAGTAATGCCTCCCCACTGATCGGTAGTCGGAATAAATGAATCTCCACGGGAGTGGAAATTACCTAAACCCACGCCATCACCACGTGATTTATATTCTGACTGAGAACCTGCGATCAGAAAGCCAAATTTACCGTTTTTGGTTTCCCAGCTATCAGAAAAAAGGCCAGAGAAAGAAGGGGTGACTTCTTCGCGGAAATCACCATAGTTTGCTTTTGTACTGAAGGCTACGACTCTTTTGTCAGAGTCAAAGGGTTTACGGGTCACAAGGTTGACTGTGCCAGCTATGCCGCCTGAGATCAGATCGGCAGTCTGGTTTTTAACCACTTCCACTGAGCCCAGTAGCTCTGCGGGGAAATCCTCATAGCTCAGGCCACCCCAAGGATTTGCGCTAAAAGCGCCACGGCCATTCACTTCGGAGCGTACACGATCCAGACCACGAACTAATACTCCAGTGCCTTCATCAGCATAGTGTTTTGGGTCGTCAGAAGAAGCAAAGCGTTCAATAGTGACACCAGGAACACGTTGCAAGGCTTCGGTTACGGATTTATCCGGCAGTGCGCCTATGTCTGTTGCAGTGATGACATCTTTCACTGTATCGGCATAACGCTTCAGATCCTGGGCTGTCATGATACTGCCACGGATCCCTTTTACTTCAATAACTTCTAATGGTTCAGCCTTTTTTTCGCTAATGACACCGCTGTCATTTTTTGGCAAATCTTGAGCTGCCAGCCACGCAGGGCTCATGCCCAGCAAAGCTGCTGAAATAGCCAGACTAATTCTGGCCCGTTTAGTGCTTTTAATGTTGTGGTTATGATAGTTATTGTTGTGTAATTCAGACATAGTTTAAGTCTCTTCTGTTCTTGTTTTAATTCATGCAACCTGTCAGTCATGGTCCCGCTGACATCGCCATGAGATATTGACTCTGCTCTTCCTGTTCAAAGCTGTCATTACTACCATATATGCCAAGCTCTAATGTTACTTTGTACCATGATGATTAAAAAGTAAACATGGATTGATGAAAAAAAATGCGTCGCATTGTGTTGAGTTCTAGGCAAGCTGCTCTTTGTTATTGATTATTCATATGTTACCAAGTAACAAAAATGCTTGAGAAGTGAGTATTTTGAACCGCTGCAACGCTGCTTTCCCTGTTACGAACAGGCCCGGTTCTATAGGTTAAAGACAACTAATCACCAGAGCATGGCTTCAAAATTCTGAGTTGCGGCAGCAGCAGTGTCAGGCTTCACCGCGATGATGAGCTGATGATGATCTGATATAGACAAGCCATGAATTCCAAGTCGTTATATACCCACTTTTGCAGCCAGAAGTTAAGCTCTTGGTCAGCTATGGCGCGGGGTAATACTTTCGACTAAATTTTATTCGGCAAAAGAGCCAAACCAGCAGAGCTTAAAGTTAGTAATCTTCAGCTTAAACAAGTATAATGCGCGGCCATTTTTGGCAGGCAAAACCGAGTGAAGCAACAGATGCAAATGAATCAGGCCCCTTTAAGAAAATCCGCAGCAGTGGACCGCATGGCGGCCGAGCGGGGACTATTTTCTTATCCTAAATACTGGGCTGAGTCCTTTGGTACTGCACCATTTTTGCCAATGAGCCGGGCCGAGATGAAACAA
>Ga0180008_1000884_pt1 | contig 21386 bp, 39 predicted proteins | sample MM_PW_MetaG_FD_121121 | JGI IMG/M metagenome (GOLD analysis project Ga0180008, IMG submission 121121) | Groundwater microbial communities from the Aspo Hard Rock Laboratory (HRL) deep subsurface site, Sweden - MM_PW_MetaG | ecosystem: Environmental > Aquatic > Deep subsurface > Groundwater...
GCCGAATAGGGGCATCGGGAACGGTGCCCTTTTCTTTTTGGCATAGCACACCCCGTATTCCTTGCACTCCCTACCAGAAGCAATGCTTACCCCATTACCCAACAATAGAGAGGAAAGAGCATGGTAAAACTTGGCTCGCCTTCAAACAGGCTACCCAAGAAACTATTCCGCCCTTTATCAGCCGTCTCTTCTTGGCAAGACCAGACCCATGCCCGACCGGAAAACCGTCGTCGTTATCAGAAAGTGTGCATATTAATAGGCTGTTTAAACTCCGGGGATTGTGTGTTTCTTCAGAGCGGACGGAATGTTTTTTTGTTTTACGGCATCTTAGCACTGCGCGAACGCCACCCCACGGAGAAGCTGCCGACAAACCGTAGGGAATTGAAATAAAAAACCCCCGCCATTTTACAGACGAGGGTTTTTGGTGTTGGGTTTCGTGAAGGCCCTTAATCGCCTCCGGCTCGTTACCGAAACCGGAAACCCAAACTGAATATGTTGTGTTATTTAAAGTTTTCACACCCCCAGAGTATCAATATCACCTGATCTGTCAATAAAACCATGTCTTTTCTTCAATTTTATTTTCGGCACAAATACATCTTTGCCCTTCCCGCCCGGGCACGTATTCAGCTCGTAATACTTGCACCGCTCGATACATACCCACGGATAGACTTTCGTTTCCTTGACTGGGCACAATATCGCTTCCCGGCCCCGGCTGTGCGGGCTGACTATTTCATTCATTATATACCCTCCCAAAACTGGGTTAAAACCCGACCAGCGCGATATTAAAGCCCTTCTCGGCCTATTCCTGAAGCAATTCACCCATAGCAAACTTGCGGATGAACCTCGCGTCAGCTTCGTTATCGTCTTTCGGATCCCATCCCAATGCCCACGCAGCGGCGATTATCTCAGGTTTTTTTGCGTTCCCTTTCCCGGTTGCGTATTTTTTCAGGGTGCCGGTGTGGATCGCGGACGTTTGGATATTATGCTGCGCTGCGAAGGCTAAAACGTCAGTTACAAACCCGTAGGCTGATTGCGTTGCCGCCCCGCCCCGGTGATGGGCCTGCTCGTAATAGATCACGTCGATTGGATTCAACAGGGCTTGCATTACGTCCAGCCAGGCGCGAAACCGTAAAAACTTCATGCCGGGTGACTCACCCCGCTTAAGCGTGAAGTCCTGAATACCAGAATTCATTGCGCCGCCACACCCCCCGTGATACGCCGCCCATCCCGTCTTTGTCGCAAGATCAAGCGCTAAAATATTCATTATTTACCTTTCCCTACAAGCCATATTAAAAATATCAGCCCGAGCATGACCTGGATAGCCCAAGCTATTAAGATCGGTGACAATACCCACCACCATGACCATGATATCAAGCCAGCAAATTTCATGGCACTAAACATACCGACCAATGAGCCTACGATGAACCCAATGCATACTGCGCCGATAGTTGCATTTCCTTTCACCCTTTTCATCTTACCCCCTCATCAAAACATCGTTATAATCGCCCTTCTCAGGCACCCTCACCGTCACCACATAATTATTTGATAGCCTGTGGGCCAGAGCATAAGCAGCTTTCTGTCCGGCAAATCTGGCGTCCGCATCCCCAAATATCACAATCTTTCGGTATTTTTCAGGAGGTTCAAACTTAACCATCAGCGCCGTTGACAATGCCGCCCAGGTTGCGATAAATTCGAGTTGAGCAGCAGAGCACGCCGTCTCTATCCCCTCGGCCACACCCAACACACCAGCCTCAAACATCCCGCCCCCGGGTGTGAATAATTTCACTGCACCCCCGATGATAGGATCAACAACCGGCATCATCTTTTTTCTGCTTTCCATATCCCCCGATAAAAACGTCCGATGCAGGCCCACAGGATTCCCGGCATGATGGATTTTAGCGATCATCGCCGGATGCTTCGCTTGGGTTTCCCCATCATAGCACTCAGCGCAATACCGGATATTATCCGGAGTTAAAGTTATCTTCCGGGAATGCAGGTACACAGACACCGGATCACTTCCGGTCAATGGCACCGATGAAGTCCACAAATCATTTAGCATTTTCCGCTTTTGTCCGCTGTCCTGCTTTGGCATGGTTTGTCCCTGTTTGGTTGGCTTTGTCCCTGTTATTCCCGCTACCATGTGAAGCGCAGTCTTGAAATCCGTGTTTTTGCATTTTGCAACTAGGCCGACGCCTCCGCCAGCGCCACAGCCACGACAAATATAATCCCCGGTTCCAGTTCGATCATCGAAAGTAAAACGATCCTCCCCGCCGCATGAGGGGCATGGAACCGCTTTACCTATCTCGATTCCCAGCGCTTCGAATATTTCAGGCCACCGGCCAGCAGCGTCCCGGTTTACGTCATCCATGAAACTCATAATATCAAAAACCTCTAATTACGGCCTGTCGTGCATGACAGGCCGAGACTCGGTGTAATCGTCCATGATCTTGTTTATGTCCGGATCCTTGGCCTTTGATTTCGCATACCTGATATTTTGGTAGGTTATAAAATTGAGAAACGCCTGATCCGGCTCAATCGGCCCTGTCTCTTTTAACCCCTTCGGCCAAATACCGAATTTAGATTTATATTTCCAAGCCACCCAACCATCCGCGTATCTTGACCCGTCCTTTTTCGTATGCGTTCGCCTGTAATATTCCAACATCCCGTAAAAACGAGACTTCTCTTCCATTGTTGCCGGTTTCGGCCTTCGATCATTCAGTTTTATCAGTTCAGCCTCCGCAGCTTCGATCCTCTTTCCATAGTCCTTGATTCTGTATCCACACCGGGGACAAATGTTTCCGGTGAATATGTTCAAGCATTGGTCACAAGTAATTAAAGTCTTTTCCTTTTTCCGTTCAACTTTCTTTTTGTGCTTCTTTTCTTTTCCGTCGAGTGACCAAACCATGTCATCCTCGTAAAATCCGAGTTGCTGCACACACCCGCCATGATCAATCACGATAAAATCATCCTTTCCATCGAAAGGCCTAGCCCCCCGCCCAATCATCTGCAAATAAAGCCCGATCGATTTTGTTGGCCTTGCCAAAACCACACATTCTAGCATCGGCAAATCCGAGCCTTCCGTGTATAATCCAACATTCGTAATTACCTGCGTCTCACCCAATCTGAACCGGTTCAGAGTTTCTTCCCGGGTTTCATCACTTGAATGCGCATCGAGGTGTTCAGCAGACACCCCATGAGACATAAATTCTTTTGTCAATGCCTTGGAATGATTCACTTTCACCGCAAAAACCATCGTGCGCTTATCGCTTGCTATCCGCAGCCATGTATCAACGACATTGCCGATAACATCGGCCTGAATCATTACTTCATTCAGTTCTTTTTTTTCATAATCCCCCATTTTCATTTTGACCTTATAGAGTTCTCTCGGTGCTTCCGGCCCGTAATAAATGCCAGGAACCAAGTGCTTTTGTTCAATCAATTCAGATACACCGATAGGCTGAACAATGGCATCGAAATATTCGCCCATCCCGACGCCGCTCGAAAGCGTCGGCGTAGCAGTGACACCGATCACGATCTTTCCATTATAGTTTTTGAGGATCTTTTGATATGTTTTCGACAAAACATGATGTGCCTCATCTACCAGAAGAACAGAAGCGTCGATATAGAAACGATTAAACTCTAAGTTATCTAAATCTAAGCGTCTATTGTATGTTTGCATTGTCGCCACCTGACACTGACATTCAAGATCCCCTTCCGTCCCAGCCATTATCATTGCGGTATCAATTCCACACTCGCCGAACCTGTCAACCATCTGTTGAACAAGCTGCCGGCGATGCATCAACGCCAAAACCTTGTGTCCCTTCTCAACCGCGCTTTTTGCTATCCATGCCATCACATGGGTTTTCCCGGCCCCTGTGCAAAGCGCCAATAAAACTCGTTTCGAACCCTTCCGGATTTCATCACGAATCATGTTGACTGACATTTCCTGATATGGCCTCAAACAGAATTCCATGACATCCTTTCAACTGAAAATATCCATCCCTGAACAGTCGCCCCTTTGTAGGTTTACTACTTACTATATAGGTTATACCTTCGATAACAGAAACAGAGCTAGATAGAGAGACAGAGTTAAACGGTCGGGTGGGTGTCCCGACAAACTCCCGACAAACTCCCGATTTTCATTTATTTCTCGATGTGTATTCATCTCTATATTTCAGCAAGTTATCTACTGTTATGGTGAAATTGTTTTCGCTGTTTTTTAAATTAATTAATTTTTTTTCTTCTAAGATTTTGGAAAACTTCCGGAAAGTTTTTGGAGAAATTCCGGCAAATCTTGCCCAAACTTTTACAGGATAGCAGCAGGTGGCCCCGCTGCTGCCCGTCATTTGTTTGGCGATTATTTCCAAAATACGCCACCAAAACCCATAGATTTCTAATCCACCATCTGCAACCATGTCTGCTATTTTTTCATCATCCCACGTAGCAGATAGATGTTTAAGCCACCTCATCATGGCCTCGTTCGCCGTCGTCGCAATCCAAAGGAAGCTTGAAACAATAAACCATGTTCCCTTTATCGTCTACAGTTTGGAAAACGTCAGATGCAGAAATTTTGTATCTTAGCGCGATGTAATTCTGGATAATGATTGTTGCTTCGTCGGATGATAGTGTAATTCTCATGGTTGGCACCTCAAAAAAAAGAGATGGCTCTCGGAATGTGTGCTACCAGGGCTAACAAAACCCCCCGAATTAACGGACACTCCGAGAACCATCTCAGATTTTTAAAAAGCAATCTTATTGTTATATTCAGTAGCATGGACAACATCCTGGCGCGTTTACGCGCAACTGTCAAGCATTCTTTGTCTTTTTCAGAATTTTATCGCTCCCCCCACCGGCTCCCCAGCGTTTCTTCGGCGTGCCCTACGTAATCAAGCGACTGCATAAGCGTGGTCAAAACAAAAGACACGTCCTTGATTTTCGTATTGTCAGGGAATAAGTCTATGATTTTATTGACGTATTCAAGAGCCTCGTCCTCTGTCATCATTCCCCCACTTCCTTTACCGTTATTTCCCAATCCCCGTCATCCGGGTGGGAAATGTTCCTGGCGCCCTTGTTTATGCACCGCACTTCGACCCAGAGCGCTTTTTCAATTGACATAATCATTCGTGCCGATTCCCGGAATGCTGCCCGCGCAATGTCCAAATCGTTAAATATCGGCACAAGCAACTCTTTTTCCTCGAGCGTAAGTTTAATTTTCATTTGTCCCCCCATCTCGGTGAATGTTCCCTGAAATGGCAAGCCGCGCACTTCAGGCTAGTGTTTTTTTCCGTATCATCGCCCCCGGCGCCGCGGCTTTTCCCGTGTGCCCAGTGGCTCCCAAAGAATCCCCCGTGCAACGGTATCCAATCCCCGCACTCGGAACACCGGCCAAGTTGCCCCTCCCAAAGACGGCCACGCAGGGCCTCTTTAGCCTTGCCCCGCAGTTCAATCCGTTTTTTCTTGGGGTTTGGGCGCATTTTTGTCATCATGATACTCGTTTGCGAAAATCTTAGGCGATCCCCATCCGACGAGCGGGTTTTCGTTGATGAAGTCAAAAGGCACTTTGTTTTCCAAAAGCCATTTTTTCATCTCGTTTAGGTTGTTGCCGGTCCGACAGGTCCAGATGATAATAATCCGGGTTTTATCCGTCCACCAACCGCGCATCTTTTCAACCATCGGCTCGATTGGCTGGCCGATCCCAGGAAAATCATATACGACGATGGTTCCATCGAAATCAACAGCGTAGAAATAATATTTGCTGTGGCCGGTCAGGCATTGATCGAAACCCTCGTCATGTGTCGGCTTTTCATAGCTTTTTGCCATATATTCATGCACAGACGTCCATTGGGATTCAGGGATGCCGTTCGGTTGTTTCAATCGCCTGGATAAAGAAGCCCCATCGCCTGGACCCCAATCGATTGATATGAAACGCAGATTATTAAAAAGGCCGCCAAAATTTAAGTATCGTGCCCTGTCTGATCTCTTCATGTTTGTTCGGTCCACGACAACGCTGCATCCACCTTCCAGCGCAGCAATAATGGCCGCCGTTTCGGATTCATGATAGATTCCCCTTTTCGCAGGATCATAAAGCCCATATTCGCCGCCATGCACCATCGTCGTGATCGAGTCCATATTTACCACGACATACCCATCCTTGGCGTATTTGCTGGCAATCAGGCTTTTCCCTGTGCCTACATTTCCTGTGAAAATAATTAACTTTTGCATTTTAAGATCCTTTCAAAGTATCGGTTTAAAAAATTCCTTCCGCTGCGCCTGCCACGCCCGCCTTTCTTTCGCGTTTCGCTTGTTCCACGATATCGACTTCACGCCCAACTCCTTCATCTTAGCCAGTATTGTTTGATGGCATACGCCCAATATTTCTTCCATAACAAATGATGACGGGTACTTAGCATACAACCACTCAAGCATCCCTTTAACTGTTTTGTGGTTTGTTTTGTACTTGAAATTAACCCCCTCGACTATCTCATTCCAGAAAATTTGCAGCCCCTTGTCTGCCGGAACCACATCGTGTGCTTGGCAAAGGTGCAGCATATAACTCCACGAACACCCGATCATCGCCATGATTTCATTCCGGGTTTTCCCTGTCATCTCAGGCATATTATTCTTAAACCGTCGTGCCACCGGCTTGTCGTTGAAATGCTTGGGCTTAATACCTGCCATCCGACACAGATAAGAGACATACGGATATGTGCCGCATATTTCATCACAGATTTCCCTTATTTCCATCTCGGGGATTATGGCCTTAATCAACTCGAAGTGGTTCTTGATTTTCATTTGGTTTTATACCTGTTCATATTTTCAAGTTATGGCCACCTAACTGGGTTGGGTGATGATACCGTTCCTTGCCAGTACCATCGCACGCGTCACACGGTGGACTTCCGGTGTTGTCATAAAATCCAGAACCCCCGCAGGCCGTGCAGGATCTTAATCGCCACCCAAATACATATTTGTAATAGTGTTTTGTGCGTCTCTTTTTACGGTCTGTGAAATCCATATGTTCACCCAACGATTAGATCAGTTGTCGGGGGCGCTATGCCCATCAAACATCGACGCCTGTCAGGTGGATACGCACAATCCGGGCAGGGATCTTTAGACCCCAACATAGCTCGGTCAAATGCATCTGCTGGTTGGGCAAGCTTTTGCAGTTTGCACCATATTGGTATCGGGAAGGCAGCGTGACCGCTTCTTTTGCTGAGCTTGCATGATGGGTCAGTTTTTTTAATCCCACGATGTGAGCAGTCTATGCAATTGTCTATAAATAGAACTCTCATATTAATTTCTCCAGTTGCCGAACGCCTGGGTAACTTGCCCGGCCTGGTTAAAGATTTGAAGCACCCCGATTCACGGGTCAAGTTCACCCGCTGGTTCGATGTTTTTATATTTCTTCCAGTGACACTTTTTGAACGATTTCTTGCTTCCGCACGGGCAAGGTTTGCCTTGCATCAAAAACTTTCTCCGACGCTTCGATAATGGCTTTAACAACGTTGCCTCTTTTTCAGTCAGCGGCACTATGTCATTATGCCCGAGTCGTTTAGCTAACTCAGGCAAACCACCGTCGAGAAGGTTAAACATTTTTCCAGTTCTAAGATCCATTTCTCATTTCCTTTTTTTTAATCTAACGATAAGTTAAGCGGTGCGGTTAATTATATTTGCAAACCCGACACACCAGATCACCCAGCTCATTCACACAGCCCGGAATGCACCGGCTTTCCGCATCCGCTTCAACTCCTGGATAGGTGTCTTGCCTACGATAAACACAGTTTAAATATGCAAGGAAAAACCGGATTGCTACGTCTTCTTTACGACTGAATTCAACAGCTCCAGTTTTTCCACTAACTTTGGTATGTTTAATAAAGTTTTCATAGTCTTGATAAAAGTTCATCTTTTTTAACCTGCGGTTAGATCAGTTGTCGGACTATTTTAACCCGAACGCTTTGTCCAGCCCGTCGATCATTTCTTTCGCTACTTCGGGAGATAAAGGCCCCTGCGTAGCCCGGCCAACTGCATCTGCTGGTTGGGCATTCAAGGATCGAAAGGTCTTGTATTCCGCTTTTGATAAAAACTTGACGAAGGCGAAACAATCAGCGCATGTGAGCTTTTTGTGAGGCCCGGATTCAATAACCTGTAAATTAGTTGATTTACATTTCTTGCAGATCATGTTTCCTCCATTTGCCGAACTATTGCATCAGCCACCGGCCCCGAAGCTATTCTGAAGACTCCGATTTTCCGGTTGGCTGAATGCTCTGGTTAGCCATGATGCTTCCTGGCGATATCACCAAGCCAAGATGAATCTGACAGGAGTAGCATTTCTGCGCATTCATCCTCTATCTCTTCATCCGTTTGATACCGTCGTATGTGATTCTGAGATTCCTTCGGGTTTTCTTTTGAAAACAACTTTTTAACCCACTTAAACATGATATTATCCTTTTTGGCTAACGTCTGGGTAACTTGCCGGACCTATTCAGCCCGAGTTAAGGACGGTGAATTTTCGGTCAAGTTCAACCGCTGGTTGGGAATGGTTCATATTTATTCCGAAGTCTACAAAACTCTTCAAAATGCTTTTCCCCTTCTTGAAGTCGGTTTGCAGCCCATTCGGGTTCCAGCTTCACCAGTTGTAAAATATTGCATCGATTGCCGTTTGAGTCGAAGTAGTCCTTATCTAAATCCATTTATTCCTCCCAACGTAAGCATCAGCCACCGGCCCCGAAGCTATTCTGAAGACTCCGATTTTCCGGTTGGCTGAATGCTCTGGTCAGGCCCGCTATGATCTTGCACAGGCCATAATTGATATTGCCTATCTTCTTCCGAGAATCGCCGATCTAAATTATAAACTGTTTTGTGCCCATAGAAACCTCTATTGTTGGTGATGGCGGCATCCATTTTGAGCATTGTAGCCCACTGTCCTGGATAGTATTTACGGATCTTTCGCCATGCATCAGGGCTACCTTTGAGCGGACAACAGAAGCAAGATACACGGTCGAAATGTTCATATAATCCGCCCCAATCAAACCCACGTTCAAGGCAATAAGCCAAAGCATCAGCCTCGATCATCTCCCAATCTATTAAAGGAAAAAGGAATTGTTTACTGGAGGTGCATCCCAAATCCGTAGCCATGCAACCACAACTAAATTTTTTTTTATTTGTTCGGTGTTTTTCATCGAAGGCAAAGCCAATTAATGAGATGCCGTTATTTTCTTTGACATACTCATCGATAGCCCTGACCTTCAGACCCGTACACCAACGGCGGTGCATAGCGGGCCAACGGTATTTTAACAAAAGTTTATCGAAGGAATGCTTTGGCGTGACCCGCACTATTGGCACAGGCATGCGCTGCCTTAACTTTTCGATATGATTATGCATTTGCGGAAACTCCCATCCGCTATCGAAGAAAACAGCGGAGTGTATCGGCCAACCTTCCTCAATGCACCGTAGAAATAAGGCTGTTGAATCTTTACCACCGCTCAAATTGACTATGTATTGTCGCATATCTCCATCATGCCGAACGGTTAGATCAGTTGCCACACACAGAACGGGGTTTGCCGACCGACCCGGTATCAACACCCTCTGCCTGCCTTATACGCCGTTTCGCTGGCTGTGTGTGGTCAACTGAATCTTCTGGATAGGTGACGCTTTGGCCTGCGTACTCCATGCCATGTTTGAAACCATGAACCATGTGATCGATAAGAAGTGGCCGCAATGTTTTTAAAAACCAATCCACATGAGCCTCAGCCAATGCTTTTGAAACTTCGCCAGAATTATCTTTCATAATATTTCACCTATCGATTGCATCAGCCACCGGCCCCAGTGCTATTTTAAAGACTCCGAGGTTCCGGTTGGCTGAATGCTCTGGTTAGATTTTATTATCCTAATCTTATAGGTGGCACATAATTTTTTCCAGTAAACTCTCTGTATTTTGATTGGAGTTTATATACACGGTGTATCGCCTCTTCAATTTTAAGCCTGAACGCATCCAGCTCCTTATCAGTTACGTCTTCTGGGTTCTTGCTGTTTAAGATAGATAGTATATTTTCCATTTTTATTTCCTTTTTTAATCTAACGATAAGTTAAGCGGTGCGGCGACTACGGCCACACCGCAGGCATCTATCAGGCAAGGCTACCCCGAACAAAGGGCTATCACAGCGGCACTGCGTCGCCGCATCCGCTTCAACTCCTGGTTCGGTAAAATCAGAAAGGCGACATGAAAAAGGGATTCCATTTTTGACATATACGACATTTCCGGTTGTGCTACAAAACCACTGCCTACCACCATAGCGCAATTTCGAACAATCTATGCAATCCTCTATAATATCAATCTTGCTCATGATACAGCTCCTTTTTACCGAACGATTGTATCAGCCACCGGCCCAGGAGCTATTTTAAAGACTCCGAGGTTCCGGTTGGCTGAATGCTCTGGTTATGTTGTTGATTTATACTGAAACCACGGGCTAAAGTATCCCCAATAGCCGCATCTGCATTTACACGTGTACCCATCCAAATCACCCAAAGGCAACCTGCGGCCACACCGGCATTTTGTGTATGCAACAAATTTTTCCATTTTTATCCTTTCACATAACGTCTGGGTAACTTGCCCGGCCTCTCAGCCGGAGTTGAGGACGGTGATTCACGGGTCAAGTTCACCCGCTGGTTGGATTTTTTCCACCTCGTCGGGATATACAAGCACGTAAAAACCATAAAAAGATGCTGCATGTAGCCCCGGTTCTTCAATGTTGGTTTTGTCGGCCACGAAACCAATCGCGCCGTGTGGGATTAATTCGGGGCAGAGCGATTTGATCATTCTTATTTTCATATTTTAATCCAACGACAAGTTAAGCTGCGGGCGATTTGTGCCCGCAATAGAGACAAACTGATTTTGTATTATCAAAGTTCCAACTTAGCTGCGGAAAAGCGCAGCAGTTAGCCCGTCCGCTTGAACTCCTGGATAGGTGAGATTCTATGGTATCAATAAGTCCATTTTCAATTTGCCCTTGGATGTGAGGGGCAAGTGAATCCCACCAATTTTGAAAACCGATTCGCTCTTGAAAATAAACCATGACTTTCAATTCGATTTCGTTTGCAAGATTTTTCATAATTCACCTATCAGGTGGATAGACGGCTTGCCGCCCTATCGTGTTATACGGATTTGCCATGCTTAAACACCTCGATGCTGCCATGTTGCCACCAAATATAAAAATGGATCGCCCATACAACCGAGATAGCCGCTAAGACCACAAATATTGATGTTGTTGTTATTTGAATGGCCTGCGCGTCCATTATGCCGTCCTTTCAAAAAATATACACTTACCGTTAAATCCTTTCTCATTGAGCGGAATCATTTTGTGCAAAATGCTATCGTCGTTGTTGCATTCTTCATAATTCCAAAGCAAATGCGCCGTGTGGCACGGACAGCCCCATTCTTCAAGCATGTGTACGCAATTGTCACAATATTCATCATCATACATTATGCCTGCAGTTCCGTTCGGAAAGTAGCCCATTAGTACACCGTTCGTGTGATTTTATGATATGGTATATCGGTTATCGGTACGTTCAGGACAATGGATAGCCTCACCGCGTGTTCCCATCTCGGAATACGCTTGCCGTGAACCCACGTCCAAACAGTCGAGGGGTTGAATTTATGCTTTTTTATGAGCATCTTGCGGTTTGCCTTGATCAGTCGTTGGAATGTTATTGTCTTTTTCATGGAAAGAGTGTACTATATGTCTATTGTAAAAGTCAAGGGGCAAATAGGTTTTTTTTGATTCTTTTTAATAGAGGGCGATTTTATTTGACATGATGTCCATTTTTTTGCTTGACAGACTGGAATAATCGTAGTATCCTTTGCGAAACGATAAAACAGGCTCCCGGCTGATACGCCAGGATCGCGGAACCTACCGGAAAGCGATCAACGGTATCATCCGGGAATAATCCACCGGGAACCCAGCGCCGGATAACCGGCCCGCGCAGTACCGAGTAACAGTTTCTTGAGGGTGGTATATGTTAAGCTGCTCTTGCTACGATGACGATTTCGATTGGTGGTATATATCGCCAGATGACTTCACAATATTCAACAGCAGCCGCAGGAAGAGGTGTTGTTCATGCCGTGAACTGATCGACATTGGATTGCCATGTCTTGAGTTCGATCGCTGGCGGTATTCGGTATCCGAAGTTGAAGAAAATATTTATGGCAACGGCGGCGAAATCCGACTTGCGTCCTGGTATATGTGTGAGCAATGCGGGGAAATGTACCTGAATTTAACGGCACTGGGATATTGTCACTGGCTCGGCGGATCAATGCGCGATGACATAAAAGAGTATTGGGAATTAACAGGTTTTGTACCATCTTTAGAAACAGGTCTTTGATATTGGCAAGCAAGAGCGTAACCTCATGGACGGGCAGATGAACAGATGACTTCCGCAAGCCGAAAGGCCCCAAGGGAACGGCGGATTAGGCTGAGGCACTGCTCGCCCATGCCACACATCATGGGTTGGAAGCTAACAGATGACTGCCATCATTGTTTCGGAGGAAGGTTCAGGCACTTCCAGCCCATGGTAAATCCCTAAGATGGAGGCATCCTTTATGCAGAAATGCCACAGCGTTGTGGCCCACTTGAGTCTGGCCGGTGTAAGCCACGCACTACTCATCCTATCATGGGCGAGTAGCAGTTCAGATGAGGCCATGAAGCGCCTCTGTGCTTTTGCACCAACGCTCTGCCGCCCATGAACACCGCTTGCGGGGCTGAGTGGGTTCAGCCCCGCAAGCAACCGGAAAGCACATGATTCTTGACCTTGCCATAATCTGCTGGTGCATCATTTTAATAATGGGGTGGTGCGCTCTGGGGGCGATATGATAAAGATTGACCTGCGCGTAACGTACTGGATGGATCGTAAGGCAGAGACGATCACGATAACCGAGTCAGACCTTCAAGACATGGTGCAGCACAAGCACAGAATGAAAGGTATCGCCTGCCACGTCAAGAAGGTCACGGTTGAAACGTTGAAGATTGAAACGGGGGAATGATGCCTTGGTTTGAAACGAGTATGCCGGGCATTGACGCCCACTACACGCTAAACCCGGTCGAGGTTGATGATATCAGACCGGACATTCCATTGACGTATGAGGAAGCAGGGATGATTCAGCGAGAGGCTAAGGAACATGAAAGGGGTTTGCTGCAATGAAAATAATAATGAACACATATCCAGAACATCCAGGAGTACCACACGCAAAACCTGGTGATGAGGTTTTTTGGTCTATGGACAGGGGATGTTATAGATTGATTCGAAAGTCTGATGATAAATCTGTTTTCGCGACAGCGCCTACCAATAAGGATGGAAAGTTGAGATCATCTGGGAAAACCCCGCAACTGATCGGTATAATTGCCCAGATTAAATCAAGGGGCTGGGCGATGGAAATAGGTTGAGATGAAAATACTTCAAGTTATTCTATTGATTCTGGTTGGGCCGATCGCGTTTATCGTGTTCCTGCGAGATGAATGCAGCAATAGCAAGGGTTTGCGGGCAGAAAATCCGTCAGGTCGTCGAGGTCGGACGATCTTTTAAAACGAATACCATAGCATGGGTAAAAAGGAGGGGTGATGGAAGAACAAGCGAAGTTTGACCTGGTAATTGATGACAAGCGGATAAATCACGATGTCCAGACAGTTCAGGACAGTTCGCCTAACGCGGTTGTCATGAGGGCGATGAATAAAGGGTACCCCCCTGAGTTCATCGAAAAAATAATGGGGCTTCAGGAACGGTTCGAGGCGAATGAAGCGAGGAAGGCTTATTTTGAATCCTTGGCAGAATTCAGGAAAATTGCACCGCCTGTCAGGAAAGACAAGTATAATAAATATTTCGATTCACATTATACGTCCTTGGGCAATCTTCTCGAAACCTATAATCCGGTATTGGGGAGTGTCGGGTTATCACCATCGTTTTCGACTCCCGAACAAACAGACAAAACCATGCGGGTAGAATGCCGTCTAAGCCACCAAATGGGGCATTCTGAAAGTATCGGAATATCTGCACCTATCGACCAGGCCGCAGTGGGAAAAGTAAGCGGACAACGATCAAGAAACCCGATACAAGATATCAAGTCAACATTCACATATCTCAGGTCGGCAACTTTCGAGGCTATCTTAGGCGTCTCTGGAACGGAAGCAAGTTCTGACGACGATGGCAACTCAGCAGGTGCGCCAGACACCACGAAATACGATGAGTGGGTAGAGGCTTTCAATAATGCCACCATAGCCGGAATTCCCGGTCTGATTAAATTCTGGAAGGAGAACGGCAAAATAATTCAGAAGGAATGCGGTGCGGCGCCGGCGGGCAAAATTTACGATATGGTTGTGAATGCCAAAAAGGAAATGGCGGCGCCGGAGCCCGGGAGCTTAACCGAATGATCGAGCTTGATGTCCCCCAAAAATCGGCTGAATGGTTTGCTGCTCGTCTTTCCATACCGACAGCGTCACAGTTCAACCGCATTATAACCCCAGGCGGCAAATTGGTTAAGGCTGAAGTTAGGCAAAGGTATATTGACGATCTCGCAGCAGAAGCGATATCCGGCATTCCTACCCCACATTATGTATCATGGGATATGAAGCAAGCAGCCGAAACTGAAGAGGACTCAAGGCGAATCTATGCCATGAACCATGAAGTTGAGGTAAGGGAAATCGGGCTGTGCTACAAGGATGAGTGCAGATTGTTTTCCTGCTCACCAGATGGTCTTGTAGATCCCAATGGCGGTTTTGAAACAAAAGGAACCATCTACGGTGGTCTACAGTTGGCAAGACTTCGTGATAACAAAATGATGCGAGAACACATCCCCCAGGTTCAAGGCAGTCTTTATGTGTGTGACCGAGAATGGTGGGATTTTCAGTCTTATTGCCCAGAATTGCCTGTTTTGTGCATTAGGAATTACCGGGATGAGAAGTGGATTAAACTGCTTGCCGAAGAGCTTGAGCGATTCTGCTACGACTTGGCATGTGCGACGAGGAAGGCTAAGGAGGTTTTTTAATGCGCCAGCCAGTGCCCGTATTCCTTGGATTCGTTGAAGATTCCGGCAAGCTAAAAATGCTGCCCTACGTCCGCGAATCTGTCAAACGGTGGACCGCCACACTTCGGGGGTGCGAGGTTGATATAATAATCCGAAAGCATAAGAAGAAACGCACGAACGATCAGAATGCATACTATTTTGGGGTTGTCATTCCCATCTTGGCGAATCATTTCGGTTATGACAATGCAGAAGATGTTCATTCCGATCTGAAGCAGAAATTCAACCCGGTTAAGAGCAAGATCGATCCGAACACAACAATCGGTGGCAGCACGGCAAAGATGTCTACAATTGAGTTTATGGCATCTGATGACAGTTACGTTGAGAAAATTTGCCGATGGGCGGCTACTGAGCACGGTATCTATATTCCAAGTCCCCAAAAAGCTGAAGGAGGAGAATGATTATGGAACAAAGCGTAGTAGAATACAATGTCACGGATGCGGCAATCGCAGAAATGGAATCAATCTACATGGGTCTTTCCATTGACGATCTTGAAAACAAGGAACAATTTGACTCGGTTCACTCAGCCCGGATGGTTGTCAAGGGCAAGCGAGTTGAAGTCGAGAAGCGCAGGAAGGAACTGAAAGTCGATGCGCTCGCTTGGAGCAAGAAAGTTGATTCAGAAGCCAAACGCATTTTTGGCAAGCTGGAACCTATCGAAACCCATTTACAGGATGAAGAAAACAAGGTGATCAACGAACAAAAGCGAATCAAAGCCGCGGCTGACGAAGCCGAACGCAAGATGGTCCAGAAGCGGGTTGATGATCTGTTCTCATTCAACGTGGTTGTCTCGATATTCGATGCAGCCAGCTTAACCGATGCCGAGTATGTCGATGCGCTTGAACATGCTCAGGCGGCGTATAATGCTGAACAGGATCGCAAGGCCAAGGAAGATGCCGAACGGAAAGCCGAAAACTACCGCCTTGAAAAGATTCGGTTTGGGCAGGAAGCTGCCCAAGCAAAGATTGACGCCGCGGACAAGCGCCTTGCCGCCGAACGCGCGGCCCTGGAAACCGAAAAGAAAGCAGAACAGGACCGGAAAGACCGGGAAGCATTCGAAGTCCAGGCCAGAGCAATCGCAGAGTCAGAAGCAAGGATCACGGTTGAGCGTGAGGCCATGGAAGCAAAAGAGAAAGCCGATAGAGAAGAACGTGAAGCCCAGGAACGCGCTGCCGCCGAAGAGGCTGAGAGGGTACGACAGGAATCATTGCGTCCGGACAAAGAGAAGTTGGGAGTCTTTGCGAAAACCCTGATGGATCTTTCCGGACCCACCCTGACAGATATAAATGCTCAAGAATGCCTTATATGGGCATTGCGCGAGATCCAGCGGATTGCCTACCAGGTTCAGGCTGAGGCTGAAATGCTTGGCTTGTCGTTGGGCGGTGACCGCATGGCGCGAGATTCAGCGGCGTGCTACGCGGCAGCGTGGAGTGATGAAGAATGTCCGGAATGCGGGCATAAGTACGTGGCACGTGATCGGTTTGGTCGGTACTGCGGTAATTCTAAATGCGGGTGGGTTGAGGGTGGGAAAAAACCCGATCTAACCGTTCGGCGAGAGGATAATAAGGATAATGATGAAAAGTGAGCTCGACAAACTCATAACGCATTTTCAATCTATGTATATTGCCCATAAAAAAAATGAATGTGGTTTTTTTGAGGGATGCTTGTACTGTGAGTGGGATGCTACCGAACCCAAAGCTGCAGCAGGCCGGGATTGTAGAACGCATAGATGCCTTGAGTGTGGCGCCTGTTGGAATCGTTTAAACCCGCTACAACTTGGAGGTATATCGATGACATTAAAAGAAGCAAATAAAAAAATGGCCGACTTGCTTAGAGAAATCAAAGATGCAGGATATGTGGTCTTGTCTTCCGTGCCTGCTCCAGGCAAAGGAAATTATCGTTTAGAAGAAATGACCATTGACGGCACACATGTAATAGAACGAGATAATACACCATTTAAAACAGGACAAGGTATGGATACTTGTGGTATTTGTCGCACGACCATTATAGGTAATATATGTAACTGTTCTTTTAGGCCTTTCAGCACGGAAGGGAAAATCAAGGCCCTTTGCCCTATTTGCAAAGAGCCGAAGTGCAACAATTCGGAGTGTGAAAAACAATGACATTTCTGATAGCTATGGTGCGAATAGCACTTCTTTTTTATTCACAGGATCTGCTGAAGGTGCCCCGAATCTGCGAACCATGATATAAAAGAACCACGCTATGACCCGATTAAGTCCGCGGTCTCTGATCTGCGTGTAGAATAATCTATCCGCCATTGGCCTAAACTCTTGAGACATTAATCCTAACCTCATCATCTGATATGGAATATCATGGAACATAGAAGGAGTAAGCGTATAGTCATTATCTGGACAGCCACCAGAAGCACCGTCCCAGGAATACCCTGCCTTGGCCGTCAACGTCCCGCCCATACTCAGATGAAAAAATTTATGATCGAGCGGAATTAATGGCCGAAAATCAGTTGAACAAGATTCATCTTCGTAGAGTTGGTGCTTATATCCGGTAGTATATTTCACGGTTTATACCCTTACAAAACCAATAATTTATAATTTTTTATAAACTGCTCGACCGTGCCCTTGCCAATCTTAGTGTTAAAATGCTTTTTCCAGTATCGGGCATGTCCGTTAATATCATCAGCCTCGGCCAGGGGTTCTTTCACTCGCCAAAGGTGAAGCCTGGTCATGATAATTTGATACGGTATGTTGCCCTCAAGGGCATATTCTGACAGATAACTTCCGCCGGTTATTTTGTGCAATTTTGAAACAAAGAGCGGTCTGAATGCCAAATAATTTTCCCAAATGTCAAGCTCCGTATCAATCTCCATGTTGAATACACCTCGCCCAGGGCCGCCCCCAATTTGCCTGAGATATACTCCGAGGCGTGTCTCCTGCGCCGATATACCCATCATTAGATTCATTGCCGATTGCGAGTACATTTTATTGTCAAACGACAAAATAACCCGGGTCATCAAGTCCCATATCTGGTTTTTATCCATCTCATTCTCTTTTCGGCGAATAATTAGTAGGCACTTCGTGTATACCATTTATGATTTTCTGATCTATCCGAACCAACTGTCCCTCAAGACTGCGAAACCGTGAGAGATATTCCGTTTGCGCGTTTTCTCTTGCAATCTTGTTTTCTTTCATAATGTCCAGGATGCTTGTGAGTTTCACATCAATAACGCTGATCGAAATATTATGAATGGCTATTTGATTTTTACTTTTTTCTATTTCTTTAGCATTCCGATTAACGCTTTGCTTGAGTTGGTTCATTGTCAATCTCACCGCCGCAAACGCGCCCCCCGCTCCAAACAACGCGCTTCCTAACATCCAGAAAAGTCTGAAATCAAGTTCGGTTGCCATTTTACTTCTCCAATCAGCTTGGCTTGTGCACTTTTATCTGTTGCTCGAAAAACTCCTCAATCGTCAACGTGTGATGCATCTTGTATCCGTTCGTAGCAGCATCACCCACATAAATGTCAGTAATGCTACGCTGATAAACAGGCACCCACTTGCCCTTGACCAACATCTCAACCCAGCAATGATGGCCATCTTCTTTAAATGCGATCCGCACCTCGGCCCAAGGCTTTTTGTTCCGCAAGGCGAACGCTACACCGAAGCATTGAGCCACGCAATGCAACGTTCCTATCGGCGCTAAAGTCTCTTCGATCATTTTATTATAACCCCGTTAGTAAAGAGTCCCGTATAAATAAAGCATGTTAGTCGCACTTCCCGCCGTTCCGTCCACTACAACCTTAGCGTCAATAACAGTACCCGCTGCATAACTTTTATTCTTCAACGGAGTTGTACTCGGTATGGGCTTTAGGATAACAACATCCAAGGCTGCATCGAGATTCGACAAGGAGTTTGCCGGAATGAAATCTGTTTCCGCAGTGTTTTGTCCAATACTCATCGTTACCGTATATGCATCGCCTCCGGCTACTACTGTCGCAGAATCAAGAATTGTCCCATTATATCCTGCCGGAGTGGTGAGAAGCGCGGTATCAGCAGACGCCGCAAGTGAAACATTCTTCACACTCAAAAGACGCTTGACGCCTTTCTGAAGGTTGATTGGAATCACTTCAGAAACTACCCCGTGAAGTTCGTTGCCGGAAGTATCTACCCAAGTCCCCGGAGTGATTCCAGGCTGTTCGAGTTGAAGGACGCAACCGATTTGAACAAGTGAAAAATTGTCAAAATCACCCGCTGCTGTAGCCGTTGTTTTGGCATATATCCCTAAGAAATCAGTTGTCGTATAAGGTTCAATCGCTGTAAATTCAATCATTTGACCTGTCCCGGCAACTGCATCTCCCAGAGTTTGTCCTGTAGCACCCCCGAGTTTAAACTCAAAACCTGCCGTGGTCTCAGCATAATCATAGGTCAACCGGTATCGTTTTCCTATTTCAAGAACAGTTCCAATATTCGTGAAGGTAATCTTACCATACTGCCCGGTTGCACTGGCAACAATACTCAAATCGGTAGTTTCATCCCAAGTAGTCCCTATGTCAACATTCTCCCAATTTGTAGCACCTCCAGTGAAGGTCCTGTCCGTTGCGGTAGTAAAAAATTCCGTCTGACTCGCCCCGATATATTTATAAGGCACAGGCGCACCTGATGAAAAGGCTTTGACTTCGGCTGCGGTTAGGGCAAGGTTGAAATAATTAAAATTAGCTATTTCTATGTCGGAGTATTCACTGCCATATCGTCCAAGATACATTGTAGCGTTGGTATCAATATCTCCCGCTGTCATAGCTATGTCTACAGTTAACGCAACAGACTTACCATTAACATATACATATAGAGCGTCACTTCTATCACCAACTATACCCAATGTAGTCCACTGGTTAACAGCTATTACATTCGCATTGGTCGCAGTATACTGAAATTTCGTTGTAGATTCTTCTTTTCCAAGAATCAGTATGCCAGTCCCGTTTGGAAGATTTATATAAAATCTATTATTAACATCCTCATAACAACCTACAAGATGTAAACTCACATCAGTACTTAAAGTTTTAAACGTAGAGACATAAGTAAAGTCCCCAGTTCCGTAGTCTAACTGTGTGTCCTTAAATGTTCCGAGAGAAATATAACTACCCACCCCATCAAACCAGTACGCAGGCCCCTTGCTCGCCAGGTCTGGGATGTTCTGGAGCCCCTTGAAATAACTCCCATCGCCTGCGACATCGCCAGTGAGCGTAGGCGTTGCGATTGTAGGACTTGTTCCTCGAACCACATCTCCTGTCCCCGTTGTGCCCGTTGGAGTATATGCAGTGCCACTTGAAGCAACCAAAACCTGACCTGCGGCTGGAGCCGTAGCCGCGATACTTTGCAGCAGGACATGTGTTTTCAACACCGTCCCATCAAGCGTTAAACCAGTTCCAATCGAAGTACCGACGACACTCTTCAAAGCAAAGTTTTCTAAAATGGAAGCATTTACAGGAAGGTGAATCTGATAAGCGACAGCGTCGTAATAAAAATTAATTATACCGTAATTACCCGCTCCTGGGGCGACGGCTACAACTCGGAGATAAAGTCGTTTTGTGACTGGAACAGTGATCTCTGTAGGGACATGTATATGTGATAAGTATTCAGTTTTTGTTGTAGTTAAATTGGCAGTTGAATCACTATTCGATCCAATTTGGACAAAGTTGCTTGAACCATCAGAGTCAACATAACCTAATTGTAAATAGATAGTGGTATCTTTAACGGAGGCAACAGTTGTCAGCTTCGCGGCATAATGAAGTTCAATAATGGCTGCACTTGGCACAGTGAAGGGAGCTTGTGTATCAGCTTCGGAGGCAACAAAATAAATAGTACTTAGCGTATCTGGAGAAGCATTCTGTGTTTCTGTATACGAAGCCTCGGCATCGGTTAATGTCTGATCGAGCGTTTTACTGCCTATCCAGAAATTAAAAGAAAATCCAAGATTGTTGAGAAGTGTACGATAGTTAACTGCATCCGTGGGTTCAACAGCATCTGGGACGCTGAGGGAAGTCGCTGAGATAGCCCCTCCAGTTATCGTTATCGCCACCCCGGACGCCGTGGCTGTACTCACTACCACTCCGTCTACCGTTGTAACGATCGAGCCGGTCCCGGTGTCTGTTACAATAACACTTGAATCTCCATCGACAATCCGGTTAGTTCCCCACCCGGCAAGTGGTATCGGAGGCCCGCCATAAACTAAGCCGGTTACTATTAGCAAAATTAATGCCGTATAAATGGTTATTCGTTTCATTTTGTTCTCCTTAATATGGAGTTCTATATGGTGAATAATAATAGATTCTTATAGCTCCGCTGGCCCA
>Ga0180008_1000885_pt1 | contig 21343 bp, 12 predicted proteins | sample MM_PW_MetaG_FD_121121 | JGI IMG/M metagenome (GOLD analysis project Ga0180008, IMG submission 121121) | Groundwater microbial communities from the Aspo Hard Rock Laboratory (HRL) deep subsurface site, Sweden - MM_PW_MetaG | ecosystem: Environmental > Aquatic > Deep subsurface > Groundwater...
ACCAAAAGAAAAGGTATGTTGGCTTTTCAACCAACCGAAGTGAGCTCTGCCACGTTCACCTGAACGGATAATTTCAAACATTTTGTATCTCCTTAATCTTGTAATGAATTGCATTAACCTCCAATAAGTCCACTATAGAGCGAAAAAGGCAGGACGAAAAACGGAGAAAACTGACGCTTTAGTTCAAAATTATTGAACATCAAAATTATGCAACATCAGTCCGTGGTACAACGGATGTCTGCTCACCAGACAGCTACAGCTTATAGACGCTATTCAACTAATTTTTACAATGCTACAGTGGTATTGATTAACTCTCATCGTTGGAAAAAGGAAAACCCATGACCACCATTATTACCTTAGTTATTGCCGTCGTTATCCTGTTTTTTATCGCCAGCATTTATAACCAACTAGTGAAACTGAAAAACCGTTTTCAAAATGGTTTTGCCCAAATTGAAGTGCAGTTAAAACGCCGCTACGACTTAATTCCTAATCTGGTGGAAACAGCCAAAGCCTATATGTCGCATGAGCGCGAAACACTCGAAGCTGTGATTGCTGCACGTAACAGCGCCATGACTCAATTAACTGCAGCGGCGGCTCAACCAGGCGATGCAGCAGCGATTAGCCAACTCGCAGGTGCAGAATCTGCACTACAAGGTGCCATGACAAAATTCAGTATGGTGATGGAAGCCTACCCTGATTTAAAAGCCAATCAGAATATGATGCAGCTGACGGAAGAGTTAACCAGCACTGAAAACAAAGTAGCCTTTGCCCGTCAGGCCTTTAATGACGCAGTCACTGAATACAACAGCTACAAGCAGAGTTTCCCACCGGTGATTTTTGCCGGTTTATTTGGCCATCAGCAAGATGCTAAATTACTGGAGTTTGCGGATAGCGCCGAAATTCAAGCCGCGCCTAAAGTGAGTTTCTAACTCTTCGTACTTGAAGATACAGCTTTGTTGACTGCGCTTTTCACCTCATCCAAGCTGGATTGGGAATCACGGGCAGGGATAAATCCTGCCCCTATGCTGTCGCCGCCCTGCAGCGTCAATTACTTTGAGTATTACGAATATGGCTGTTGATTTTTTTGCCGCTCAGGACAAAGCACGCAGCAATACCAAATTACTGGTGGTGCTGTTCAGCCTGGCCGTATGTTGCCTTATTGTGCTGACCAATATTTTGCTGCTGGTGACTTTAGGCTTTATGGAGCCAGAGCACTACCAGTTACTGCTTAATCCACAAGACCCCAACTGGCTAAGTCAGTTACCCTGGCCCATGATGGGCTGGGTCAGTTTAGCTGTGTTTGTGGTGATAGCTGCAGTGGTCAGTATTAAACAGGCAGAGTTAAGTCAGGGCGGTCAGGTGGTTGCCAAAGCTTTAGGCGGCAGCCGTCTTGATCATGCTATTGCTGATGCAAAACAGCGGCAACTGCTGAATGTGGTAGAAGAAATGGCCATAGCTTCAGGTGTACCCGTACCACCAGTGTATTTAATGCCTGAATCCTCTATCAACGCTTTTGCAGCAGGTTATTCGCCAGCCGATGCAGTGATAGGTATTACTCAGGGCAGCCTGAACCTTTTGAACCGCGATCAGCTGCAAGGTGTGATAGCTCATGAGTTCAGTCATATTTTAAACGGCGATATGCGGATGAATATTCGCCTGATTGCTTTGTTGCATGGCATCGAGTTTATTGGTCATGCCGGTTATTTCCTGCTTCGAAGCGGCAGCCGCAGAACTGCGGTAGTGATCGGTAGTTCAAAATCAAAAGACAATGGCGGTGGTATTTTAGGTTTGGCTTTGGGCCTGATGGTATTGGGTTATTTAGGCACCTTTTTTGGCAGCCTGATTAAAGCTGCAGTAAGCCGCCAACGTGAATTTTTGGCGGATGCCAGTGCTGTGCAATTTACCCGTAATCCAGCAGGTATAGCGGGCGCACTAAAGGCCATAGGCGGCGCGCATTCTGGCAGCAAGGTAAAAAATCCGAATGCCGATGAAATGAGTCACTTATTTTTTGGTGAAGCCATCAGCCGCTGGAGCAGTTTATTTGCCACTCATCCGCCGTTAAAAGAGCGGATAAAACGTATTGACCCCAGCTGGGCCGGGAATTTCCCTACGGAAGCAGAATTGATGCGACAAAGTACTGCGCCATCATCTGAACATCAAAGCACAACTAACCCACGCCAGATGGCCGGAGCCGATAGAGCTGCGACCTTGCTTGCAGCCCTGCCTCCTTTGTTGCTGCACAGCAGCCGTCACCCAGCTTCAGCTCCGGCTCTTTGTTGCGCTTGCCTGGTGCAACCTGAGCATCTGGCTAAACAGTGGAATTTAATTAAAAACCTCGGCCACGCTGGTTTATTGCAGGATGTAGACAAGTTATATGACGAGGTCAGTAAACTTGCCGCTAAGCAGAAATTACAACTGGTGCAACTGGCGGTGCCAGGTTTAAAACAACTGTCCAAACAACAATTTGAAAATTTCCAACAGCTTTGTCAGGCATTAAGTCAGGCTGACGGTGAAGAGGATTTGCTGGAGTGGACTTTACTGAACTGGCTGCAACATTGTGTTGGCAGTCAATTTGACGTACAGCTGCTGCATAAACAAGATAAAGCCAGCGAGCTTTCCGCCATAGCACCGGCGGCTATGGCTTTGTTGGCTCTTTGCGCCGATCAGGTTGTGCATGCAGAACTGCAACAACAAGCATGGCAAGCAGGTGTTAAAGTCTTAGGTATGAACACGGATACTCAGAGGCCAGCCGTCAGCTTTGAGCAATTAAAACATTATTTGCCAGAGCTGATGCACAGTACACCACAAGTTAAAAAGCAGTTATGGCTGATGCTAAAAGCTGCTGTGCGTGCTGATGAACAGGTGAATGAACAGGAAGAAATGCTGCTGCGTGCTTTAGCCTTATTACTGGAAGTACCTGTTAGCCCCGATGAATTCAATCATTAAGCCCGTCATAAAACAGACCAGAAACAAATCGCAGTCAGTTGTTCTGACTGCGGATCAGTTGCTCAAAGTGTTCTGCCGACAAAGGCCTGCTGCACAAATAGCCCTGATAATAATCACAGCCTTGCTGGCGTAAATAATCCAGTTGAGCTTGCTGCTCTACCCCTTCAGCCAAGGCCTTTAAGCCCAGAATATGCGCCATAGAGATAATAGCCGTGACTAAAGCCTGGCTTTCACTGTTATCAGCAACATCATCGACAAAACTCTTATCAATTTTCAGCACATCCAGTTGATAACGTTGCAAATAAGCAAAAGACGAATAGCCTGTACCAAAGTCATCAATGGCCAGATTGACACCCATTGTATGCAAATCGGACAACACCAGCTCAGCTTGTTGCTCCCGCGACATAATGGCGCTTTCAGTCAGTTCCAGTTCTAATAATTCCGCCGGAAAACCAGTGTCTTTTAATATCTGCGCAGTTTGAGCACCAATATCACCATGACTGAACTGATGCGAAGACAAGTTCACAGCCAGTTTTAAATCAGGTAAACCCGCTTTGCGCCACAAAGCCCCCTGACGGCATGTTTCAGCCAGCACCCAGTCGCCAATGGCGCCAATCAGCCCTGTGTCTTCTGCGATAGGAATAAAACGTCCTGGAGCTATCAAACCTTCCACCGGATCGTTCCAGCGTACCAGCGCTTCTGCGCCAACAATACGACCGGTTTTAATATCGATTTGTGGCTGGTAAAAAACTAAGAACTGGTTTTGCGCTAAAGCACCACGCAAGCGGGCCTCTAAATCAATACGCTGACGGGCATAAAGAGTTAAATCATCCGAATAATAAGCAAAACGGCCACGCCCCTGCTCTTTCGCTCTGTACAAAGCCGCATCTGCATTGCTGAGCAAGGTTTCGCCTTCCGCACCATGATCTGGGTAAAGCGAAATCCCAATGCTGGCACCAATACGAACTTCGGCATTGTTGCTTAAAATCCATGGCTGACTCATGTCCTTAATCAGTTCAGTGGCAAAACGGGCGGCATCTTCGCTTTGATGCAACTGTTCGAGTAGGATAATAAACTCATCGCCGCCAAAACGCGCCACAGTATCAATATCTCTTAAGCGCTGCTTTAACGAAGCAGCCACCAGTTTAAGCAGCTCATCACCAGCCGGATGGCCAAAGCTATCGTTGATGTATTTAAAGCGGTCTAAATCAATCATCAATACAGCAAACTGATGCTGATCCCGTTTAGCCAAATCTACCGCATTTTGTAAGCGTGAACTCATCAATAAACGGTTTGGCAAATCGGTCAGCACATCATGGTGCGCCAGATAAGCCAGTTCCTGCTCTGAAGCTTTGAGTTGAGTAATATCAGCAAATACAGCAACATAGTGACTGACTTGTTGAGCCGCATCGACAATGGTATTGATGCTGAGCAGTTCAGGGTAAATTTCACCGTTTTTGCGTCTGTTCCAGACTTCGCCCTGCCAGTGGCCCTGCTCGGCCAGCTCTTGCCACATCTGGCGATAAAAGGCCTGATCATGGCGACCTGAGCTAAACATAGCAGGGGTATTGCCAATGACTTCATCTTCCTGATAACCCAGCATATGCAGCAACGACTGATTCACCTGAATAATACGGTTTGACGCATCCGTCACCATAATACCTTCGCGGGTACTCTCAAATACCGCAGCGGCTTGTTGCAAGGACGATTCAAACTGCTGTCGCTTCACCGCATTACCTAAAGCCGTGGCCAGCATATTCAATGCATCCAGTTCCACCTGATTCCATTCGCGACAGCTATGATGTTGCTCTACGCCAAGCAAGCCCCACCAGACCCCATCGACCATAACCGGCATCAGTGCTATAGCCTGAATACGAAAACGTGTCAGCATAGGCTGCAACATCTTGTCCATATCCTGCGCCAGTCCGGCTACCATAGAGCCTTTTGCCAGTTGCTGAATGGCCGGATACCAGCGGGACACTGTGTTATTCAGCTGTTTAAAAGTACGGACATGTTCTTTCTGGTCACGCCGCCACTGAGTTAACAAAGTGCCTGTCACCAAATCATGCTGCATACTGTTCTGGTACAGGTAAATGGCATCAACGGCTAAAGCCCTGCTGATGGAAGGCATCATACTACGCAGCAACTGCAACCAGTCACTGTGCTGTAAAAAGCGCGCTGCCATATCGGCCAGATTTGACATCACCAAGGCTCTTTGTTTCAGCTCACGGCGAAACTCTACCTGAGCACTGATGTCATCTATGGTGACTAAAACACCGGATAATTGCTCCCGTTCAAACAAAGGTTCTGTATTTAATTTCAGCCAGCGTTGTACCCCGCCACGTTCAATGCCTATAACAACATCACGGATAGATACAGGTACTTCAGCCCGCAGCACCTGATTGCTGGGGTAAAGTTCAGCCGGATACTGTGAGCCATCCTCGTAAATGGTTTTCCAGTCTTCCACTGTAGGGATCAGACCCCGCATTTCGTCCAGGCTTCGGTGCAGGATACGCTCTGCTGCAGCATTGGCATCGACAATGGCACCAGTCCTGTCATGTAAAATCAAGCCTTCCGACATCGTATTAAATAAGGTGGTTAACTTATCGTTGCTTGCTTCCTGTTCAAATCTGGCTTGCTTCAGTTCAGTAATATCGACCATAGCACCGATAATCTGCGGCTTATCATCCTTCAAAGCCGCGAGTAACCGTAAATCATCACGGATATAACGGATAGCGCCGGATGCATCAAAAAAGCGATACTCATGGCGGTAATGCCCATGCAACAAGGTTTGTTCTATCGCGCTGCTGGCCAGAGGCTTATCATCAGGATGAACGCCATTTTCCCACCATTGCTCGCGCAGAGCCTGTTCAACACTATAGCCAAACAGCCGCTCGATATTGCTGCTGACCCAGCTGGTTCTGCAGCTGACGCCATCCAGTTCGATCCGGTGCAATACGGTAGAACTGGCAGTAAGTATGGTATCCAGTTGCTGGGAATTTTGTAGCTGTTGTTGGTGGCTGCGGTTTAAATCATCATACAACTGACGTTTTTCAGTAACGTCATCAAAAGTCGCTAATAACAAGTCAGCCTGTCCTTCCTGACTGAATCGCTGCATCATCAGTTTTATGGTTAATACTCGCCCGGCGCTGTGACGTAGCTGAATATCCGATTCAACACTATTTTGTTCTCTGGAGACAAAACTGGTCGCCATAAACTGCTCTGCACTTGGAGCTAAATCACGCAAAGACAGCGCCAGTAACTCTTCTTCTGAATAACCAAGCACCGACTGCAGCTTTTTGTTGACCCGGATAAAAGGCTGATGGGTACGGGATAAAATAGCCATACCGGAAAACGGCAACTCAAAAAAAGCCTGAACAGTTTTGTCCTGTTCTGTCTGTTTGGCAGCGAGCGCCAACTGATGCGATTGAATAAGTTCGCGCCAATAAAACAAAGCCCCCAGCACCAATAACATTAATAAGGTGCCAGAGATCATAGACATCCACAATAACAAGGTATCCAGAGGTAACAGTACTTCTGCCACATCAATTTTACTGAGCAGCATCCAGTTGGTTTGCCGTACCGGCGTATAAGCACCCAATACAAGCTGGCCACGGTAATCCAACTCTTCGGCAGTATTAAATTGACGTTGACGCAAAGCTTTAGCCGCCAGCAAAGGGCCATCTATATCCGCGTCTTCAAGCACGGCATGCTGTGGCTGACGTAACGGATTTAAAAACACCACTGAACGACCTTGCTGCTGAACCAGCAATACTTCGGCTGTTGGACTGGACACAGGCCAGTTCTGAACGGCAGGAAATAAATACAGACTGGTGTCTACTACAAACACCAGTTGGTAAATCTGCTGGTCTATCGCTATAGGTAAAAACCAGCTTAATTGGCAATATCGGTCTGTTCTTTTGCTGTCACATTGCGCTGCAGGTTGCTGTATATTTAAATCAACAGACAGAACATCAAACTTTAACTGTGCACCTAATGACAGCAGTTGTTTTTTTTGTGCATCAAATAACAGGATAGAACTAAAGGAATGTTCAGCGATCATCGACGCCAGGCGGTTGCGTACATCAACCTGTTGTGTTGCGTCACCCCGCTCAAGGTACTGCTGCAATTTTTGCCGGAAAGAACTGTCGCGCGACAAGCCATTAATGTCGTATTGGCGTTCCGCCAGCCAGAGTTCCAGTTGCTGTTTTTTGATGTCTGTCACAGTGCGTAAATCGGCCAGCGCTTCTGTTTTTAACTGATTACCATGCACCCATTTAGTGATGGCAGACAAAGCAGGGATCGCCAGCAAAAATGCCAGAATCAGCAGAATGATCCGCAGTTGTTTATACCGCACCGAGACAGGTGAATCGAAAAACTGTTGTTTACGCCAGGTTGCAAGCAGCACATAAATTAAACAACCACTGATGCAAACAAAAGCCACCCCCTTGATGGTGCCTAAGAACGAATTCGTTTCAGGATCAGTGATGGTAAGGTGTAACAGATGGTCAGAGCCAAAAATCCATAACAACGCAAAACTGCAATACAGCAGCACAATACGAATAGCAGTTAAAGGGTAAGCAGGTTTGGCCATGTCTATCCGTGTCAGTTTATTTTTTTGTCTATTCAGTGAGTAACGTCTGTCGCTGGACTTTAGGTAAAGATTTAATAACCAACAGTCTGGACTGATCTATTTGTCGTTTAATTTCCTGCTCTGGCACTGTGTTGTTTAAACGCAAGGTGTTCCAGTGCTTTTTATTCATATGGTAACCAGGGCTAATGGCTGGAAAAATATCACGTAAAGCCAGAGCTTCATCCGGATCACATTTTAAATTCAACCGCGCTTCGCCCTGGTCTGTGCCAAGGATAGCAAAGATTTTGCCTTTTACTTTATAGACATAGAAATCAGCACCAAAAGGGAAGTCCTCTTCAGTGCTCATCAATTCAAGGCAGTAATCACGTACGTCAGAAAATTGCATTGGTTCGGCCGCAAGTTGTGGAAGAACAGCATCAAAAACAAAGAAGGCTGCAGATGCAGCCTTCCGCGATAAATTATTTACGGGTATGAAGTTTCATCCAGTCAAATACTTCGTTGTACCAGCGCTCAGCATTACGTGGTTTTAAAATCCAGTGGTTTTCATCCGGGAAAATCACTAATTTAGATTCAATACCTTTGCGTTGCAGCGTGGTAAAAGCGCCAAGACCCTGAGCATAAGGCACACGGTAATCTTTTAAGCCATGGATCACCAGCATAGGTGTTTTCCAGTTATCCACTAAAGCTGACGGATTAAACTTCTGGTAATCCCCTTCTTTATTCCAGACCGGACCGCCCATATCATGCTCAGGGAACCACAGCTCTTCGGTACTGCCGTAGAAGCTTGGCATATCAAACAAACCCGCATGGTTGACTAAACATTTAAAGCCTTCAGGCCAGTTACCGGCAATCCAGTTCATCATGTAACCGCCGTAGGATGCACCTAAAGCACAGGCGTTGTTCCCATCCAGCCATTTTTCTTTTTCGGTGATAAAAGCTAAGCCTTTTTGTAAATCAACCAATGGCTTTCCCCCCCAGTCACGGGCAATAGAGTCAGTGAAAGCCTGACCATAGCCGGTAGAGCCGTGGAAGTCGATCATCACCACGCCATAGCCCTGAGCGGCCCATAACTGCGCATTCCAGCGGTAGTTAAACATATTGCCAAAGCTGCCTTGTGGACCACCGTGTACAATAAAGGCGATTGGATATTTCTGGCCTTCTTTGTAATTCACAGGTTTCATCCAGTAGCCATTCACTGTTTCGTCATTGGCACCTGGGAAATTAAATTGGGCAAACTGAGCAAATTGAATATCAGCCAGAGCCTCTTTGTTGATTTGAGTTAAGGCCGTTGGTGCACCAGTTTCTGCGGTAATTTGATAAATATCAGTGGGTTTATCCAGACTGTGGTTGGTAAAAATCAACTTGTTGCCAGCCACATTTAAATCACCCGCTGTGCCATCGGCATAAACCTTGCTGATATCACCAAAGCTGGTGTTAATAGAGAAAATACCGTGTTGGCCTGTGTCTTGAGCTGTGACATAAATGGTTCTGTTGTCCGCACCAAATTTATAGTCGCTGATGGATCTGTCCCACTCAGGTGACAGTTCTTTACGTTGACCTGTCACCATATCCAGCAAAATCAAGCCAAAACGGTCGGCCTCGTACACAGGTTTTTTCATGGCTAAATAGGCCATAAAACGGCCATCGCTGGAAAACGAAGGTTTAGCATCCCATGCCGCATTGTCACGGGTTAAATTAATTTTTTCGCCACCTTTAACCGACACCTGAAAAATATCAAAGTTGGTATGCCAGGACTGATCCACACCAGGGATTTTGGCGCTGAATACCAGGTTTTTACCGTCTGGTGTAAAAGATACTTCGTTTATCCCGGCAATATCAGTATTCCATTCCGGCAATAAGTCTTTGGCGTCTGTGACTTTTTTAGCTGTTAAATCAGCTATGTATAAATGACTTCTGAATTCGTCTGTCCAGGTATCCCAGTGCCGCACCATTAACTGGTCGTATACCATGGCGCTGTCTTGTTGACCGGCTTTAACCTGTTTGGCTTCAACAGTACAGGATAAAGTTTCACAACCTGGCTTAGCGGCCATTTGCAGCACAATTTTGCTGCTGTCATCTGAAACTAAAAAACCATCCACATCTAAAGGCAGATCGGTGATTTGCTGCGCTTCACCACCAGTCATAGGCAAACGCCACACCTGTGAGCTGCCTGAGCGGCCAGCGATAAAATACAAAGCGCTACCGTCATTACTCCAGGCTACAGCATGCTCTTTATCATCGTTAAAGGTTAAACGACTGACTTTATTGTTTTGCTGTAAGTCGACTACATACAAATCGGCACTGAGATCGGCAGGAGCAAGGCCGCCATTTTTCTGGCCATACACCAGATAACGGCCGTCAGGGGATACGACTACATCGTAGACTTTATTTAATTTATTTAAGTGTTCAATGGTGAGCGGGGTTTTGGCGACAGCGGCACTGCTGAGTAACGCAGTGGCGAGAAAGATCCAGGCTTTCATAATTTCTCCCAGTAGAAAAACGCCCTGAGGGTCAGGGCGTTGTTAATCATTTTTAGTTATCGGCAAGTTCAGCTATCTTCACTTTCCAAATAGCAGGTCCTTGTTTATGCACGTTATTTCCCTGACTGTCAACCGCCACTGTGACTGGCATGTCCTCTACATCAAACTCGTAAATCGCTTCCATACCTAAATCAGCGAAGGCCACAACGCGGGATTTTTTAATAGCCTTGGAGACTAAATAAGCCGCACCACCTACCGCCATTAAATACACAGCGTTGTGCTCTTTTATGCTTTCAACGGTTTTATCACCCCGTTCAGACTTACCAATCATGCCAAGTAAACCCATCTGGCCTAACATCAGTTCGGTGAATTTATCCATACGGGTGGCCGTGGTTGGGCCTGCCGGGCCTACCACTTCAGACCCTACTGCATCGACAGGGCCTACGTAATAAATAAAGCGGTTTTTAAAATCAACACCTTCAGGCAGCGCTTCACCTTTGGCCATCATATCGGCAATACGTTTATGCGCAGCGTCGCGGCCAGTCAGCATTTTGCCCGACAACAATACAGTTTCACCTGCTTTCCACTCCAGCACATCAGCAGGAGTCACAGTATCTAAATTGACACGACGTACATTGTTACCAAGTTCCCAGGTCACTTCCGGCCAGTCTTCCAGCTTCGGAGGTGTTAATACAGCAGGGCCTGAACCATCTAGATGGAAATGCACGTGACGTGTGGCAGCACAGTTAGGGATCATCACCACTGGTTTTGATGCAGCGTGAGTGGCGACAGATTTGATTTTTACATCAACAACAGTAGTTAAACCACCTAAACCCTGAGCACCAATGCCCAGTTTGTTGACCTTGTCGTACAACTCAATACGCAGTTTTTCATCGGCCGTTTCAGCGCCTTTTTCCAGCAAGTCCTGAATATCCACAGGCTCCATCAAGGCTTCTTTGGCCAGTACTGCGGCTTTTTCTGCAGTACCACCAATGCCTATGCCCAACATGCCTGGTGGACACCAGCCAGCACCCATTTTAGGCAGAGTTTCCAATACCCATTCAACCACTGAGTCAGATGGATTTAACATCACCATTTTAGTTTTGTTTTCAGAACCGCCGCCTTTGGCAGCTATAGCCACTTCGACATGATGACCGGCAATCATATCGATATGCACCACTGACGGCGTATTGTCCTGGGTGTTTTTACGAGCACCTGCAGGGTCAGCCACAATAGAAGCGCGCAGCGGATTATGTGGGTTCAGATAAGCACGGCGTGTACCTTCATCCACCATTTGCTGCACTGTCATATCGGTTTTATCCCATTTGACATCCATACCGATTTTAACAAAACAAGTGACAATACCTGTGTCCTGACAAATAGGTCTGTTGCCTTCAGCCGACATACGGGAGTTGATCAGAATTTGGGCTATGGCGTCTTTAGCGGCCTGGTTTTGTTCTTTGTGATAGGCCTTTTCCAGGGCCTGCACAAAATCCAGCGGATGATAAAAAGAGATGTACTGCAATGCATCTTCGATGCTGTCGATAAAGTCTTGCTGGCGAATGACGGTCATATTGTGCCCTTAAATGTAGCCCCAGTCTGCTCTGGCGGCATTTTCTATGTTCAGGTTAACTAATATCAGTTGGGCTGATATGATACAGCGCAACAGATCCAGCGGCTAGCCACTTACCGTATTTTTGCCGGAATTAGCCCGTTTTATGAGACGACTTATGTCAAAGTTTTTAAAGTTAGATGCCAAAGCGCCGCATCTGCTGGAGTATTTTTCTGCGATAGCAGCAGAGCCTTGGGCCATGCTGCTCGACTCGGCCGCAAGCAATCACGTCAATAGTCGTTTTGATATTCTGGTGGCTCGTCCTGTCGCGACACTCGTCTATCAGAAAGGTCTGTTGACTCAAACCGAACAAGACCAAAGCCAACTGCTGCAAATGGACCCTTTTGGCGCATTGCAGCAACTGACCAGTCGTTATTTTCCGGATAACCCAGCGCTATCAGATCATGCTGATTTACCTTTTGTCGGTGGTGCTTTAGGTTATTTTGGTTACGACTTAGGCTCTGTGATTGAACCTGTGCCACAAGCTGCCGACACGGGAGCTTTGTTGCCTGATATGGCGGTTGGTATTTATCTGTGGGCGCTGATTCTGGATAAACAACAACAGCAACTTTGGTATGTGGATTACCGCGGAGATGCAGCAAGCCACTGGGCACAAACATCCACACTTTTTACTGCAACAGCACAAAGCAAAGCTTTTGAATTAACCTCTGAATGGCAGGCCAATATGGACAAGGCCAGTTACAGCAAGAAGTTTGATCAGGTACAAAATTATCTGCAAAGCGGTGATTGTTATCAGATTAATTTAGCCCAGCGTTTTGAAGCCGGCTACAGCGGCGATGAATGGCAGGCCTATTTAACCTTACGCAGTAAAAATGCGGCGCCATTTTCCGCCTTTTTGCGTTTGCCTCAAGCTGCAGTGTTAAGTTTGTCGCCGGAACGTTTTTTACAACTCAAAGCCGGGCAAGTGGAAACCAAACCTATTAAAGGCACCAGACCCCGCTTTGCTGATCCACAGCTTGACCAACAAAGTGCGGAAGAGCTGCAAGCATCACCAAAAGACAGAGCTGAAAATGTAATGATTGTCGACTTATTGCGAAACGATTTAGGCAAACATTGTATACCTGGCACGGTCAAAGTACCTGCTTTGTTTGCGATTGAGTCTTTCCCTGCAGTACATCATCTGGTCAGCACTATTACTGGTACCTTAAGCCCTGGCGCTGATGCCTGTGATTTATTACGCGGCGCTTTCCCCGGCGGCTCTATCACAGGTGCCCCTAAAGTGCGGGCTATGCAGATTATTGCGGAATTAGAACCCAACAGCCGCTCTGTCTATTGTGGTGCTGTGGGTTATATCAACAGCAGCGGTGATATGGATACCAATATTGCCATCCGCACTTTAGTAATGGCGCAAGGCAAAGCCTACTGTTGGGCTGGTGGTGGCATAGTGGCTGACTCAGAAGTGAATGCTGAATACGAAGAAACCTTTCATAAGGTGAATAAAATATTGCCTTTGCTGGGTCAGGTAAAGCCTTCGGTATCAACGGAGTAACCGCATGAACCGTCAGCAGTTTTTACAACGCTTTTTCCTTCAACCCAGTAAGCAGTCTGTGTTGCTTCAGGTTGAGAAAAGTAAAGCTGCGGCTGTATTATTGGTATTGCGTGAACAACAAGGCGAGCTGCAACTGCTGTTGACCAAACGCAGCTCTGATTTACGCCATCATCCGGGGCAAATTAGTTTCCCCGGCGGCAAAATTGAAGCCAATGAACAGAGCCAACAGGCCGCTTTACGTGAAACTCATGAAGAAACCGGCATAGCGCCAAAACAGCTACAACTGATTGGGCAATTACCTAGTTACGCCACAGGCACAGGTTTTTTAATTCAGCCCTGGATTGCCTTTTTAACCGAAGAGGTCGAGCTTCAATTGCAGGCTTCTGAAGTCGAATCGGCGTTTTGGCTGCCTTTGCCTTTTGTGTTTGCCCCACAAAATACCCACAGCGAGTATTTTGCTATGCACGGTCAGTCGCATTTAGTGCACTTTATGCCTTATGGTCCACACCTGATTTGGGGTGCAACGGCGGCTATTCTCTATTCGCTCAAGCAGCAATTGCATTTTTAATTTCGTCAAGACCCGCGTATCACTGTAATCAATTCCGCACACTACCGCTGACATATCTGCTGTAATAAGCACCGACCAGTTACAAAGCGAGTTACGAAATCAATTTGCTTCCGTTAGAATGGCGCCCAATTCTTATAACTAAAAGCAGGATCCGAATGATTATTAGTGCTTTTGATATGTTCAGCATTGGTATTGGCCCATCCAGTTCTCACACCGTAGGCCCAATGCGTGCAGCTAAAAAATTCTGTGAAAATCTACAAACCATGGGTTTGTTTGATCAAGTCACCAGTGTGAAAGCTGAGCTGTTTGGTTCGTTAGGTCAAACCGGTATTGGCCACGGCACAGGTAAAGCCGTCATTTTAGGTTTATCCGGTTTTTTACCGGAAAACATCGAACCCGATGCTATCCCAGGCTTATTAAAAAAGGTCGATGACACTCAGCAAATACTGCTGGACCAACAACATTGTGTCGCATTTCCACGGGAAGGCGCTATTGTATTTCACCGCCGCAAAACCTTAAAAGAGCATTCAAATGGCATGGAGCTGATCGCTTATGCTGGCCATGAAGTAGTGTTCAGCGAAATATATTTTTCGATTGGCGGTGGTTTTATTGTCAAAGCCGAAGATTTTGCCAAAGAAAAAGAAGCTGCCAGTCAGTTTGCTGCTGATAATCCGCCGCCTTTCCCTTTTGAAAGTGGTGCAGAGCTGATGAAGCTGTGTAAAGAAAACGGTTTATCCATCGCAGGTTTAATGATGGAAAACGAAAAAGTATTACGCAGTGAACAACAAATTCAGGACGAGCTGGGTAAAATCTGGTCAACCATGTACGACTGTGTACAACGTGGGATTCGGACCGAAGGTATTTTACCTGGTGGCTTAAAAGTAAAACGCCGTGCCCCTGCCCTGCATAAACGCTTAATGGCGGAAAAAAGCTCAGATCCATTGCAAGTGATGGACTGGGTAAACTTATTCGCCTTGGCTGTGAATGAAGAAAACGCCGCCGGTGGCCGTGTAGTGACAGCCCCAACGAACGGTGCTGCAGGTATTATTCCTGCGGTCTTGATGTATTACGACAAATATATTCAGCCTGTCACACCAGATATCTACTGCCGTTACCTGTTAACAGCAGCAGCTATTGGTATTTTGTATAAAAAGAATGCGTCTATTTCAGGTGCTGAAGTTGGTTGTCAGGGTGAGGTAGGCGTGGCCTGTTCTATGGCTGCAGGTGCGTTAACTGAGATTTTAGGTGGCTCTGTTGATCATGTAGAAAACGCCGCTGAAATTGGCATGGAACATAACTTAGGTTTAACTTGTGACCCTGTGGGTGGTTTAGTCCAGGTGCCTTGTATTGAGCGTAACGCAATGGGTTCTATTAAAGCCATCAACGCGTCACGTTTAGCGCTGCGTGGCACGGGCGAGCACAAGGTATCACTGGATAAAGTGATTAAAACCATGTGGGACACAGGCCGTGATATGCAAAGTAAATACAAAGAAACATCGCGCGGTGGCTTGGCAGTCAATATTATCGAATGTTAAATCCCCTTCGTTCTTGAAGCCGCAGTTTTGTTGGCTGCGCTACTTGCCCCAGTCACATAGGACTTATATGTTCCTGGGGTCTCGCTCACTTGCCGCCTCGCTGCAACATCAATTACTTTGGGGATTGCATCGTCCATAAAAAAACCGCCTTTCGGCGGTTTTTTTGTCTTAGTTATCTTACTTCTGCAGCGGTAACTCATCTACCGGATAGATTGTGTCTTCAGGCATTTTGCTTTTAAACAAACCCAAAAAGTCGTCGAGGATCACATACAGAGCCGGGATTAAAATTAAGGTGATCACTGTCGCAAATAAAATACCGTAAGCCAGTGAAACGGCCATTGGTACCACAATTTGCGCTTGTAAGCTTTTCTCCAGCACTATAGGCGCCAAACCTAAAAATGTGGTGACTGACGTCAGCATAATAGGCCGGAAACGTCGGGTGCCCGCCCCTACAACAGCTTCTTTTAATGGCAAGCCATTACGGCGCGATTCGTTGACAAAATCCACCATCACCAGTGAGTCGTTTACTACCACACCAGCCAACGCAATCAGCCCAAACAAAGACATAATACTGACACTCAGCCCCAGCAGCATATGGCCTAAAATGGCCCCAATTAAACCAAAAGGGATCACCGACATAATGATCAGCGGTTGAGTGTAAGATTTCAGTGGTATCGCCAGCAGCGCATAAATGACAAATAACGCCAACAGGAAACCCATGGCTAAGTCTGTCATTGCATCCGCTTCTTCCAGACTTGCCCCTTCCAATGCGGTTTCAATACCGTATTTTTCCGCCAGTTTCGGCAGCACTTTTTCCTGCAGCTCTTTGGTGATTTTCATAGGTTCAGCCAAAGCTTTATCCACTGAAGCACTGATAGTGACAGAACGCTCACCATCCACCCTGTTAATAGCGGAATAACTTGGCTGTGCTTTGTATTCAGCCACCTGAGAGAATGGAACTTCGGCGCCTGTCGCGGTACGGATTTTCATATTCTCCAGATTGCCAACAGAGCGACGCTCTTCTTTGGGATAACGCACCATCACTTTGACTTCTTCGCCGTCACGCTGAATACGCTGCGCTTCAGCACCGTAAAAGCCATGACGCACTTGTGTCGCTAAATCCGACAAGGTGATGCCCAAAGCTTCAGCCTGAGGTTTGATTTTCAGTACTATTTCGTCGTTACCGCCGCTGATGCTGTCTTCAATGTCATAAACCCCCTGGTACCCTACCATAGCGGCTTTCAGCTCTTCAGTGGCTAAACGCAGCTGATCCAGTTCTTTGCTTTTCAGCTGGAACGAAATATCACCACCACCACCGCCACTGGTAGAAGAGAATATTTGCAGTGTTTTTACACCGGCAATTTCCGGGATTTGCTCCCGCCACAAGCGCACAAACTCATTGGCATCTATAGTACGGCCTTCACTTTTCTCCAGCTCAATCACCAACTCGCCATTGGTATCAGACTGAGTGAAGGTTAAACGATGCTTCATCAAACCTTCTTCGCCTGAAGCGATGATTTGCTCGTTGGTTTTCACCAAAGCGGTTTCCAGTTGCTGCATCGCCTGCACTGTTGCTTTACCGGATGAACCTTCCATCATGGTTAAATTGGCGTTGATAAAGTCACTTGGAATATTAGGGAAAAACACCCAGCGCACATGACCACCGGCCATCAGGCCTATCATCAGCACCATCATGGCAAAAAAGCTGGTCGCCGTGATATAGCGGTATTCAATACACCATTCTATGGCGCGTTTATAACGGCCAAATACAAAACGATCGGTGGCGCCTGACACTTTAAGACGGACAAATTTTAAGCCATTGCTACAAGCTCGTCCCATGCCGTAAAACAGGCCTTTACGCTGTTGGTCCCAAGGTTTACTGTCCATCGCTATTAAATGCGCAGGCAAAATAAACTTGGATTCGACCATAGAAAAAATCAAACATAAAATGACCACCCAGGCGATAGACTCCCAGATAGGTCCTTGTGGACCACCTACCATCAGCATAGGAATAAAGGCAGCAATAGTGGTCATTACCCCAAAAGTGGCCGGCATAGCAACACGCTGAGCACCACGGATCACAGTTTCAGCCGACTTACCGTACTTTTCAATTTCGGTGTAGGCGCTCTCCCCTATGATGATGGCATCATCCACCAGAATCCCCAGCACCAGAATAAAACCAAACAAGCTGATCATATTGATGGAGACATCAAACATCGCCAGTGGCATCAAGGCTATAGTGCCAAGGAAACAAACCGGAATACCCACCATCACCCAAAAAGCCACGCGGAATTCAAGGAACAAGGTTAAGCTGATCAGCACCAAAAGTGCGCCCATCAGCATATTGTCTGTCATCAAATCCAAACGGCCCTGCAGGTAATAACTGGAATCGCCCCAATAATCTATATTCATGCTGTCGGGTAAGTCAGTCTTTTTCTTCACGACATAGTCTTTCACCACAGCAGCAATTTTTAAGGTGTTGTCTTCACCCACTGCATCGACTTTAATCGACACCGAAGGTTTGCCGTTAAAGGTAGAGTAAGACTCCATTTCAACAAAACCGTCTTTGATTGTGGCAATATCACCCAATAATAAACGGGTGCCATCAGCTCTGTTGATCAGTACTATGTCGGCGAAGTCCTGCTGCCTATAGGCCTGGCCTTTGGCACGCAACAGAATATTACCGTTGTCGGCTTTAATAGAACCACCAGGTAAATCCACTGAGCTGCCGCGTACAGCAGCTACCATTTGATCAAAGGTTAAGCCGTATTCACGCAGTTTATGCTCAGAGACTTCGATCGAAACTTCGTAGTCTAAAGCGCCAACCACTTCCACTTTACTGACGCCAGGTAGCTTTTTCAGTTCATCCCGCACATCTTTGGCAAACTCTTTTAAACCACGCTGATCGGTATCACCATACACAGATAACCACAGCACATTGCTCTGGAATTTGGTGTTGTACACCACAGGACGTTCCGTTTGTTCAGGAAAAGACGAGATGGAGTCCACCTGCATCTTAATTTCATTCATCACTTCCTGAATGTCATACCCAGACTGAATTTCCACATTAACAGTGGCCAGGCCTTCAACGGCGTTAGAACGGATTTTTTTAATACCATTGAGGCTTCGTAGTGACTCCTCAATTTTGTCGACTATGCCCTCTTCGACTTCCTGTGGCGCAGCACCTAAATAAGCCACACGAATAGTGACTTGCTCTAACTGGATTTCAGGGAAGGTTTGTTTTTTGATGGTAAACACGCTGGCAATACCAGCCAGCAATAAAATCACCATCAGTAAGTTAGATGCCACGCTGTTGCGGGCAAACCAGGCTAACCAGCCTTTATGGGTTTGATCCAACTGCTGCATCAGCGTTTTTCTCCAGATCCAGTGGCGGCTATCGCTGCTTTATCTTTTTCAGCGTCATCCACCGCAGTTTCGGCTGATGTGCGAAGTGCCATCCCTTCCAGCGGATTGGCAATTGCAGTTAATACCAGTTGCTCACCCGAATCTAAACCTGCACTGATATAGGCATACTCTTCATCCATCCGCTGCACTGTAACAGTGCGGATATGCAGCTTATTATCACTGCCGATGGTTAATACTTTTTGATCCGGTTTTAATAAATGCCGATCAACCAACACCAGATTGTCGCCATTTTTGCCATCAATACGGGCTTTGACAAAACGGCCAAAACGCAGAGGAGCCTGACCATCCGCTTTTAAACGGTAGGGGTCTTTAATTTCGGCCACCGCATAAATGACACGGTTTTCATCATCCAGCATGCCTTCGGTACGCACTAATCTGGCGTCCCAGTTCAACTGTTGACCAGCAACCTCTGCTGACAACAAGACTTCAGGTTGCTGCTGCTCTGAGGGTGTTAACCCGGGCATGTTCAAATAACCCACATCGTTATCCGATAAAGGCAAGCGCACTTCCGCCACATCAGTGCCGTAAATAGTGCCTAAGTCAAAACCACGGCTGATAAACTGACCGATATTGGCATTTTTAACTTTGACTATGCCATCGTAAGGCGCGCGGATTTCAGTACGGATCAAATTACGGCGGGCGTTCTCCAGTTCAGCTTCAGCAGAACGCACATTGGCTAATTCCTGTGCCAGTTGTGGACGGCGTAAACCAAGTTCCGGTGCCTTACCTGCACTAAATGAACTCCACTCTTCAGCAGCCACTTTGCCGCGGGCTTTTTCTTCCTCTAATAACGCCTGAGCGCGAGCCAGATTCGCCTCTGCTAGTTTGACCGCCGTTAGATAGTCGTATTGCTCAACTTGAATAAGTAAGTCACCAGCGCGGAAAAAACCACCTTCAATAAAGTTATCCGCTACTTTGACAATCACACCATTCACTTCAGAGGTCAGACTGGTGATGACTTTAGGTTGAACAGAGCCCTGAGACCAGACCTGATACGTCAGGTTTTGTCGGCTGACGGGTTTTACTTCAACAAATAAATTTTTCCGCTCTTCTTTTTTTTGCTCTGGTGGTTTTTTTCCTGCCACAAAAGCTGAAGCAAGAATGACTGCGCCCACCACAATCAATACCGGAACCCCTGCTTTTATCCACTTGCCTGCCATTTTTAGTCCTTTGGTCACAAATTTATCTGCCTCTATCTTACAGTCCGTTAGGCTGTAACAGTATCCACAGTTGTTAGCTTTTTTATCCGTCCTGAGTCTAATTCAATGATTATTTTTTGCACTGCTTTTCTATTCGTTATGCCAAAGCCATAACACAAGGGCCTTGCAGCAGATCCGCCTTTAGTAAATACTGGCTCATTTGGCGGAACAGTGTGAAGTTCCGACATATTTAGTTACAACTTCAGCTCCTATTTCTCTGATAAATAGCTAATTCATCTATATAAATTCCAGAAAGTTATTTTGGAGACCGCTCTGGCTTCGTTATGGTGAACAAGACCAAAAACAGGTTATTTTTTAGACACTTTATTGTCATCACTGCGCGATACACTAGAGTTTTATGTATTGACCAGCTAAATTCGGGAAGGAAGCAGCTATGAGCATTAGTAAGCAGTATTTAAAAACCAAACCTGTCTGCAAAGTGACTTTTACTTTTGCAGGTCATCAGTATCCTCAAGCCCAAAGTGTCGCTTTAGCAGGAGACTTTAATAACTGGGACCCTGAAGCTGTGTTGATGAAAAAAACCAAGACGGGTGACTTTACCGCCAGTCTGAATCTGGATAAAGAAAAGCAGTATCAATTCAGATATGTAGTGGATGGCCAAACCTGGTTAAATGACGATGAAGCCGACGCTTACGTGCCGACTCAGGTCAGCTACGACCAGAATTCAGTGGTTCAGCTGTAAAAAAATAATTGGGGTCAGAGTAAAATTAATTGTCTGGCAATTAATTTTACTCTGACCCCAATTTTTCAGCGTTTTTCCAGCACCAGACAACCTACTGAGTAGCCTGCACCAAAAGAGCATAAAATGGCTTTTTCGCCCGATTGAATACCCTCTTTGTTTTTGTGAAATGCAATCACTGAACCTGCAGACGCCGTATTGGCATAGGTATCTAACACCAGCGGAGCCTCTTCAGGCAAAGGGTCACGGCCTAAGATTTTCTTCGCAGCAAATAGGTTCATATTGATATTGGCCTGATGCAGCCATAAACGTTTTAAATCATCAGGCTCAACAGCTAAACGCTGCATCTCATTTAAAATCACATCCGCCACTATCGGCAGTAATTCTTTAAATACCTTGCGGCCCTGCTGTTTGAAAAATGGCGCATCCGGGTCAGTTTCTGGATGACAATGTTCGGTGTAACCCACATCACAACGGATGTTGTTAGAAAACTCAGTTTTTAAGCTCATGCCGAGAATACGGTAAGCATTGTCGGACGTAACAGTGTCTTCCGCTTCAATAATTGTGGCAGTGCAGACATCACCGAAAATAAAATGACTGTCGCGGTTGGTGTAATTCACTTGCGGTGAGGCAAATTCAGGGTTCACCACCAGCACTACTTTGGCCATACCACCACGAATAGCATTGACCGCATTGCTGATAGCAAAAGTAGCAGATGAACAAGCCACGTTCATATCAAAAGCATAACCCGCAGCACCTAAAGCCTGTTGCAG
>Ga0180008_1000886_pt1 | contig 21336 bp, 14 predicted proteins | sample MM_PW_MetaG_FD_121121 | JGI IMG/M metagenome (GOLD analysis project Ga0180008, IMG submission 121121) | Groundwater microbial communities from the Aspo Hard Rock Laboratory (HRL) deep subsurface site, Sweden - MM_PW_MetaG | ecosystem: Environmental > Aquatic > Deep subsurface > Groundwater...
CGGGCACCTCAGACTAACAATGCCACCCCTGCGTCGCTGCGCTCCGACTGCCTGTCCGAATGATCGTGGAACAGGTGTCCGGATCAGCGTGGGCTGAGTGTCCGAATGGCGTGGAATCCGCAGCACTTCAAAGCGGCGATCACCCAGGCTCACCAACTGGCTACCGCAGCGCAGGGTTTCGGCCTGGGCCATAAACGCAGCGCCCAGCAGGGCAAGTAACAGCGTTGACGTCAGTGTGCGCATAGACAACAGGCCTATTCGCTGCCGAGGTGCAGAGCGCTGGCCACACTGCCATCGGCATTGGCCTGGGTAATACTGACATCCAGCAGGTAAATGCGTTCAGCGCTCAGGCCGCCACGCTCAACCAGATAGTTTTTTATTTCTGCCGCGCGGGCTTGGGCCAACTGGCGCAGTAGCAGCGAGCTCTGTGCCCAAGATTGCAGTACGCCGGCGCGCATCTGCGCGGTGCGTTCTTCGTCACTCAGCTTGGCCCATTCTGCCGGTGGCTGCTGCTTGAGGCGCGCACGGTAGATGCCTTCGAGCAGCACCGCCTTGTCGTCTTCATCGACTACCAGCTCGCTGGCATCGGCGGGTACATTATCGCCACGGCGCTGCAGTATCTTGTACCAAGTGCTCTGGTATTCGCGCTCCAGGCGTGCAACCGCAAGCGGTGGGCCATCGCTGCTCTGGGCGCTCATGCCTTCGACCTCCAGGCGCAGGGTGGGGCGCTCTTTCAGGGCGCTGGCCAGGGTGTCTAGTGCGTTCTGTGCCGTGCTGTCGAGTTGGCTTTCCCCTGCATTGAAGCGCACGGTGCTGAGGTCGACCTCGCTGCCGCCGCTGACCAGCCCGCCAATAAACTTGAACGGCGCCTGCGCTGCACGCAGCACCAGATTACGCAGTGTTTGCCAGACGATTGGCATCACGCTGAATTCGGGACTGTTGAGGTTGCCTTGAACGGGCAGCTGGATCTCGATATTGCCCTGGGTGTCCTTGAGCAGAGCCACAGCCAGGCGAATCGGTAGGTCCGTGGCGTCCTTGCTGTCGACTTTCTCGCCCAGTTGCAGGTCTTCCAGCAGCAGCTTGTTCTCGGCGTTGAGCTGACCCTTTTCGATCTGGTAGTGCAGGTCAAGGTTAAGACGGCCCTTGCGGATGCGGTAGCCGGCGAATTTACCGGAGTAGGGCGTCAGGGTAGTGAGCTCGACGTTTTTGAAGCTGGTGGCAATATCCAGGCTGTTCAGCGGGTCGAACGGGGTCAGCTTGCCTTTGATGCTGACAGGGGCGTACTTATCGACCTTGCCCTTGATGTCGACGCTGGCGGATTTCGCGCTTTGGTTATCCAGCGTGCCGATCTGGCCGTTAAGTTGGCCAATCGCCGTGGCGAAGTTGGGGCGCAGGCTGAAGTCGGCAAAGTTGGCCGAACCCTCCTTGATGCTGATGCCGCCAATGCGGATAGGCAGCGGCTTTTCCGCCGGGGCTTTGCGCGGTTCGGTGCTGGCGGGTTGGGGCACCATGAGGTCATTAATATTGGTGGTCAGGTCTTCGTTAATGATGAAGCGCACATAGGGCTGCTGCAGTTTGATCTGGCTGATCGCCAAACCTTGGCCGTGCTGGTAATCGAGCCCTTCGACCTGTACCTGCTGCCATTTGAGGAAGTCGCGATTTTTCAGGGTGTCGAGGGTGTGCAGTTGTTTGATCTCTGCGTGCCCAGTAATGCTGAAGGCCAGTGGCTCGACACTCTGCAGGTCAACGGCCAGTTCGCTGCCCAGTTTGCCGCTACGCAGCTCCAGGTGCACAAAAGGACTCAGGTAGGTTTGCGCCAGGCGCAGGTCAATGTCCTGGGTAAGCACGTTTAGATTGGCAGTGGTCGGGCTCAGTTGAACCTGACCGTTGGCCTTTATCAGCCCGGTTTTGTTCACCCCGGTGTCGAGCTTGAGAGCGAAGGGGGAAGTGCCCAGGCTGTCGAAGTCGTTCAGGTCGAGATTAAGCGGGGCGAGGTCGATTTTGACTTCAGCGCCGCCGGCGCGGTCCGCCAGATGCACCTGATAGTCGCGCAATTGCACGTCACGCAGAATCACCTGCCAGGGTTTGCTGGGCTCTTCCGGCTGGCTTGCAGTGGCGGTTTCCAGGTCGGCGGATTGCTCTGCGGTGGTCGGTTCGGTTGGCTCTTTTAGCGGCTCGGCTTCTGTTGCCGCAGAGCCTGCGCCATCCTTATTTAGAGCTGGAGCTGGAGCCTGTTTGGCGGGTTGGCTGGCCAGCAGTTTCTGCCAGTCGAGCTGGCCATCGGCCTCGCGTGCGGCCCAGGTTTCCAGCTGTTGGCTGCGAATCTTGCCGACGATGACCTGTTGCTTGGCCAGGTCTACGCTGGTTTCGCTGATATTCAGGCTTTGCAGGCGCAGCAACGCTTTGTCTGCCGGGCTTTTGATAGCAAAGCTGTTGACGCTGAGTTGGGTGTTGCTCAACAGCAGTTCGGTGCCTTTAGCCAGGTTGAGGCTGTAGTCGCTGCTCAGGTTGACGGTGCCGTCCTCTAAGACTAGTGGCACCGCATCGCGCACGTAGGGCCAGATGGCTTTCAGCTTGCCGTCAGTCACTTTAAGGCTGCCGCTGGAGCTGATCGGCACCAGGCTGATACGCCCGGTCCAGTCGATTCGTCCGCCGGTAGGGCCCGTGGCGACCAGGCTCATGTCGGCATTGTCGTCAGGCAGGGTACTGAGGTTGTGCAATTCGAAATTGAGATCGTCGTAAATAAACTCGATCGGTTCGCTGGGACGTAGGTCCTGAAAATGCACGTTGCCGCCGCTCAGCTTGATCCGCGAAATGCGCAGCGGAAACGGCTCGCCAGCGGGCTCCTCGACCGCTGGCTCGGTGCTAGGCGGGACGTTAAACAGTTGCGTCAGGTTAAGCCTGCCATCTTTGCCGAACAGCACTTCACTGTGCGGTTTGTCCAACTCGATGTCGGCCAGGTGCAACACACCGCCCCATAGGCTGTCGAGTTGCAGGTTGGCATACAGGCGTTCGAAGGCGATCTGCTGCTGTTCAGCTTCACCAATTTGCAGCCCCCAAAGGCTCAGCTCCAGGCTGAAGGGGTTGAGCTGCAGACGTTGCAAGGAGGCGGGCACGGTGGCGTATTGGGCCAGTTGTTGATTGGCGATACGCAGGCCGATGCCGGGCAGAATCAAAAAGCCCAGCAGGCTATAGAGTGCAACAACGATAGCAATGGCGCTGGCGGCGCGCTTTATTCCTTTAAGCATAAAAACGTCATCTATCCCGACGAAGAAGTGCCTTGGAGTATGGCACGCGTACACGGTTCCGCAGCGCCGCGGCGGGTGATTCTCTGAACGCTTGGGGGTAAATCAGAACTGCAGGATCAGGGTTTTCAGTGGTGGCTGGCCATCCAGTGAGGGGAAGTCGTTAGCCGGAGGTAATACCTGCCACTCACGTACCGGGCGGCCGAGTTTTTCCGCACAGCGCAGTACCTGCTCGCGCCAGTCTGGCATGCTGACTTTTGCCAGGTTATTGCAGCAGATCAGTACGCCATCATCAGCCGTGGCGAGAACTGCCGGTTTGAGCAGGCTCTGGTAGTCACGCAGCAAGTCGACGGTACCGAAGGCGCTCTTGGCCCAGGCTGGCGGGTCGAGCAGTACCAGGTCGAACTGACGCTGCGCTAAACGCGGATAGTCCGGCAGTTTGTGGCCACGGCGCGCGCTAATCGGCAGGCCCGCCAGTTGGCGAATCGCCGGAAAGTAATCCGACTGGATAAACTGCATGGGCGCCAGCGCTGGGTTGAGCGCGCCATTCTCGCGGCCAACTGCCAGGTTGCCTTCGGCAAAGTCGAGGTTGAGCACTTCGCGGGCGTCGCCTGCGGCAGCGCTCAAGCCAACCCCGCAGGTGTAGGCAAACAGGTTGAGCACCGATTTGCCAGCGCTGTGCTGTTTGACCCAGCCGCGGGCGTTGCGCAGGTCAAGAAACAGCAGCGGGTCTTGCCCGGCATGACGGCCGCGTACGCGGTAGTTGAGGCCCCACTCATGGCCGACCAAGTCTTCCAGTGCGGCGGGCTCGGCCTGGTAGGCCGGGTCGCTGCGGTCTATGCGCGAATTGCCTTGGGAGCGGTCGTTGTACACCAGCAGCAGGTCTTCGCCGAGGCTGCTCTGGCATTGCTCGGCCAGTTGCAGCAGTTCATCGCGGCTGAGGCGCTGATGAAAGCTCTGTACCAGTAACTGTGGGCCGTAACGGTCGATGGTCAGACCGCCGGCGCCTTCCTGGCTGCCATGAAACAGGCGATAGCAGTCGGTGCCTTGTTGATGCAGCTCAGCCAGCAGGTCGTGGCGATTATTCAGGGCGGCGCGCAGCGCCTGATCGAGAGCGGGCATGCGCGGCGACTCTAAAAAGGAGGGCGCGCAGTTTACCAAGAAAAACGCCGGCGCCCGCTAATCCGGGTGCCGGCGTTCAGTTGTGCGGCTGGTCGCGCTGTTATCAGGCGCGCTCAATCGCCAGCGCTACACCTTGACCGCCACCGATGCACAGGGTGGCCAGGCCTTTCTTGGCGTCGTGCTTGATCATCTCGTGCAGCAAGGTGACCAGAATCCGGCAACCGGAGCCGCCAATCGGGTGGCCGAGGGCGATGGCGCCGCCGTTGACGTTGACCTTACTGGCGTCCCAGTCAAGTTCTTTGCCTACCGCCAACGCCTGCGCGGCAAAGGCTTCGTTGGCTTCGATCAGGTCCAGATCACCCAGCGTCCAGCCGGCTTTGGCCAGGCAGCGCTGGGTGGCGCTGACCGGGCCAATACCCATGATTGCGGGGTCGACACCGGCATTGGCGTAGCTGGCGATTTTCGCCAGTACTGGCAGGCCCAGGGCTTTGGCTTTTTCAGCACTCATCAGTAGCACCGCCGCGGCGCCGTCGTTGAGGCTGGAGGCGTTACCGGCGGTCACGCTGCCGTCTTTCTTGAACGCCGGCTTGAGTTTGCCCAGTGATTCGGCGGTGGTACCGGCGCGCGGCTGTTCATCCGTGGCGAAGGCCAGTGGGTCGCCTTTGCGCTGAGGAATCAGGATTGGGGTGATTTCATCGGCAAAACGCCCGGCTTCGATGGCGGCGCAGGCTTTTTGCTGCGAGGCCGCGGCGAAGGCATCCTGCGCTTCACGGCTGATGCCGTACTTGTCCACCAGGTTCTCGGCGGTGATGCCCATGTGATAGTCGTTGAAGGCGTCCCACAGGCCGTCGGTGATCATCGTGTCGACCAGCTTGGCGTGGCCCATGCGCAGGCCGGTGCGGGCGCCGGGCATGACGTAAGGAGACAGGCTCATGTTCTCCATGCCACCTGCAATCATTACTTCGGCATCGCCGCAGCGAATGGCCTGGGCAGCCAGATGCAAGGCTTTCAGGCCCGAGCCGCAGACTTTGTTTAAGGTCATTGCCGGTACGGCGTGGGGCAGGCCCGCGAGAATCGCCGCCTGGCGGGCCGGATTCTGCCCGCTGCCTGCCGTGAGTACCTGGCCGAGGATCACTTCGTCGACCTGCGCGCCGTCCAAACCGGTTTGCGCAAGCAACTGGCGGATCACGGCAGCGCCCAACTCGGGGGCCGGGATATTCGCCAGTGAACCCTGGAAGCTGCCGATGGCAGTGCGGGTGGCGGCAACGATGACGACATCTTGCATAACGCGATCCTCACAAGTGACAGGCGCGGCAGGCCGCGAAAGGTCGCTATGGTGGCACAGCGGCTTTGCTCGCGGCCAGCCTGCGAACTGACCAGTCAGCCGCGCGGCGGTAGCTGTAGGCGCTTGCGCGCGCAGTGAATGGCGCCGCCGCGCACCGCCCAGCGCAGTACCGGCGCCAGGCTGTGGACGCCGGTCTGGATCACGCGGCTGCGCGCTGGACTGATCTGCTGACAGAGCATTTCTTGGGCCCAGTTGGGCAGCAGGTCGATACCGGCCTGCATCAGCAATTTGGCCGCCGGTGCGGCGAGGACGCTGGGGGCGGGTGCGTCCAGCAGGATGCGCAGAATCTCCAGCGAGCGCGCATCGCAACACAACTCGGGGCGAACGGCGGCCAAATAGGCCGCCACTTCGGCGCGCGAACGCGGCACCTGGGTCGCGCCCAGGCGTTCGGCGATCAGGGCGATTTCCGCGTAGTAGCGGTCTTGATCGGCCTCACTCAGCTGTGGGTTGCGGTAGCGCAGGTGCGCCTGAAGGAAGCTGTGCACTTCGCCGACATGCACCCAGGTCAGCAGCGCGGGGTCACTGGCGGCGTAGGTGCGGCCATCCGGGGCGGTGCCCGTAACCTTGAGGTGAATGGTTTTGACCTTGTCGATCAGCCAGTCGGCGTCGGCGCGCGAGCCGTAGGTGGTACCGGAAATAAACTGCCCGGTGCGGCGCAGGCGGCCGAGTAGGTCGTCACGAAAATTCGAGTGATCCCACACGCCGGCCAGAGCCAGTGGGTGCAAGGCCTGCAGAAGCAGGGCGCTGATGCCGCCGATCAACATGCTGGTGAAGTCGCCATGCACCTGCCAACTCACCGAGTCCGGGCCGAACAGGCCGGGGTCGCCCTTGGGGTTCTCGAAGTCGATCTGGCCGAGGGCGATACCGCTGAGGCTGAGAACTTGGCTTTCGATACGGCGGCGCAGGAATTCCATAGGGTCTCTACAAGACGGCCATGCCGCGGTGTGGCATGGCCATCCTACATCGGGTTAGCGGTTCAGGCGTTGCTCGATCAGCCCGTCCACCACACTGGGGTCGGCCAGGGTCGAGGTGTCGCCCATGTTGTCTAGCTCGTTACAGGCGATCTTGCGCAGGATGCGCCGCATGATCTTGCCTGAGCGGGTCTTCGGCAGGCCCGGCGCCCATTGGATCAGTTCGGGTTTGGCGAAACCACCAATCTCTTTGCCGACCAGGGCCAGCAGTTCGGTCTTCAGTGCGTCGCTGAGGTCGATGCCGTTCATGGGCGTGACGAAGGCATAAATGCCCTGACCCTTGAGGTCATGTGGGTAGCCGACCACGGCCGCTTCGGCAACGGCGTCGTGCAGCACCAGAGCGCTTTCCACCTCGGCGGTGCCGATGCGGTGGCCGGAGACGTTGATCACGTCATCCACGCGACCGGTGATCCAGTAGTAGCCGTCTTCATCGCGGCGCGCGCCGTCACCGCTGAAGTAGTAACCGGGGTAGGGCTTCAGATAGGTGTCGATCATCCGCTGATGGTCGCCGTAAACGCTGCGGATCTGGCTCGGCCAGCTTTCTTTGATCGCCAGTACACCTGAGCCCGGGCCGTCGATTTCCTTGCCCTGCTCATCCAGCAACACCGGTTGCACGCCGAAGAAGGGACGGGTGGCGGAGCCGGGTTTGAGGTCGGTGGCGCCAGGCAGCGGGGTGATTAGAATGGCGCCGGTTTCGGTTTGCCACCAGGTGTCGACGATCGGGCAGCGGCGTTCGCCGACCACGTTGTAATACCACTCCCAGGCTTCCGGGTTGATCGGTTCGCCGACCGAGCCGAGTAGGCGCAGGCTGGAGCGGTCAGTTTTACGCACCGGGCCTTCGCCTTCACGCATTAGCGCGCGCAGGGCGGTAGGCGCGGTGTAGAAGATATTTACCTGATGTTTGTCGATCACCTGCCAGAAGCGCGAGGCATCCGGGTAGTTCGGTACGCCCTCGAAGATCAGGCTGGTGGCGCCATTGGCCAGCGGCCCGTAAACGATGTAGCTGTGCCCGGTGACCCAGCCAACGTCGGCGGTGCACCAGTAAATATCGCCTTCGTGGTAGTCGAATACGTACTTGTGGGTCATCGCGGCCATCAGCAGGTAGCCGCCGGTGCTGTGCAGCACTCCCTTGGGTTTACCCGTGGAGCCTGAGGTGTAGAGGATAAACAGTGGGTCTTCGGCGTCCATCGGCTCGGGTGGGCAATCGCCGTCGGCGTCGCGCAAAGCTTCGTGGTACCAGATGTCGCGGCCTTCGACCCAGTCGATCTCACCCTGGGTACGCTCGACCACCACCACCGTGGACACTGCTGGGCAGCTCTGCAGGGCTTTGTCGACGTTGGCCTTGAGCGCCACGTACTTGCCGCCGCGCACGCCTTCATCGGCGGTGATCACCGTGCGGCAATCGGAGTCAAGAATGCGGTCACGCAGCGCGTCTGGGGAGAAGCCGCCGAACACCACCGAATGCACCGCACCGATGCGCGTGCAGGCGAGCATGGCGTAGGTCGCCTCCGGGATCATCGGCATGTAGATGCACACCCGGTCACCCTTCTTTACGCCACGGCTTTTCAGCACATTGGCCAGGCGACTGACGTTGTGGTGCAGCTTTTTGTAGGTGATATGCGCCGATTCGCTGGGGTTGTCACCTTCCCAGATCAGTGCAATTTGCTCGCCGCGTGTGGCCAGGTGGCGGTCGATGCAGTTGTAGCTGACGTTTAGCTGGCCGCCCTTGAACCACGAACCCTGGCCGCTGAGCAGGTCACCCTGCTGCACGCTGTCCCAGGGTTTGGACCAGTCGAGAAACTGTTTGGCCTGCTCGGCCCAGAACGTATCAGGCTGCTCGACCGATTGTTGGTAGAGGCGCAGGTAGTCGTCGTTGTCGATGTGCGCGCGCTGGCGCACCGAGTCGGCAACCGGGTGACGGGTAATTTCGAACATGGCGGGTCCTTGTTGTTGTGTGTCCGCGATCACAACAAGGGTGCACCCAGTGAAGGCTGGGTTCAAGTGCTGGCCCGGTGCAGCTGGGCCGGGCCTTGCGTGGTGGGCCGATCAGCCGCGATGGCGCTCGCGGAAGTGCTGAATTAGGCCTTGGGTCGAGGCATCACTGGCTGGCGTATCGAGCTGGCCGGTCAGGCGCTGATACACTCCCAGGCCGAGCTCTTTGCCCAGTTCAACGCCCCATTGGTCGAAGGCGTTGATGCCCCAGATCGCGCTTTGTACAAAGACTTTGTGCTCATACAACGCGACCAGCGCACCGAGACCGAACGGGTCGATCCGGTTGAGCGCGAGAATATTGCTTGGGCGGTTACCGGGCACCATCTTGTGCGGCGCAAGGCGTTGCACGTCAGCTTCGTTGAGGCCTTTGCCGCGCAATTCGGCTTCGGCTTCGGCTTGAGTCTTACCGTGCATCAGCGCCTGGCTTTGCGACAGGCAGTTGGCAAACAGCCACTGGTGATGGTCGGCCAGTGGGCTGAAGCTGTTGACCGGGACGATAAAGTCCGCCGGGATCAGCTCAGTGCCCTGGTGCAGTAACTGGTGGTAGGCATGCTGGCCGTTGCAGCCGACACCGCCCCAGATCACCGGGCCGGTGCTGAAGTCCACCGGGCTGCCGTCTTGGCGTACGGATTTGCCGTTGGACTCCATGTCCAGCTGCTGCAAGTGCTTGGTGAAGTTACGTAGGTAGTGGTCGTAGGGCAGGATCGCCTGGCTTTTCGCCCCCCAAAAATTGCCATACCAGATGCCCAGCAAGGCCATCAGTACCGGCATATTTTCCGCCAGCGGCGCCTGGGTGAAGTGCTGGTCCATGGCGTAAGCGCCGGCTAGCAGCTCCTTGAAGTTGGAGATACCGATGGCCAGCGCGATGGGTAAGCCGATGGCCGACCACAGCGAATAACGGCCGCCGACCCAATCCCACATCGGGAAGATGTTTTCCGCCTTGATGCCGAACTCGATCGCGGCCTTGGTGTTACTGGTGACCGCAATGAAGTGCTTGTGCAGTTCGGCTTCCGGGCCACCCAGGGCCAGGTACCAGTCGCGTGCTGCCAGGGCGTTTTTAAGGGTTTCCAGGGTGCTGAAGGATTTGGAAGAGACGATAAACAGGGTGGTTTCAGGGTTCAGGCGCGCGGTGAGTTCACGGAACTCGCTGCCGTCGATGTTGGCCAGGTAATGGCAGCGCACGCCACGCTGGGTAAACGGCCGCAGTGCTTCGGAAACCAGCTGCGGGCCGAGGAACGAACCGCCGATGCCGATATTGACGACCTCGGTGATCGGCTTGTCGCTGTAGCCGCGCCACAGGCCGCTGTGTACGCGGCTGACCAGTTCGGTCATTTGATGCAGTACGCGGTGCACCTGGGGGATCAGGTCGACGCCATCCAGCTTGACGCTGCGCCCAATCGGGCTGCGCAGGGCGGTGTGCAGGGCAGCGCGGCCTTCTGAGGCATTGACCTGATCACCGCAGAACAGTGCCTGGATGGATTCACCAAGCTGGCTTTGCTCGGCCAGTTGTACCAGCAGTGCTAGGGTTTTTTCGTCGATCAGGTTCTTCGAATAGTCCAGCATCAAGCCGCAACTGCTCAGGGAGAAACGCTTGAAGCGCTCCGGATCACTGGCAAAGGCCTCGCGCATGCTGAAGTCATTCATCTGCTCGCGGTGTTCGCGCAGCGCCTGCCAGGCGGGCAGAGAGGTGACGTCATGCGGCTGTTGGTAATAGGCCATAGGTGCGTGTTCCTTGTGCTGGGTGCGACGAAATATGCAAAAAAGCCCGGAGTGATCCGGGCCTTGAGTGTAACTGGCAGGTGCGCGAGCCGGTAACCGGCTAATCAAGCAGGCGCATCAAGGTCGAGCGCCAGGTTGTCGATGAGTCGGGTGTTGCCAATGGAGGCGGCCAACAGAATTACCAGCTGACGATCATCCTGTGATGCCGGGCGCAGGCTGCTGGATTCGCGCACTTCGAGGTAGTCCGGGCGGAAACCCGCGGCGCTATGTTGTGCCTGCGCTGCGTTGATCAGTTTGGCGTAATCACGCTCACCGGCCTTTATCGCCGCGGCCATTTCCTGCAGGCTGCGGTACAGCACTGGCGCCACTTCGCGTTGCTCGGCATTCAGGTAACCGTTGCGTGAAGACAGCGCCAGGCCATCTTCGGCGCGCACGGTGGGCTCGCCGATGATCTGGATCGGCATATTCAGGTCACGCACCAGGGTGCGGATTACCGCCAGTTGCTGGAAGTCCTTCTGGCCGAAAATGGCCAGGTCAGGCTGCACCATGTTGAACAGCTTGCTGACTACAGTCGCAACGCCGTCGAAGTGCCCCGGCCGGCTGGCGCCGCACAGGCCTTCGGAGACGCCCGTCACGCTGACGCGGGTCTGGCCGTCAGTCCCTTGCGGGTACATCTCGGTGACATCCGGGGCGAACAGCAGGTGGCAGCCGGCTGCGACCAGTTTTTCCTGATCGGCAAGCAGGGTCCGTGGGTAGCTCGCGAGGTCTTCGTTGGGGCCGAACTGCAACGGGTTGACGAAAATGCTGGCAACCACGAAGTCCGCACGCTGCACGGCTTTTTCCACCAGCGCGGCATGGCCGGCATGCAGGTTGCCCATGGTCGGCACCAGGGCGATTTGTTTACCTTCGGAGCGGGCTTGGGCGACAGCGGCGCGCAACTCGCGCACGCTCTTAACTGTGTTCATGCAGAAAATCCGTGCTCGGCTGCTGGGAAACTTTGGTCTTTGACCGCTTTGACATAGGCGCTGATGGCATTCTGGATGCTGCTCTGGCCGGCCATAAAGTTCTTAACAAACTTTGGCACACGGCCGCTCAGGGACAGCCCAAGCATGTCGTGCATGACCAATACCTGGCCGTCAGTGGCCGAACCTGCACCGATACCAATCACCGGGATTTTCACCGCCTGGCTAATTTCCGCAGCCAGTTCGCTGGGCACGCACTCAAGCAGCAGCATCGCTGCACCGGCCTGTTCCAGGGCCATGGCGTCAGCGCGCATCTGCCGCGCAGAGGCCTCTTGGCGGCCTTGGACCTTGTAGCCACCGAGGATGTTCACCGCTTGTGGGGTCAACCCTAGGTGCGCGCACACCGGCACACCGCGCTCGGCCAGTTGGCGAATTGGCTCAGCCAGCCAGGCTGCACCTTCCAGCTTGACCATGTGCGCGCCGGCTTGCATCAGTGCCGCGCTGTTGTTCAACGCCTGCTCCAGCGTGGCATAGGCCATAAACGGCAGGTCGGCGAGGATCAGCGCACCCTGGTTGCCGCGTTTGACGCAGGCGGTGTGGTACGCCATATCGGCCACGGAGACGGGCAGTGTGCTGTCATGGCCTTGTAAGACCATGCCGAGGGAATCACCTACCAGCAGCACATCGACACCGGCCTGGCAGGCCGTTTGGGCGAACGTGGCGTCATAGCAGGTCAGCATGGCGATTTTCTCGCCGCTCTGCTTGAGGCTTTGCAGGGTAGTCAGGGTTACATCAGGCATGAAAACTGTCCTCGCTCAGGCGTTCAGTCAGCAGTTGTGCTGCTTCAAGTTGGCCTGCATTGGCCGCAAATTGCACCGGTGCGGGGCATCGGGACGCCTATAGTCCTGATGGGAAGACTCGAAGTCAATTGCAGGTGTTACCGGTTTGTTACTGGCGTTACCACCAATCTTCGTAGCTTTGCTCCGGGCATAGGCGCGGGGGCTGCTGTCGAGGGATATCTGCTTCTTAGGTCGACGCGGCTTCGCCCAGTCGCTCCAGCCCTACAAAAGGGCAGGCATCGAGCAGTTCAGACAGTGCGCGACCATCTGGCAGATGCAGCGCTGGGGCGATCTCGGCCAGTGGGTAGAGGACAAACGCGCGGGCATGCATGTGGTAGTGCGGCACGGTTAGGCGGGGCTCATCCAGTTGGCGTTCGCCGAACAGTAGAATGTCCAGGTCGAGGGTGCGCGGCCCCCAGCGCTCGGCCTTACGCGTGCGGCCCTGCTCAAGTTCGATGGTTTGCAGCGCATCGAGCAGCGCCAGTGGGCTGAGGTCGGTGTCCAATGCGGCTACGGCATTGACGTAGCGCGGCTGGTCCGGCGGGCCTAGAGGGTCGCTGGCGTAGAGCGATGATTGTGCAGCTAGATGGGTGTGCGGCAGCGCGGCCAGGGCGGCTAGGGCGCTGCGTAATTGCGCGTGTGGGGTCGCCAGGTTGCTACCCAAGCCGATATACACGCGCTCCATCATTCACCCGTTGGGGCATTGCTGCTATCAGTTGCGGGGCCGCGCTTGCGCTTGTTGTTGTTGCGTTTGCGTTTGCGCGGTGCGCCGGCAGCGTCATCTTTGTTGCTGAGGTCGCGGATCATGTTGCGCCGCTCGCTATCGCTGACTTCCTGATAGCGCGTCCACCAGTCGCCGAGCCCGCCAGTTTCTTCGCCTGCGCTCTCGCGCAGCAGGAGGAAGTCGTAACCGGCGCGGAAGCGTGGGTTTTCCAGCAAGGTATCGGCGCGTTTGCCGCTGCGGCGTGGCAGGCGTTCCTGCATGTCCCAGATTTCGCGGATCGGCATGGTGAATCGCTTGGGCACAGCAATTCGCTGGCACTGCTCGCTGATTAGCTCATGGGCTGCTTCCTGCATCGCCGGAATCGGCGGCATGCCGCGATTCTGCAGCTTAATGACACGTGCCGGCAGAGCTGGCCAGAGTAGCGCCGCGAGGAGGAAGGCAGGGGTGACCGATTTACCTTGTTGAATGCGCTGGTCAGTGCTGTCCAGTGCGTTACGGATTAACTGGTCGGTGTAGTCCGGGTTGAGTTTCAGTGCTTCAGCACTGGCCGGGAACAGTTGGCCGAACAAGCCGTAATCGACCAGGAGCTCGTAGGTGTAGACCGCATAACCGGCCAGAAACAGCTTGAGCACTTCATCGAACAGGCGCGCGGCGGGGATTCCGCCAAGCAGTGGCGCCAGTTTGTAGATCGGCGCAGCGCTGTGTTTCTCGATGTCGAAATCCAACTTGGCAGCGAAACGCACCGCACGCAGCATGCGAACCGGATCTTCCTGGTAACGCTGCGTCGGATCGCCGATCAGGCGGATCAGATGATTACGGATGTCGTGCACGCCGTTGGCGTAATCGAGGATGCGCTCGGTGCTCGGGTCGTAATACAGCGCATTGATGGTGAAGTCGCGGCGCTGGGCATCGTCTTCCAGGCTGCCATACACGTTATCGCGCAGGATCCGGCCACTCTCATTACGTGACGACAGGTTGCTGTTCTCTTCCTCATCGCCTTCGGGGTGGTTGGCGCGGAAGGTCGCGACCTCGATGATTTCACGGCCGAAATGCACGTGAACCAACTTGAAGCGCCGACCGATTACCCGGGCATTCCGGAATTCGGCCCGCACCTGCTCCGGGGTGGCGCTGGTGGCCACGTCGAAATCTTTGGGCTCGATGTCCAGCAGCAGGTCGCGTACACAGCCACCGACCAGGTACGCCTGGTAGCCAGCTTGCTGCAGGCGCTCAACCACGCTGATGGCATAGCGGCTGATTTCGCCGCGCTCGATCGGGTGTTGGCTGCTGCCCAGCACTTCAGGCGTGCTGTGCGAATGTTTGCCACGGAGGGCGGGGGTGCGAAAGGACTTGAACAGCTTTTTCAGCATGGGAGGCACTGTTTGACGAAATGACTGGCCAGAGTATATGCCGGCCGCAGGAATGGCGCGGATTTTAGCATTGAGTTGGGGTTTGGTGCAGGAAACGAAGGGAGGCTGCAGTAGGCGGGGAGTTTGAAGCTACTGGGGGAGCCGAGGCTCCCCCCCAAATTGGTGCGTGCTCTATTTTTATTATTATGGCGGGCTTGTTGTTTTTGTTTATTTACCCGTTCCATCCAGTCAGGGACATTTGGAAAATTTCCCAAGTTGGGAATCAAGAGCAAACGTATTGCTTTGGATACTGACGCTGCCATGATCACACAGTGACCCAGCCAGTTCAGGCACTGCCTTGGAGCAGTTTTATTGTTCTCGGCCTGGTTTTGGGGCGAACCCCAAAGGCAAATCCTTTCCAAAAGAATCAGTTAGCTGCGCCTCCGCGTCGTTGTTTTTATTGTGCTGGAGTCGGTACGTCTTATTTTTATTAGGTTTGGGGCATGCTTGTTATTGTTCTTGTGCCAGTAATAAAGCAGAACCCGTGCCAGTTTTTACAATCCCTTTATATTCAAGGCTTTGAGTGCTGTTGAGGGTGGCCGGGTGGCATAAAAAAGCCGGGCCTTCGTTACCATAAGACCCGGCTTTTGTTACTAAGTGTTGAGTGGGTAACAGATGGTGGAACCTCTGGCCCACGCATCTGTCACCGCGGGTGCCTTAGTCTGCGGTAGCACCCGATGATTTGCGGCGTGGGATGCCCAGACGCTGGCGGCGTTCCCACAGGCATTTGCGGCTGATGCCGAGTTTGCGTGCCAGTTCGGTCTCGGTCATGTGGTCTTGATGCTCTAAGACGAAGTGCTGGAAGTAGTCTTCCAGTGACAGATCTTCGGTTGGTTCGCTGGGTTCATGTCCCGGGCCGCCATTTTGGCTGGGCAGGGTGAAGTCGTCCTCAAGGTCATCCAGTTCGATATCGATACCCAGCAGCTCGGCGGAGATGCTGTTGCCCTCGCAGAGAATCACCGCACGCTCGATGGCGTTCTCCAGCTCACGCACGTTACCCGGCCAGGGGTAGTGACGGATGGCCTGTTCGGCGTCGGCCGCAAAACTCAGGTCGAGGCGACCCTGGCGAGTGCACTGACGTAGCAGGAAGGCGCGTGCGATCTCGCTCACGTCAGCCCCGCGTTCGCGTAGGGGGGGGAGCTTGAGGGCGATTACGTGCAGGCGGTAATACAGGTCTTCGCGGAACTGGCCGATTTTCGACAGGGTTTTCAGGTCGCGGTGGGTCGCGGCGATCAAGCGCACATCGACCTTCTGCGACTGCACCGAGCCCACTCGACGGATTTCGCCTTCCTGCAGCACACGCAGCAGGCGTGCCTGGGCCTCTAAAGGCAGCTCGCCTATTTCATCGAGAAACAGGGTGCCGCCATCGGCTGCTTCGACCAGGCCGGCACGGCCAGCGCTTGCACCGGTAAAAGCGCCTTTCTCGTGGCCGAACAGTTCGGACTCGATCAGTGATTCCGGGATGGCTGCGCAGTTGACTGAAATCAGCGGCGCTTTGGCGCGGCGTGAAAGATTGTGCAAGGCGCGAGCCACTAGTTCTTTACCAGTGCCGGACTCGCCCTGGATCAGGACATTGGAGTCGGTGGGCGCCACCTTGCGGATCTTGCTGTACATCTCCTGCATCGCGGCGCAGGAGCCAATGATGCCGATTTCGCCGTTGCTGTTATCCACCACCTTGTCGGTGCCGGCTTTTGCGTTTGCAGCAGCGGGTGCAGGCGCGCTTTTAGTCTGTTGGAAGTCACGAAGGATGCGCGCTACCGCTTGGAGCATTTCGTCGTGATCGAAGGGTTTGGCGATGTAGTCCACCGCCCCCATTTTCATCGAGTCGACGGCCGAGCGCAGGCTGGCGTAGCTGGTCATGATCAGCACTGGGGTGCCCTGGCCGAGCTTGATCATCTCGGTGCCGGGTGCGCCCGGCAGGCGCAGGTCGCTGACGATCAGGTCGAAGCTGGGGATGCTGAAACGCTCTTGAGCTTCCTGTACCGAGCCGGCTTCGCTGACTTCGTATTGGTTGCGCTCCAGCAGGCGGCGCAGTGCAGAGCGGATAATGGTTTCGTCTTCGACGATCAAAATATGAGGCATTAATTTGGTCTCTCGACGGTCTCGGGGCATGCCGCGGGGCGAAAAGCCTTGCAGGCATGCTCTCAATTAGCTGGTTTGAGTCGCTAGGGACGTCGCCTCGACATGCCTCGGCAAGCTGACCCGAATGCGGGTGCCACGCTGCAGTTCTAGATCGGCCGGGCTGTCGATTGTTATTTGTCCATAATGCTCTTCCACGATCGAATAGACCAGAGCGAGGCCCAGTCCGGTGCCTTTGCCCACCTCCTTGGTGGTGAAAAAGGGCTCGAACAGACGGTCGATAATGGCCTTGGGGATGCCTGTGCCTTCGTCTTCGACGATCAGGTCGATGGTGTGTTCGAAGGTTTCACTCTTGACCCGAATCGCGCTGCCTGGCGGTGAGGCATCACGGGCGTTGGACAGCAGGTTGATCAGCACTTGGGCCAAGCGCTGTGGGTCGCCCACCACCCGCTGGTCAGCTTCGCAGAGGTTGAAGAACTGCACGTCGACGCTCTGTCGATTGAGCGCCAGCAGGGCAATTGCGTCTTGCGCGACCTGGGCCAGGCACACCGGCTCTTCACTGTTCTGGTGGCTGCCGGAATGGGCAAAGCTCATCAGCGACTGGACGATGCGCGACACGCGTTTGGTCTGCTCGATGATCTGCTCACTGATCTCTGTCAGCTCGCTATCACCTTCGCGTTCTTCGCGCAGGTTCTGCGCCAGGCAGGCGATGCCGGTGATCGGGTTGCCGATTTCGTGGGCCACCCCGGCGGCCAGACGGCCGATGCTAGCCAGGCGTTCGGAGTGCACCAGCTTGTCTTCGAGCATCTGGGTTTCGGTAAGGTCTTCAACCAGCAGCACCAGGCCGCTGTTACCGGGGGCCAGGGGTTCGTCGATGGCCGCCTTGTGCAGGTTAAGCCAGCGGGTCTGGCCGTCGAGGGCCAGGCTTTGTTTGTGCAGGTGTTCGTCGGGCAGCTCAATAAAGTTCTGCAGCAGGCTGCGCCACGGCTCACCCAGGGTGCTCAGGCGCGAACCGACAACGCGCTGCGCCGGTATTTCAGTGAGTTCTTCCATGGCCTTGTTCCACATCAGGATTTCTTGATCCTTGGCCAGCGAGCAGACGCCCATGGGCAGTTCCTGCAGGGTCTGGCGGTGGTAGCGGCGCAGGGTGTCGAGTTCCGCCGCCAGGCCGGTGAGGCGTGAGTGGTAGTCCTCGAGGCGGTTCTCGATAAAGTGAATGTCTTCGCTGACGTAGGTTTCGCTGCCTGCTTTATACGGCAGGAACGTCTCGACGATATCCTGGGCCACGCTGGGGCCCATCAGCCCGGAGAGGTTGGCCTCGATGCGGTCACGCAGGCGCCGCAGGGCATAGGGGCGGCCTTCATCGAACGGTAGATGGAGGTCGCGCAGCGCTTGTTCGACCTCGTGCTGAGCCGTTTTTGCGCCCAGGGGTTTGGCCAGTTGCGCGGCGAACTCCTGCGGTGAATTGGCCAGCAGTTCACGCCGTTGTGGGCGTCGTACGTTGTCCACGGCGCAGGCTTCTGCGGCACTTTTCTCCTCCGCGCTGGCTTCGGTGAACAGCGACACTAGGGTGAACACCAGCACGTTAGCGGCCAGCGAAGCGATCGCTGCCATGTGCCAACTGCTGTCATCCAGCACATAGATAACGTTGAACCAGGGCAGGTATAAACCCTGCAGGTTGCCGAGCATTGGCAACAGCATGCTCACCACCCACACGCCGATACCTGCTAGCAGCCCGGCGATAAAGCCTTTGCGGTTAGCCGCCGGCCAGTACAGCACCGAGAGTACGCCGGGCAGGAACTGCAGGGTGGCGACGAAGGCGACGATGCCGAGGTTGGCCAGGTCTTGCTCAGCCCCCAGTAATAGATAGAAGCCGTAGCCGGCCATGATCACCAGCAGGATCAGCGCGCGGCGCGTCCACTTCAGCCAGCGGTAGATATTGCCTTCCGACGGTGGCTGGTACAGCGGCAGCACCACATGGTTAAGCACCATGCCCGACAGCGCCAGGGTGGTGACGATGATCAGCCCGCTGGAGGCCGACAGGCCGCCGACATAGGCAATCAATGCCAGGGTCTGGCTGTTGACCGCGATACCGACGCCGAGGGTGAAGTATTCCGGGTTGGTGGTCGCACCCAGCTTCAGCCCGGCCCAGAGAATCAGCGGTACGGCCAGACTCATTAGCAGCAGGAACAGCGGCAGGCCCCAGCTGGCGCTGACCATGGCGCGCGGGTTGAGGTTCTCGGTAAAGGTCATGTGGTACATGTGCGGCATGACGATGGCCGAGGCGAAGAACACCAGCAACAGCGTGCGCCAGGGGCCTTCTTGCAAGGGGGTGTGCAGGTTCGACAGCGACGCTTGATTCTGCACCAGCCAGGATTGCAGGTCCTGCGGGCCGTCGAACACGCCGTACAAGGCATACAGGCCGATGATGCTGATCGCTACCAGCTTGACCACTGACTCAAAAGCGATGGCGAACACCAGGCCTTCATGTTTCTCGCGGGTGGCGATATGCCGTGCGCCGAACAGGATGGTGAACAGAATGATCAGCCCGCAATAGGCCAGGGCGACGCGCTCCTGCACCGGCTCGCGGGTGAGAATGCCGATGGAGTCCGCCACCGCCTGAATTTGCAATGCGAGCAATGGCAGTACGCCGACCAGCATAAATACCGTGGTGAGGGCGCCGGCCCAGGTGCTGCGGAAACGAAAGGCGAAGAGGTCGGCCAGGGATGACAGCTGGTAGGTGCGGGTTATCTTCAGGATCGGGTAAAGCAGCACCGGTGCCAGTAGAAATGCCCCGGATACGCCGAGGTAACTGGCCAAAAAGCCATAACCGTATTGGTAGGCCAGGCCCACCGTGCCATAAAACGCCCAGGCGCTGGCATACACGCCAAGCGACAGGATGTAGGTCAGCGGGTGACGGATCACCCAGCGCGGAATCAGGCCGTGTTCACTGATCCAGGCCACGCCGAACAAAATAAGAAGGTAGGCCGCACTGATCAGGATCAGCTGGCTCAGGCTAAAGCTTGTCAGCATCAGGTTGGCTCGGCGAATAGAGGGAGGGCGGCGCGGCGTAGAGGGTCAGAGTTCATCGGCATCTTGCTGGCTCTGCAGAATAAAGGTCACCACGATCAGAATCAGCCACAGCAGGTAGGGGCGGTACCAGGCCCCGTTGGGGTCGATCCACCAGTCCATGATGGCGGGGGAAAACAGATAGATCCCCACTACCAGGATCAGCACCAGTCGATAGATATACATGCTGCATCTCTTCACTTAATTGCTGGCGATGGTAACGGATGCGTGGCGCTCTGCGTAGGCTGGCTATTGGGTGGGGGGAGGCTGTCGCCGCTAAAGCCCTGCCGCCGGCATTCAGCGCCGTACATCCGCAGCACGGCCTCTGTTGTTGGCTAGCGTTGTGCTTAAGCCTGAACAGCGGTTGCGGTTTATGCCGAGGGTTTAGCCGGTTTCCGCTTGTGCCACAGGCGCGTTGCCAGGCTTACCAGCAGCAGCGCGACGGCCCCGGCAATGACCCCTATCCCAGCATTCAGCAGGGTGGGCAGCAGCGCTGCCAGTAGGCCGCTGCTAGCGGCCACGCTCTGCGCCAACTGCTCGATCCACACCTGCGCGGCATGTACGCCGTGGGTAAGGATGCCGCCGCCGACCATAAACATTGCCGCTGTACCCACGACTGACAGCCCTTTCATCAAGTACGGCGCTGTCAGTAGCAGGCCTCTGCCCAGGCTGCGTTGCAGGCGCGCGCCCAAGCCTTCGCCGCTGCGCTGGCTGAGAAACAGCCCGGCATCATCGAGTTTGACGATGCCTGCCACCAGGCCATACACCCCAGCCGTCATCAAAATGGCGATACCGGACAGCACCACAACTTGCTTGCCGAAGCTGGCCATGGCCACGGTTCCAAGGGTGATGGCGATAATTTCCGCCGAGAGAATAAAATCGGTGCGGATTGCACCTTTGATCTTGTCTTGCTCGAACGCCACCAAATCCACTGCTGGGTCAGCCACGGCCGTGCGCCGTTCGTCATGCTTGCTCTGGCTCTCAGCCTGGCTGTGCAGAACCTTGTGCGCGAGCTTCTCAAAGCCCTCGTAGCAGAGGAATGCGCCACCGAGCATCAACAGCGGTGTGACCGCCCACGGTGCAAAGGCGCTGATCAATAAGGCGGCCGGTACCAGGATCAGTTTGTTGCGAAAGGAGCCTTTGGCCACTGCCCACACCACCGGCAGTTCACGCTCGGCGCGCACGCCGGTGACTTGTTGGGCATTTAGTGCCAAATCGTCACCCAGTACGCCTGCGGTTTTCTTCGCCGCGACTTTGGTCATCAGGGCGACGTCGTCGAGCACGCTGGCGATGTCATCGAGCAGGGTTAACAGGCTGGCGCCGGCCATAGGGCGGATTCCTTTCTACGGTTTCTGAGAGGCCAATCGCCTGACAGCGCGGTCGACGACAATCCGCAGATTTATACGTGAGTCAGCCCGCATCAGCCAGCGCTGGCCAGCCGAGGTTTGCCGCTGCGCAGTGAGATGGCTGAGTGGTTTACTCGCCGCTGCTGCCACTGGCCCCGCTGGCGTAGGTGGCGAGCAGGCTGCGTAACAGGTCATTAAATCGCATGGGAAAGCTCCTTGATGGGGAGCATTTACCTTACGCCTGAGCCCCGGCGTGGGGCTGTTGATTGTCTCGATAAGGTCCATAGGTAAAAGCCGATGCGCTTTTATACACAGCACTGCTGCCACGTGCGGGTAGTTGTGCACAAAGACTGTGGGTCGAGTTGTGGATAAGGTGGGCGTATACGCGTGAAGGCCTAGGAGCCTGTCGGACTTGCCCTCACAAAAGACGATAGAGCGGGATCAAGGTGCTTTTTGACGCGACGCCGTGCCGTTCAGACATCAGAGTTGGTTGGCACTGCCCCAGGGCGTATTAACA
>Ga0180008_1000888_pt1 | contig 21321 bp, 48 predicted proteins | sample MM_PW_MetaG_FD_121121 | JGI IMG/M metagenome (GOLD analysis project Ga0180008, IMG submission 121121) | Groundwater microbial communities from the Aspo Hard Rock Laboratory (HRL) deep subsurface site, Sweden - MM_PW_MetaG | ecosystem: Environmental > Aquatic > Deep subsurface > Groundwater...
AATATGGGGATTCTGTTTTCTTCTTTGAAGAAGACACTGTTCTTTTAAACCCAAGTTGTGCTTCAACTGCTTTTAGTCTGTTACATACTTTGAGAAAATCATCCTTAGAGAATTTAGATTCTTGTTCTTCCTCTTTCTTTTCAGGTTCTTCCTCAGCAGTTACTTCTTCCTTTTTTTCAGGTTCTTCTTCCATTGTTGCTTTTTCCTCCTCTTCAAGAGTTTTATCCAAAGCTTCCTCCATAGCTGCTACTTTTTGAGCTAACAATTCAACTGATTCGTTAGTCCTCCCAATTTCTTCTTCAGCATTAAATTCAGCTTCTTCTTTCTCTTCTTCAGGAGGTGATTCTTCAGATTCTACTTTTTCTTCTTCCTTTTTTTCTTCAGGAGTTTCTTCCATTTTGGTTTCTTCCTCCTCTTTCTTTTCATCTTCTGCCATTAGGCTTCACCTCTAATATTTCTTTTTATACTAAGTATTCTTGCGCCTTCCACTTCTCCTTTCCTAACTAGTGAAATGGCTTGTCCTAGTATTCTAGTAACTTTTTTGTTAGGATCATGAACATCATAGATAGCAGTATGAGTAGAACTTACATCATTAATCAGACCGTTTTCCATTCTTGATAATAGGGTTTGTGTGAATTTGACTTCTGGGATTCTAATAGTAGCTGCTGCCCATTTTACTCCGTTAATTACCTTTTCATATACTTTTTTTATTAACCCAACTTCTGTTCCTGCTTTATCAGTATGATCTAGATAGAATTCATTTCCTTCGTATGTATCCATATCTTTCTTGATTGTTTCCCAAGGGTGGTAAAATGGTACTCCATTTACATGGAAATATCCTTCTTTAAGGAATATACATTCTAGTTCTGCGTAGTTTTTCATTCCTATTCCACTTGAGAATCTTGCTTTTAGTTTTGGTATTTTCTTATTGAATACTACTCTCTGGCTATTCTTTGTGGTTTTCCACGACTTACTTAGTTTAGCAACTTTCTCAGGATATTTGTAGAGTTTCTTAGGCTTTTCCTCTCCACCTTTCTTGTAATCATCTGGTAGTTGATCTAGTCCTGTCATGTGCATTTCTTTTGAGTATTTCCAATGTTTAGCTAGTGATTTCCTTTTACAAGAACTCATTTTACTCCCTCCTGTTTCATAAGTTTAGCTACTTCTCCGAACTTTAGTTTTCCTAGAGATTTCTTTGCTGCTTCAAAGAATATAGTAGAGTTTCTTTTGCTTCTTTTGAGTGATTTTGCTAGTGAGGTATATCTATTTATCTCTTTTAGTGTTAGTTTTCCGGTCTTTTGTGGTGATATTGAAGAGATTATCTTATCTGCTCCTGCTGAAAGATTTAGTAGTCCAAATAAGTTTTCATCAACTTCTTTCTTTGGAAGTTTTGATTTCTTCTCTACTTCTGCCATAATATCTTTTGCATTAAGGTCTATAGCCATTAGTCTTTCTGCTAAATCAGTTACCTCTTCATCTGATTTTTCTAGTCCCACGGTTCTAGGATCATTACCATAATAAATTAGTGAGCATCTGGTATTAGGATGTTCAGGAGGTTCTTGCCCTTTCCATTTTACTGTTTTGTTTCCTGATTTATAAGTAGCTTCAAATTCCTCTTCAATAGGTCTGACTTGCTTATGTAGGGCTTTAGAAAGATTGGAGGTCTTATTATCCATTACCGCTATCCATTGTTTAAATTTCATTCCTCTTTCATTTGCAGATTCAGCTTTGGCTTTTGATTTTAAATTGCTTATTTCTGTCCTAAGAATTGTGTTTGTGTGTGAATCGTTATAATCTCCAACAGATTGAATCTGGTTTCTTATATTTCTTAGGCTTTCGTTATTAGCTAGTCCGTTTGTTATAATATCTCTGATCTTATTGGCTTTTGCTTTGCTTACTGATTTGATTTTAGTTCCTACATTCTCCTGAGCTATTTTTTTATAATCTATATTATTGGTTCTGAATTTCTCATTTAAGGGAGGGTTTAGTTCTGCTTTAGGTTCTAGTGCGAATTCTGCTTTTACTTCTTGATCTGGTTCTGTGGATTCTGCTGATTCTGCTCTTTCTGCTAATCCTCCTAAACTCATTCCGGTATCTGGTTGAGGTTCAGAAAAAAAGGATTCTCCTTTAGTTGCATCTTCTATTTCATTTTCTCCTAGTCTTTCTCTAGCTTCGTTTAATGTAAGTAATCCAGCTTGCCATTTCTCTAAAACCATTTTTTCTTTTAAAGCATCGTCCTCGGTGATCCATTTAGGCCATTCGATTCTAGGGAGGTAGGGGGATTTACCTCCGGATGTTTCTCCATGTCCTCTATAGATAAGGAATAAGTTTAGGATTTGAAGAATATAACTTTCTAGTATCTTTCTATCAGTTTCAATATCTTTTTCAAAGTCAGATGAGCCTTGCATGGATGTAGCTCTATTTGCATCTCCTTCTCCTGTTAGCAATTCTCTAGGTACTTTTAGTCCTGCTGAAATTAGAGTTAATTGGGTATCAGCATAAGAAGAAATATCAGAGCTTATTGTTCCTTGTGGAGTAAGATATTCTAGTTTGGTATAAAATGGAACTGCATAAGATTCTTTCCTGATTGGATCACGAACCAAGGCTTCTGCATCATCCATAAGAGTTTCTGTAGGGGGATGATCCACATCCCCAACTGTCGCAACAAGTTTAGGATAACCGATAGTATTTGACATTTCTGCTGAAGCATTAAGAATAATGTCTAAATGCTTAATAGCGTTATATGCAGCTAGGATAAGAGATTGTCCGAAGTAGTTATCGTTTAGGTTATTAAATGATAAATGCACTATTTCTTCTGTGCTTAGGAATATGTAATTAGGTTTCATTCCTATTAGTCCTACGGTTCTTTGCCCTGAAGCGTCTGTTATTTCATAGGATTGTGTTTCTTTTAATCTCTCCTTAGTTGCTTTTAGGTTTTCTAAGGATTCAATAGAACCATATAACATGCTGAGGTCTTGCTGTAGCTCTGCTAAGTCAGTTATCTGTTGCCAGTATCCTTCAGGTCTTCCAATATTATCTAGTAATATTTTATTCTCTAATAGTGATCTCCTAAAATCTATTGTTTCAAAGTCTCCATGCGCAACTCCCATAACTCTCCTAGGTAAATCAACATTAACTTTGTCTTCTCCTGTTACTTCATCGAATGTTTGAGGAATGTTATAGATAACTTCAGTCCATTCATTTCCTGCTACCATGGCGTTAATACAAGATTGTCTGAAGAATATCAAATGATCTATCTTTCTTAGGAAATTCCAGCATTCTTCTACTGCTGTTTGTGCGATAATTTGATCTACATTTGCCCCTTCTGCTGGATATAGTTCAAATCCTTCACCCATGATTCTATTAACTCTGACATTTATTCCCTTATGAGCTAGAGGATTAGTTTGATAAATAGTAGCAAGTTCTTTGATAGTTACTGTACTTTCCGTACTGTCAGGAGTTACTGAAGGCACATCTTTATAGTAATCTCCACTATCAGATGAACCAACTAACATTTTTCTAAATTTGACTTCAGTCGAACGGGAACACACAGTTTTGTTATCTTGGTCTTTAGACAATCATACCCCTCAAGGGATTAGCCTACAATTAGAACCACGACAACAATGCTAATCTATAGATTATTATACAAGTTAAATATTATAAGTGTTCTGTTTTATCTTTTTCTATATCCTCTCATTATGGGTTTTTGGGTTATTGAAGAGCGTTTTGGCTCTACTGAGTATCTTGGTTTTACATAATCATCATATATTTCTGAGGATAAACTATATAGAAGTGAATCTGCATGATCCGGGGATTTGTCGCTAGGATCAAGAACTCTTAGCCTTTTATCCAATATCCTTTCGTATATCCATGATCTTAGCTGTAGAACATATCGACTGTTTCTAGGCAGATTAAAGAATCTTTTTTCTTTGAATAAGTCTGCTATTCCGAAGATAGCTTCAGCTTTTTTGTTATAGAATCTGTTAAATCTTCTTGCTTTATTTCCTGCTACAAATCCATCCACATTATAGTTTTGAGAGCCTAGCATATCTTTTACTCCGTGTCCTACTCCTACAGTATCGACTGTAATAAAGCAATTATCCTTTCCTAGCTTATCTGCTATTTCTGATATTTTTCCAGCTATTAGTGAGCTATCTCTAGTGTCCATTTCTATATAATCTTTAAAATAATAGACCTTTCCTGATTTTATTATAATTGTTAAAACTGTTGAGTCTCTTCCACCTACGGCTATATCTGCTCCGATTAGATATTTATCTATCTTCTCTGGAAGTGGTCTTTCTTCTGTAGCGTTCTCTATAGCTTCTTTAGAGAATACTGCAAATTCTACTTCTTCAGGAAAGTTTGCTTCAAACAATACTTTGAACTCTAAATCTGTTAGTTGTTTTCTTTGATCTTCTATGGCTTCGTTAGTTATTCTTCCTACTTTCACGCAGTCTTTCCAATGAATATGTATTTTTTCCCACTCAGGATCATTATGATGGTCATAGAAATGGTCTAAGTTCCAAGGATTTCCTATTTCTACCATAAGAGTTTCTGGGGATTCTACTAACATCCTGTATATTTTTGAGTATGCTGTAGGAGTTATTTCAGATGTTTCTTCTATAAGAACTAGGTCATATCCTGCTCCCATTACTCCGAATCCTCCCCGATTTACGTCTGCTGATTTAATTTCTATGCTTGTACCGTTTAACAGAGTTATCTTTCTTTTGGATACTTCCTTTCTCAGTCTCTCTAATCTAGTCATGGCTTTTGCATCAACCATTACTATCTGATCGAATATTTGGTTGGAACTGAGAAACATTGCTATGTATTCCATGATATATTGTGCCTTATCAAAACTCCTAGCTACTATTCCTATTCTTCTATTGTCGTTAAATATGGCATATAGGATAGCAGCCATAGCTAAAGTATATGATTTTCCTGCTCTAGTCGTTGCTCTTATGGTTATCTTTCTCTTCTTAGGAGAGAAGATTGCATTCATGATTTTTATCTGATAGTCATAAGGGGTAATATCGAAGAAGTATTTGCATGTGTTTGTTAGATCATCCAGTGGTTTCTTCATTATATCCCTTAATATTGTGATTTTGTATAAGCCTGCCACTCACAAAAGGCTCTAGCATCACAATTATTTCATTTTTTTGTTAGTAATTTTGTTATAATTTCACATATATTGGCTACTTAGCCATATCTTTATGTTCCTCACAATAAACTCGCTCTTTTCCATCTGCATATATCTTAGTGTTATTTCTCTCACATCCTTTTCCGCAATAACTACAATGCCATAGATTCATTTCTTCACCTCATTTCCTAGGAAACATACTGTCTGTGTATTCATAACTCTTCAACCTCTTCGTCTGTCATCTCCTGTAGCCTTTTTAAGTCCCATATTGCCCCTATTTTGTTATTTTGAATATTAATCTGTGTATTGTCTTGATTTACATTTACATTGATGTTCTTCGTATGAGTTGATTTAGTTCTTATTATATTGTTTATTAAATGCAACCATGCTCGTTGTGCTTTATCATCATTATTCTTTTTTGCTTTATGATATTCAGCCCAAGATTCGGTTAATGCTGTGTTTATCTGCATAGGTAAGTTCTTTAGTTCTTTTTCTGGATTTCCTTGGCTATATATTAAATCTATATCTCTTCTTACTGTAGCTATTGATGTTTTGTAATTGTTTTCGTTTAAGTAAGTTGTTACTTGTTCTACAGTCGTTATTCCCCTACCTATTAATGCTGCAACTGTTTTTCTTCTGTCTAAAATAGTTGCATTACTACTCATTTTTAATCACTCTTTATTGTGGTAAAATGATCAATAGAGCGGATTAATAGATTTGTATTAGGTTTTTTACCTTTCCAGTCAAATTGGTTTGTTAATACCATGCTTAGGATTCGTTTGTATTCTGCTTCGTTTTCAAATGTGAATGTTATTACGTGTTTTGATTTTTGGTCTTCCTCTTTAATATCAGGTAGGTCATTCATCATGCCTATCATATCTATTTCCGATTTAGGGATATTTATAGTTGTTGATAAATCCTCTATCTTTATATCCTCTTGTAACGACTGTATTAAATTATATAATTTTAATGGATTATCTGTTCCTTTAATTTTATTCATGTTTATCGTTGTTATTTTTGCTTGGTTGTCATCCATCTCCACAACTACACATTTTATGCTCTTTAATCCGAACTCCTTAGCTGCTTTATATCTATGTTCCCCATCTATTACTTCAAATTTGCCTTTATTTGGACGAACTACTACTGGTTGGATATATCCTATTCGTTTGTATTCTTTCTTTAAATGATGGAATACTGCTTCTGTCATTTCATTTGGATTCCAAGGGTTAGGTGTTATATCTTCTATCTTTATGTTTTTTATTTCCATTTTCTCATCTCCTGTAAATATTTTGCATACAATTTCCATTGATATAAATTCCATTTATTAAGAATTGTATTATTTTCTGTAGTATTTGGTGTCCTTTTCTTTATTTGTTTTATCTTTCCTTTTCTAAATTCAACACTCTGCCCATATCTTGATCCACTACACCAACTAGAACTATCTACGGAATAGAATGGGAATATATCTAACAATACGCTAGAAGTAATAGCAAAACCATGTACTTTGATAGTTTTTGGAATTATTTTGAAACATTTTTTTAACCATCTTACTATTTTCACTCTATCTCTTAATTGAGCTACTCCACCTAGGGCAATATATTGATGTCCTTCATCTATGTATTTTTGTAGCCATTTAAAATCTTCATTTGCGTGGAATACTGGAATTGGTTTCAATCCTTGTTCTTCTATGTACTTCTGATTAGCATAAGTCTCTTCTGCATTTCCTACAACATCAAGATTAAAATAATAAGAGATTTCATCTGAATTATTCTTAATAAAGTCTATATATTGGTCTATGTCTATAGTCGTACCAGTTACAAATGCACTAAAAGCTCCTGAATCAAGATAGTATTTTTTAGGAGGAGGAAATCTGTCTTTTCCTTTTCCCTGTAAGAAATAGAAACTGGCTAAATGTTGAACAGAAGGAATAACATCCTTTAGTTCATTTATTACCTTACCTGTTCTAGGATTCCATACGATTAACAACTTCATTGGTTACTCCTCTTTTGGAAATATCTTATTTTTCTTAATTTTTTAAATAATTCTTCTTCTTGACTTTCTCCGAATAACCTTTTCTCCAGTCTGTGTATCTTCATCATCATGGTATATTTTGCTGTTGAAAAGTCTGGAAATTCTCCTGTTCTTTCTTTATGTGAAAATTTATGCTCTCTTAATCCTCTTACATGACTTGCGTCTATTTCATTTGTTATTATTGTTTCTCCATCAGCTATTGTTGAATCTAAATTATCATAGGGGTATATTGCTCCGGCTAATGCTTCGGATTTCTTAGGTAAGCCCCACGAGTTAGTACTGCATATAATAGGACATTTTAATTCAAATTTACTTGCCATTACTAATCTTTCTTTCCATATATCCCCACCACAATACAAACACTTATCTATAGATTTATCTGGATGAAGTTTAGGATAATAGGATATTCCAAATTTGATGGCACTGAACACAAAGTCAGGTTCTAATGTCCCAAGTCCAGCCATAAGAATATCTGAGAATATTTCCCAACAAAAGAATCCTGCTACATTTACATTTTTTAATTTAAATGTCCTGAATCTACTATCCATATTGGTTTCTGATTCTAGCCCATACCATTTTAGTGCATAACTAGGACAAGCTATCTTATTGATATATCCCTTAGACTTTCCATCAATGAAATACAATCTTTGATTAGTTCCAATTACTGCTCCTATGATTATTGCACTTCCTGTTTCTTTTGACATATCTTCAATCGTAGGAATAATCTCTTCTTCTTTCCAGATTGGTTTATCTGGCATCATGTGTTTTCCGCCAAAAAATTCCTGAGGTGTTAGAAAAATGTCGCTTTGTTCTTTTTCTATTGTATCTCTTATGAATTGTAGTTTATCTTTTGCATTATCCATCTGTCTTGGTACGCAGGAGGTTATTTTCATTTTATCAACCTTAAAAATTCTTCTCTTGCTCCTTTTTCATTTTCTTTAAATGCCCCTGTTATTGAAGAAGTTATCATTACTGAGTTTTGTTTCTTTACTCCTCTTATTTTCATACATAAATGTGTTGCTTCTGCTACTATCATTACTCCTTTTGAATTTAGGTATTTCTCTAAATAATTTGCTATCTCTTGGGTCATCCTTTCTTGTATCTGTGGTTGTGAAGCAAATCTATCCACTACTCTTGCTAACTTAGATATTCCACATATTTTCTTATCTGGAATATAAGCTATATGTACTTTTCCTGTAAATGGCAGCAAATGATGAGAACAAAGAGAAGAGAAGTCAATATCCTTTAGGATAATCATTTGGTCATAACCGGGGTTATCAAATACCGTGAATTTAAAGTTTTGGTTAGTGTCCCATTCCTCTAAAAATCTAACATGCCTATTTTGAGTGTTTTGTAGTTCTTCCTCATTAAAATAATCATCTGAATAATATATTTCCATTATTTCCCTCTTTTTGCTCCCCATAAATCCACATGTAATCTAGGAGAGTATTTCAATCCATTTTTTATGCAATAGTTCCATACTTTTTGTTTTATTTGGTTATCTTTTTTCTCTTCGAATGTAGTTAATGGCATCAGCATAGTTGCGTATGGAATTAAATCTACTCCAACTGTTTCCATATCAGTTACTACTTTAATGTCATTTTCTGTAAAAACTGGCATTTTTGTTATGTTTATTGCTGATATTTTATTCTTAGGAGAAAAACAGATATATTGAAATAGAGTCGTTGAAGTAAATTTTATTGTTCCGTTTGTTTCTATTTGGTGGTGAATAAAAGGGTTATTTGTTGCTTCAATTACTTTTTCTATCTCTTCTAATTGGAGTGTTGGTTCTCCCCCTGTCCAGATTACGGTATCTAATTTTGAATTCAGGATAATATTATTTATTATCTCAATGTCCATCTCTTGTCCTGACTTATGGTATTTTGTATCACACCAAGGACATTCTAGATTACAACCACTAAGACGAATGAATAAAGCAGGTGTTCCAGCATATTTTCCTTCTCCTTGTATTCCTGTGAATATCTCATTTACTTTCATATATGTACCTCATCTTCTGCATAACTGTCTCTATCCTCCCACACTCTTACTCTTAATGTATGGCATCGAATAAAATTCTCCAATCTTGAAATTATCCATAATACTATTTTCTCGGCAGTTGGATTATCTTCTTCCATAATTTCATTTAGGTCTTTATGATCTAATTCCATTACGGCTTTTTTTATCTTTCCAAAATCAGCTACCATGTTTGTTTCTTCATCTATCCTTTCATGCTCTATCCATACTTCAACTATGTAATTATGTCCATGAAAGTTTTTGCATTTCCCATCATGATTCTTTAGTTGATGGGCTGCTGATATTTCTATCTTTTCATATATCTTCATTTGTATCACCACGATAAAACCATAGTATTTGGGAGTATATTGTAGAGTTCTTTCCTTCTCTTTTATTATAATAACTTCCCGATAGTATTGGATGTGGTGGTAATAATTCGTAATCCGGGTATTGCTGTAGAGTTTTATTAATTAGTTCTTCTATTGCTCTTGAATCCGGTACTTGAATACACTTACAGAAAATTCCTTTTGCTTTAATACGACCACCAAAACGATAGTCTAACACAGTTAATCTTTTAATTGCTTTGGGTCATAAGTATTTTGGGTAGCAGGATGCCAAGAGGAGAATATCTTACCACCCATTTTGCCTAAAATATCACTGTATTCCTCTTCGCAACGTTTCGACGATTCCTGCTGCCTATAATAGAATGTTTTGTAGTTTAAGTAATCTGTCTTCTCTTTCAAATACTGCTAGTCCTAGGATATTCCATTTTTTCTTTTGTCTTGAGAATAATTCATCTATTATTATATTTGATAGGTCATAGTGTTTATATTTCCATGTTCCATTTGTTTTTTTTAAAATTATCTCTGTTATTGTTACTCCTACAATTTCAGTAGTAAAAGGCTCAGACATTTTCAAAACCTTTAGGGGTACTAAGATATGAAATTACCCGATCTTGGCATATTTCGCATAATTCACTATCCTTTGCTCTTAATGCTCTGCAACTCCATATCTTACATTCATTCTCAGGTTTGATTCTCTTTGGTCTCATTTCATCTCCTCCTTCTTTTTGAGTGCTTTGTTTGTATCAGCTTCTAATGTACTGTCATCTGTCTCTCCCGAAACTTTCCAGCGTGAAAGCAACCCCTCAAGCTCAGCTATTCTTTCCTTAAGCTCAAAAATCTCATCAGTTCTAAAAGTACCTAATAGTATCTCATCTTGTAATGCACAACCAAATCTACTACAATTACATTGCTCCAGTTCATCCTCACGGGCTTTTTGCTCTATAATAACAAAAAGTTCTTCTAATTCATCAGTGGAAATCTCATTAAGTTCAATTCCCTTCTTTTCGAGATAATCATTAACAATCTTACTTACCATCAGTCCTTCACCTCATTCGTTGCAATATAAACTCTATCAAAACATGAATAATTCTTATGGGAAAATCGTTTCAAACCACTTGAGATTAAATCGTGTTGTTGCATTTCATGTAATGCTCTTTTGACTGTTGGTATAGTATATTCACAATCTAATGCATTACATTTCTCTATTATTGTGTTTATATCAATTTGCGGGTTCTTCTTTATAACACATAAAATAATCCTTTCATGTGGTTCTAATTCACATTCCATCATTCATCATCCTCCTTCTTTTTGAGTGCTTCTGTAAGAATAGTGTGCTCATGAGGGCAATAATATGGACAGTAGCTACAATTCAACACTTTGTGGATAGCATCCTTAAGTTCAGCTATTCTTGTTTTCTGTTTCTTTATATGCTCATCTGCATCCTTCTTATTATCGACTTCATTTTGAAGATGTATTTCTGCATCATTAAGTAATGCCTTAAGCTCAGCTATTTGCTTTCCTCTTTCTTGCCATGCTTGGTATATTTTATCTTCAGTTGCCATCTTTATCCCTCTTCTCTAAGATTCACATTATTTACTACTATTGTTTTGCACGTAGGACATTGAAACAACCCAATCTCCATGCCTTTTGACCTTATACCAAGTGGGAAAATAAACCTTATAGTACAATCACAATCCTGACATTTATTCATTTCTCATCACCCACAACACATTCATCACAAACCACACTACAACCCATTGCCCAATTGGCTTTGAACTTCTTACCACAATTTTCGCATTTGTATTCAAACCACTCTGTCATTTCTCATCCCTCTCCAATTTAACAGATTGTTTAATTTCTGTTTCAGTTGTTAAAAGTCCAGCATAATTTGATTCCTTGAGTTTCTGATAAAGCGTACTATGGCCATCTGTTGCATAAGGCAGGAAAATTTCTTGCAGCTCCACTTGGCCGATGTGGATTAGAGACATTTGGGCATCGATCCAGTCTTTTATTACTCTCCAGACAATTCGCTCGGATTGCTCCTTAATTAATTGTTTCTTTTTCTTTGGGTATTCCTTTTGTAATAACTCAGTACATTTGGCACTATTAGCAGGCAAACGATACGCCAGCCCATTGATCTCAAAGAACAGAGCTTCGATTCTCCCATCACCATGATAATGCTTCATGACCTTTGTTGCTCCGTATTTTGTGAGTAGTTGTTCTATCTCGAAGACAGTTTTTGACCATGGGATTTGAGTTGTGTAATTACGAATCTTCACTTTGATCCCTCACTTCCCTTCTTTCTTCAGCTACAACACAAGATAATTCCATTGCAATGTCCCAATACATGATTTGCTCTTTGAAGTTCTTTTCAAATGTCTTTGGTAATTCTTTGTTTTGCCTTTTGAGTGATTCTTCTGTTTCGCACAACAGTCCGATATACTTCTCTTGCATAAGTCTGTAGGTGTCAAGTGCCCGTTCTAATACTTCCAATCTGTCCGAATCAAATGCCATATCACATTTCCCCATCTTTATCCCTCTTTATTGCCCAACCGCATTCTATACAACGATAAATATTATTCTTATATGCAAGCAAAGCTCCATGAATCTTGCAGTGTGGATATTTATGAGAACAATAATTTGGATGATCTGTTGGAATACTGCCTTTCTCATATTGCTCAGTTCCCTTTTTCCACATCTTTGTTTTTTGTTCAGTCATTTCTCATCCCTCTTCAACCTATCTCTTCCCTCTTGCATATTTCTCCAAACATCAAGACAATTTTCTCCATCTTCTATATACTGATCGTGAAAATGCCTTCTAATTCCAGTAATTGCACAAATAGTTACAGAACAGTTTCCATGGATCTCCTTCCCACAGAAATTACAATATGTTACCATAACCTCTCTCCATTCCATAACTTCCATTATCTCATCAACCCCTCAATTGGCATAAACTCCTTACACTCTGTTACTGGTTGCTCCTTCTCCTGACATCTTGGAGGCATTTCATTTTTCCCCGTTTCTTTGTTTGAACTTCCTCTTTGCCATGCACACTTAGGACAAAGACTTTCCACTAAAGGTTCTTTGTCTTTTATAGCCTCCCGTAGTCTCTGCTTGAAGAAGAATTTATTGAGTTCAATCCTTGCTAGTTTTGTCATTCATTAACACCTATACATTCATGAAACTTTATATCGTCATAATTATTTGAAGTAAGGCCACAATCAGAACATTCATACCAATACTCATCAATACTCATTTCATCATCACCCTTACAAATATACCATCCAGCATTATGGATCTCCCCACATGAACACTTAAATCTACAACATGTATAGTTCATTCATCATCACCATTCTCATATTATCCCTATATATTATATATACATAACATTTTATAAATCTATTATATCTAAGTATCCTGATGTTACCGCTATTAGTAATCCGTCTCCCATTAGTCCTATTATTGAAGCTGTTGTTGCTAGTTCTTCTGAAGCTCTTAATGTATGTAGATATTCGTGGAATACTGCTAGGAATATTGGAAATGTTACATATCCTTGAGTTCCGCTTGTATAGTTTCTATTTCCTATTTCTATGTTTTCTAATAAAAGTAGTGCTACTGTTCCTGCTAAGGTTTCTAGTAGAACGACAACTACAATTGCTATTATTAAATTTCTCATGTTTTACCTCTTATGGTCGTAGGAAGAGTTGAACTTCCGACCTTTCCATTATCAGTGGAATGTTCTGACCAAGCTGAACTATACGACCGATTGCGAGAGCAGGGATTCGAACCCCGCATCTTTCCCTACCATTAGAGAACGTCTTGCCATTAAACGATACTCGCATATATGTTCCTGTTTTGTCTTTTTGACATGGCAAACATGCGATCCAATTGTATGGCAACCGGAAACCTCGTAGATGTGTCGATGAAGTGAGTCCTCACACACCCCACCTAGTTTAGCCATTATATCAAGACGTGGTAGGAACAACGCCACGATAGAGTTCTATCTTCAACTAATTTCTCGCATGATATGGAATTCATACCATGAGTACGTTTGATATAACGTATTGCCCCACCCCCACAAGAGACCTCGTCTGTAGGTTTCAGCTTAGCAAATCTTGTGAGTTTTACTTCAATGAAGACCAAATTGTGTTACCTTACTTGAAGTGGTGTTTAGGCATTATTATTTTTCTTTTGTTAGTCCATCAGTTACATTTAGTCCCAATGTTAGATTTATTTTCTGTAGTTTTTTTAGGAGTTCTACACTGTTTAGGTCTAGTTGTTTTTTCTGAAGTTCTATGTTTTTTATATTCTCTAAAATATTCTTTTTGAGAATTTTTAGCTCTTCTTTTGTTCTTACTACTTTTACGCTTTCTACTAATTCATATCTTTTTTCATCAAGTTTTTTAATTTCTAAAGCCATTCAATCACCTTCATTAAATACCAATTCCTCCACATTCACAATTGGATCAAGTACCTCAATATAGGTATGTACCCGTTTTTTATTAGTAGAGAATCGAAATAAATTAACCATTCTTAATAGTTCTTCGCATTTCATCATATATCTCCTTCCATCATCTAGCACTATAATAACAGAATTGTTATTATATTTTGAAGGGATGGTTCTAATCTCGCTAATCTGAGTTCCAGATAATTCCATTTAATCACCTTAGATTTTCTTTGATTAATCCGTTAATTACGTGGTTATTGAATCTGTCTGCCCTCCCTGCTACTGCTCTGTTAGATTTTTCTTTTTCAAGAAGAACGTATGCTTCATCGTCTAAATCCACTATTACTTTATGCGTACTCATGTTTTCACCTCATTTACAAATTTTTCTAATCTTTTAGTATAATCTTCCACAAGCTTAGTTGGTTCTCTAGAAGCTGCTGGATCACCGTTTCTCATTAATGTACTTACTAGCTGTCCTGCTACTTTCATACAAGCTAGTCTTAGTATTACTGGTTCTTTTTCTTTGTCTCTTTGTTCTTTTTTCTCCCAATAATCGGCTTTTTGAGTATTGGCTGCATGTGGGACTATTCCTTCTGCCTTTCTTTTTTTCTCTAGGCATTTGAAACATTGTTTGTACTTTCCACAATCTTGACCACAACTACAAGTATTTCCCATATTATTCACCATTTATTTTTGTATTAGCGAATTCTCGCATTTCAAAAGCGTTTAGGATTTTCTCTTTGAATGCTTCTTTATTAGCGTAGTTTCCATAAACTTTAATTGCTCCTCCTTTTCCGGGTGTCCCTATCTCTAAACTATCTGGGTGTTCTGTTCCGCTTATAACTTCCAATAAATCCATGCAGATTTGTTTTTTTATATCGTCCATAATACCACCATACTATATATAATATATAATCTTTTTAAATATATACTTTATAAGTTTTTACTAATTTTTTTGTCCTCTGATCTTTCTTTATTCCGGCTACTTTTACCATTAGGAATTTCATTAATTCATGCCTTCTGGCAATTACCGTGGTTCTTTCTATTCCTAGATGATTAGCTACTTCCCTATCAGATGAGTCTCCAAGCTCTAAATATGCTGTATAGACCATCTTTTGCAGTCTGCCTAAGTCCTTACTCTCCTTTAGTTGGATATAGCTTAGAAGCTTAGTATCTATCATATTATCACAAATCCCTAAATACATGACCATCTATAATATAGTAGTCTCCACCACACTCTAGATCATTTGCATAACTCTTATAATCAAAATAACTTGATAGATTACCCATCATCTTATCTAAATCATAAATATCATCTACTAGTTGCTCTGCAAACTCAGTCATATCTCTAAACTTTCCTTGATAGGATTCTTCAAAGTTCTCAACATTATCCCCCGACTCTATGAATATTATTATTGCTTCTGTATCTTTAGGTCTTTGCTTCATTAAATCTATTACTTCCTGCACTTCTTCAAAACTTGGGTATTCTCCTAAGTTTGGAAAGTCTGAATAATCTGCTATCATATATTCTTCAGATTGTGTTTTGTATTTCTTTCTTGTTTCTTTCAAAAACTCTTCTACTGTTTCTCCAAAGTCTTCAATATCTTCGATATTTACCCACTTAAAGACTAATCTTCCAGCATTATAGTTTTCCAAACATTGAATACATATTTCAGCTTCCATAATATCAACTCTATAGGTTATACAAATCACATAGTATTGCGTCTCCCTTTGTGGTATCAAGCTCTATGCCTAACTCCTTAGCAAATTCTATAATTCCGTAACACTCTCCTTTCTTCCCTGCTATGAGTAAGGCGTCTTTCTTTCGATCATACTTTCTGATCTCAATTAATTTCTTACATAACATTTTTGTTAATAGTATCCTTATCATTCGTCATCAACTCCACATTCACAAGCTTTTTTTTTATGACATGGACAGGTACAGAAATATCCTGAACACACATCACACCAGCATCCATGTTGAGGATTATGTCTTTCATCCATCCTCAGACACCTCCTTTTGGTACGTTATGCACCTTTTGTTCTTGCATTTGCCAGTAGTAAGCTTTGACTGGCAACTGGCACATTCATCCTCAAACCATACTCCGACATTTGAGTCGTCATAAAGCTCCTCCATTAAACTCTTAAACAGCTTTCTGACATCCTCCCTGTAATCATCATCTAGGTCGGATTTATGTATATTCAATCCCAGTGTTGCTTCACTTGAGAATATACCAACACTTCGATCTCCTTGTGTTATCGCAAAAACTTTCATACATCATCACCTTCTTCACTATTCCATGAGTATTCACAAGCTTCACATTCCATCCATCCAAATCCACCGAGTTCTGCACAATAGCCCCACTCGTATATGCAAGTATGCTTGTTGCATTTCGGACAAATAACAGTCTCTCTTCCGCTTCCATATTCTTTTGAAGCATTAATATTGGCTTGTTGTTCTATCCTAGCCCAATCACGAGCAACATCATTCATATATTCCATCTAATCATCTCCTTGATTTTTTTCTATTTACTAGGTAGTTCATTAGGTCTGTACAGAGTTCAAAAACCTGTTCTTCGTCTAATACTACTCCTGCTGTTCCGCTGAGGTCTTCTAAGTCATTTACTCCATTTGGAGAGTTGGCGTATATTCCACCGTTGCTTACGACTCTTATTTCGAGCCTTCCATCTTTCCTTTCAATAACTCCATCTACAAAGTCTTCTTCCATAATATCACCATATAAGGTTTCTATATTATATATAACATATAACCTTTATAATACTATCTTTTATTACTAATACTATAGACGTAAAAAAGAAGAATTAGAAACCTTACCTAACCATACACTACAGTACATAACCAAACGGAACTCCACCAAACCTTACTACACCATAAGTATAAATAAAGGATAAAAAAGAATTATTGCGGACTCCATTTAGTTATTTTGAAGCATCCGTATTGTCCTTTGCATCTGGGGCTATAATCCATGATTCCGCATCTTACTCCTCCTGCTTCTAGGATTTCTCTTAGTAAATTATCTGCTTCTGTTGGAGGCAGATATTGTTCGTTATATATAAATTTGAATGTTGCTTTCCATTCTTTTACTAAAGCTCTAGAACGGGGTACTTTCCCTGATCCTCTAATATTTACTGGTCTTGTGTCTATTTCGTATTTGTCTGTTCCTAAAGAGATTTCAAAAGGATCAACTTTTACTACTCCTGCAAGTAATCCAGAAGCGGTTTTTCTTCCGATCTTATAGCCCGTAGAAGCTTTCATTAAGCATCCGAACAGAACATTTGATGGAATAACTAATTCCCTAGTTTCTTTTCCTTTCAAGTCTTTTGAGGGAGTATCTCTCCAATCCGTTCTCCAATAAGCAGCTTTTTCAGCTTCATCTTGGGGATTGTAGTCCTTCAGAATTTTCTTTGTTTTTCCTAAATCCATTCCTGCTGGTGAGTTCATCAACAGCGGGGATGTTCCTGTTATTTCAACTTCGATTTCTTTCATATTTTACCACCTTACGTTAGCATTACCTTACCGAACCGTACCTAACAAAACACTACGACACCGTACCCAACGATACGTCAATATGAATGTAATAATAACCTTACCAAACAACAACATACTTCACAACACATTACCGAACTCTACTTTACCTGACCTAATGAACATAATAACCTTACCGTACCCCACGACACAATACCACACAGCATACTACACCACCGAACCGAATGAACATGATAATACCTTACCAAACTGCACCATACCGCACAACACAGTACGCCACCTAACACAACCTCATGAATATTTTGATAGCTTTGAATAAAGTTCTTGAACTTTTGCCTTTAGTTTCTCATTTGAAATATCCAGCATATTATTATCTACAAGTTGGATTAATTGATTGATTATCTGATATTGTGATCTAGCTGCAAAAACATCCTGATCGTTTTCTGAGATTGGAGGTAATTCAGATAGACCTTTTAGTGGAGCTTTGACAATTACTGGATTTCCGAATGAGTCTTTTATTGATCTTCCTTCTACAAAACCTTTTAGTTTTCCAACTGGGATTCTTACTGTTTTACTAATGTCTTCTGGGGTTACTCCTAATTCAAATAGTTTTTTTATTGCTAAGGCTCTTTCATAAGGGCTTAGAGCTTCTCCATGTTTTGTATTTGCTTCTACTGCTAGTAAGTACATTTCTGTTTCTGTTAAATTTTCTTTTACTTCAGCTTGAATATGTACTTTCTTGCATTTTTTATGAGCTTCGTATCTATGATAGCCATCTAATAGAATATATTTTCCTTCTTTTTGAGCTACCAAAACTGGGGGGAATACTGATCCGCTTGATAGAGAATCTGCGTATCTCAGAATTGTTTGCCAGTCTGTCCTTGTTCTAGGATAAAGTTCTTCATCCTTCTGTATCTGATCTAAACTCAATACTTTCATCATCTTACCACAACCACAATATTAAATTAATATATTGTATATAAACATAAGATTTTATAAATATATCTTTTATTTTAATCTGAACAGTTAGGACATTTTTCTAGCTTCGTTGAATATCTAGCTCCACATTTACATTTAACTATATAATATTTGAAATGAATAGTTGTTCCATCGTTTCTTAAATTATCATTAGTAGTAACAGCTTTGTCTATTATTTTTATTGCTCTTCTAGGGGGGATATTGTGATACCTTGCTACTTTTTCGATTAAACTGTCATAGATTAATTGAGGTGTTTTTCCTCCTCTTTCGTATTCTTCAAGATTAGTTATAATATAGTTTTGTACATTAGTTAGTATTTCTCTATCTTGTGCCTGTTCTTTCTCTAAATTTGAAAGTTCCTCTGTTATAATCATAGTATCCTCTCTCCCATATAGAATATGTATTTATTCCATTTCTTTTTATGTTTCTTAACATCAAGCCTTACCCATAGTTCCCATGTAGTATTAGGAAATGTGTATGTTTCTGACCAGAGTTTAAGTTTCTTTAAGAAGCCATGAGTTTGGTTTTTCTTGACTTGAATGAATCTAAGCCCTACTTCATTAAGAGCTAAAATATCAAAGATGAATATATCTTGAGTTCCAAAAAATGATGTTTTCTGTGGTCTAAAAGTCTTAAAACCTTCTACACTTAAGTCATTTACACAGTCTCTTTCAGCCTTTCTTCCCAATGAAACACTAGTCATCTCATCAATCCTCCTCATGACCTGCCCCAATCATATATCCTGAGAATCCTCTCCACTTTGTTCCATCTGGTTCTATGAGTTCAAGATTGATTCTGTTTTCTTCTGGAGTTATCTTTAACTTGTAGCCTTCAATCTCAAGTTCATATAAACGCTCTTCTTTGAATCTAAAGGTTGAACCTATCTTTGGATAAATCTCTCCATCAAGATAAATAACTGGGTAATCCTTGTATCCACAAAGACGAACTCTCTTTTCTCCAAGAACTGCATGGTGTGGATTTCTTTTTTCATCACGCATAAAGGCTTGTTCGTATCCTGCCTCAAATTCATTTTCTTTATATGGAGTTTGATCTTCATGATTTGGCATGTTCTTATCATTGCGATAAACTCTTCCTCCCCAATTTCCGTATGCCATATTCATCAATCCTCCATTCTCTTCTCAAGCATCTTGATTTTGTATTTAATCCAATCTTCTACAGATTTTTCAATATTATGTCCTATTTCCATTTGAGTAAGCATGATCCTTACATCTGCAATTTCTTCAGCAAGATTTTCTCTAGATAATTCTGCTCCGTTGCTTCTTCTATATTTGCTAACTGCTTGTAGAAGTTCTCCTATTTCTTCTGTTAGTATTGTTTCTTGGGCTTTCAATCCCCATTTCTTGAGAGCCTTGGCGCATACTTTTTCCATAAGTCATTCCTCCTTTGGCTAATCTGAGTTAGGATAGATAAGACACAATTCCATTCCGACGAGTTTCTCAACCCAATCCCCGTGTCCCCATCCAGATTCAAACTTTGTAAGTTTTATCCATACAAGACCTTCTTGGTTATACGGTTGTCCTTCTGGTGCAGGAATCCTTTCAAAATCAAAGTGCATCTTCTCTTTAATTTTCTTCCAGATACCTTTAGTATCATTTCCAGAGTAATTTGCCTCTGTTAGTTTATCCAGCAAGTTCCCGGGATAGTTCAATGGTATAAACGCTCCTTCAATCGTTACATGATGACAACAAACACCCCCTGTTTGTTGTTGGTACTCAATACCTGATTTGTATGGGATTATAAATCCCCATTCATGTGCATAAACAGTTGCACAAATTGGCATCTTATGATTCATAAGTCATCCCTCTTCACATGTTCATTGACGATTTCCAAAGCATCAAACTCAGTTCCCTTTCTAATCATTGTATGCTGATTCTCATCCCATCCAATTATCCAAAACTTCTCAGTTTTTCCACGGCTTTTGTACCAATAAAGAACAGCAAATCTTCCACCTTCACCATAAGGAATAATTGAACAGTATTGGTCATCGCTCCATACTTTGTTCTCTTCTGCAATATCCCGAAGTTGATTCATAAGATAACAATTCCAGTTATCCGAATCAAAATCACCATTTAAATTAAAAGCACATACTAAATCACCAACACAACAACTTGGTATCTTTTTCCAATGCTTGCACTTCATATTATTCCTCCAAACATTCAAGTATTTCTTCTTTATATTCTTTAGATATATCTATATTCTCTAATGTTTTTAATAACTTCTCTTTTATTTGTTTTCTAATATCAACATTTTCTAATTGGAAATACTCGATTAAGAACTTTTGGATATATCCTTGGGTTATTCCTCCACAATGTAGAAAGTGAATTAGAACACACATTGGAGAACAGAACCACATTATATAGTTTTTATCAGTTATGATACACCATCCGACATTCTTTTTAGTGCAGATAACGCACTTAGTTCCTTTTCCAGCCCATACTGATTTTCTTCGATCTGCTACTGCACTTAATCCCATATATTCACCTATATTCTAACGTTCCTGTTTCAAATAATCTTTGTCTTGCTTCTTTTCGTGATTTTCTATATTTTCTCATATAATGGGTTTTACATAGCCCATTAGAATCATGTTTCTTTTTGCATCCCTCTATAGAACATAATCTCATTTTTCTCATATTTCAAATACCTCTATTGGTAATGGATATTTTGTTTGTTTTAATTGAATAGATTTTTTACCTTCGCTTTTTACTATTTCATAACACTTCCCTAGGTCTAAATTCACTAAATCCGCCCTACCTCCTTTTTCAAATTCTGCTTCTGTAATGAAATGATGACCTAGTTTTTGGAGTCTCCAACAAAGATCAAATTTTGCTCTCTCATGCTCT
>Ga0180008_1000889_pt1 | contig 21307 bp, 19 predicted proteins | sample MM_PW_MetaG_FD_121121 | JGI IMG/M metagenome (GOLD analysis project Ga0180008, IMG submission 121121) | Groundwater microbial communities from the Aspo Hard Rock Laboratory (HRL) deep subsurface site, Sweden - MM_PW_MetaG | ecosystem: Environmental > Aquatic > Deep subsurface > Groundwater...
GCGACCATCCTGTCCGATCGCGGTCTGGCCAAGGATATGACCGGCGACCAGGCCGGCGCACAGCGCGATTATCAGGCGGCGTTGCAACGCACGCCCAATGATGACGAACTGGTGCGCCGCTACGCCGCTTCGCTCGGCATCTCCGGTCAGGTCGCTGCGTCGGACAAGATCCTCGAACCCTTGCTCTACAAGAGCGATCGGGCCGCCTGGCGCTACAAGGCCTTCATCCTGGCGATGAACAATAAGCAGGCCGACGCGAAGAAGGTTGCGGAGCAGACCATGCCCGCGCAGCTGGCCGGCGCCATCACCCCCTATATGCAGAAAATGCCCTATCTGACCGCCGCGCAAAAGGCCGCAGCGGTGCATTTCGGCCATTTTCCGCAGCAGATCGGCACCAGCATCGCGGCAATCACGCCGACCCCGCCGGCGCCCGGCATCGCCGTGGCCAAGCCGGTCACCGTCGCAGCCGCCACGCCGGAAAAGACGAAACCGCTCAGCCGCAGCGAACAGCGCCGCCAGCAGCGTGAGGCCGCCCGCAAGGCCCGCGAAGAGCGGCTGGCCGCTGCTCGCCGTCCGACACAAACACCGCCGGCGCAAACCCGCCCGGCTCAGGCACAGGTGGCGCAGGCCGCGACCAGGCCGCCAGTGCCGCAACCCACGCGCCAGCCGATCCTGCAACAGCCCACGCCGCAACCCAGCCGCTCGGCGCCAGCGCCGCAGGTGCAGTCGCTTCCGTCCGATGAACGCGGAAACGGCGCGCAGACCCGCACGGAAACTGTCCCGCTGCGGCCCGGAGAAAGCTTCCCGTCCACCGCCATGCAGGGACCGCCGGCGCCGGGCTTCGAATCGATCCAGAACAACGCGCCGCGCGCCACGCCGCCGCAAAACCCGCCGGCCAGCAGTGGATCGCAACTGAACGCGACTGCCCTCGCGCAGGCGCCCACGCCGCCAACGCCCGCGACGGCATCGCCTCAGCCGGCACCGGCTGCAACGACGCCCAGCGCTGAGGCGTCGCCGGCGCCCGTCACCCAGTCGCCCGCCACCGCGCAGCAGCCCGACCCCGAAATGGTCCGCACGCTGGCCGACATCATCCGCGCCATCGATGTGCCGCAGGCCGAGCGCCAGGCGAGCGTTGCCGCCGTCGACCTGAACGAGGTCGCCACGATTCAGGCCACCCGCCGCGCCGAACGGCAGGCCGCGGCCAAGGCGGCGGCCGACAAGGCCAAGAAGGACGCCGCGGCTAAGGTGAAGGCCGAAGCCGATGCGAAGGCCAAGGCCGCAGCGGAAGAAAAGAAGCGGCTCGCGGCCAATCCCTCGCGCAACTGGCTTCAGGTCGGCGTCGGCCAGAGCAAGGGCGCGCTTGGCTTCACCATGAAGGGCCTGCGCAAGAAATACACGATCCTGGCCCCGCAAGGCGCGTGGAGCGCCAGTTGGGGCCGCACGAATCGCTTGCTGGTCGGTCCCTTCGCCAGCTTCACCCGCGCCAAGGAACTGGAAACCAGCCTGAAGAAGGATGGCGCGGACGTCTTCGCCTGGCGCAGCGAAGCCGGCGAAGAGGTGGAGAAGCTGGCCGGGGAGTGAGGTTGCTATAAGATGTCCATTTACAACCAGAAGATGGACGCTCCTTTTATCCTCTCCCGCCTTCGCGGGAGAGGCAACGAAGACTTGGCAGCTTGCTGCCTAGTCGCAGTCGGTGAGGGTCTTTTTTTCTTTCTGAGCAAGCACTTCCTACCAGCAAGAAGAAAGACCCTCACCCAACCCTCTCCCGTGAAAACGGGAGAGGGCTAGGAAAAGCCGCCTGTCCGCACCCACCCAAACCCGCCGCCGCATCACCAAATATGCAACCACCCCTCACTAGCCGTTCAAACCCGGGCCGCTTTGGGCTAACAGGCACAGCATGACGACGCTTGCTTCCTATGCCTGCCATCCCGACGCCAGCCATGGCCGCCTTCATGCCGAGCCGGGCGGGGAGGTGCGGGGGCCGCGCGACGTGTTTCAGCGGGACCGCGACCGGATCATCCACTCCATCGCCTTCCGCCGCCTGCGCCACAAGACGCAGGTGTTCGTCTCGCCCGATGGCGATCATTTTCGCGTCCGCCTGACCCACAGCCTGGAGGTCGCGCAGATCGGCCGCACTACCGCGCGTACGCTGGGCCTCAACGAAGATCTGACCGAAGCCCTCTGCCTCGCCCATGATATCGGCCATCCGCCTTTCGGCCATGCGGGCGAGGATGCGCTGGAAGCCGCGCTCGAAGACCATGGCGGCTTCGATCATAATGCCCATACGCTGCGCACGTTGATGCTGCTCGAAAGCCCCTATCCGCGGTTTCGGGGCCTCAATCTCAGCTGGGAGATGCTGGAGGGGCTGGCCAAGCATAATGGCCCGATCGCGCATCCGGGCTGGGCGATGCGCGAACTGGACGCGCTTTTCCCGATGAACCTCACCAGCCACGCCTCGCTGGAGGCGCAGCTGGCGGCGATTTCCGACGATATCGCCTATGACAATCATGACATCGACGATGGCCTGCGCGCCGGCCTGCTGACGCTCGACCAGCTTCTCACCGTGCCCTTCGTCGCCAATTGCTGGGACCGGGTGCGCACCCGCTATCCCGATGTCGCGCCCGATCGCCTGCTGCGGGAACTGGTGCGCGAACAGATCGGCGTCATGGCCAACGACCTGCTCGCCGCCACGCGCGCCAATATCGCGCAGTCGCGCGTCGAAACGGTGGAGGACGTCCGCGCGCTGGGCCGCACCTTGGTCGCCTTCTCGCCCGAACTTGCCGAGCAGGAGCGCGATCTCAAGCGCTTCATGTACGCGACCCTCTACCATCATCCCGAACAATTGGCGGCGGCCGACCGGGCGCGCGTCATCGTCACCGACCTGTTCGCCGCCTATCAGGCCGATCCGGCGCTGATGCCGCCCGAATGGCGCGACGATTGCACGCTCGAAGAACCCAGCCGCAGCCGCCACATCGCCGATTTCATCGCCGGCATGACCGACCGCTACGCCGAAAAGCGCCATGCGGAGATATTCGGGAAGGCGGGCGTGGGCGCATAAACCTACTCGTCATCAAGGCTGTTTTTCCTGATCCGAAACGATCCGTTCCTACCCCGCATCTTGCCGCCCGCTGCCGCATCCTTGTAGCTATGCGCCATGGCACTTCATCCCCAGATCGCGGCTTTCGCCGCCCAGCTCGACGATCTTTCCCGCCTGTTGCGTCGCCATGATGCGCGCGTCTGGGCGGACAAGGTCGACCTTCTCCACCGCATGATCGCGGACTCCAATTTCAACGGAGTCGAACGGTATCTGGCCCTGTATGAAGGGGAGGGGAGCTTTGCCGACCTGACCCTGACCGATCCCGCCGCCCAGGCTGAACTGAACAGCTGCCGCACCGCGGCCCGCGCCATGGCGCAGCGTCTGGCGCAGGAAGAACAAGCCGATTGACGCGCCCGTGCGTTTGACGCAATGCGACATCCGTCTCTGGCGGATTCGTTCGCCGGGCACGATGCGGGAGAGCATGGGAAGCCTTTGAGGCCACCCCGTCACCGAAGGAGCAACCGCCCCGGAATCTCTCAGGTTAAAGGACCGCATCGCGCGCAAGGCACTCTGGAAAGCGGACGGCTGATGCTGTCCCACCGAAGGGGTAAGCCATGTGGCCGCAAGGCCGCTGGTCAAAGCTCTCAGGTTCCGTGACAGAGGGGGTGGCAGTTGTCACAGGTCCGACTCCGGGCCTGTCTATGCTGTCGCTACCACCTCCTGCACGGAAAGGCCGCTCATGTCCGGCACGCAAGACGCCACGCATTTCGAAGACCTGCCGCTCGAAGCGCTCCCGCTCGACGCCTGGCACCGCGCCCGTGGCGCGCGCATGGTCGGCTTTGCCGGCTATCATATGCCGATCCAATATGAAGGCATCATGGCCGAACATAGCTGGACCCGCGAACATGCCGGCCTGTTCGACGTCAGCCATATGGGTCAGCTGACCTTCAGTGGAGAGGGCGTGGACGACGCGCTCGAAACCCTGCTGCCCAGCGACATCAAGGGGCTGAAGCCTTTCCGTCAGCGCTATTCCATGCTGCTCGACCATGAAGGCGGCATTCTCGACGACCTGATGGTATCGCGGCCGGGCGACGGCGCGTTCGAAGGCGCCGCCATCTACATGGTCGTCAACGGCGCGACCAAATATGACGATATCGGCTGGATCATCGAACATCTGCCCGACGCCGTCGTCATGAATCATATGGCCGATCAGGCGCTGCTGGCGCTGCAAGGACCGCAAGCGGGCGAGGCGCTCGCTGCGCTCATCCCGCAAACCGCCGACCTCCTCTTCATGCAGTCGGGCCTGTTCACCTGGCGCGGCGTGCCGCTCTGGATCAGTCGTTCGGGCTATACCGGCGAAGATGGCTTTGAAATCAGCATCCCCGCCGACGACGCGACCCTGCTCGCCGATGCGCTGTGCGCACTGCCGCAGGTCAAGCCGATCGGCCTTGGCGCGCGCGATTCGCTGCGTCTGGAGGCCGGCCTGCCGCTCTACGGCCATGACCTGTCGCCCGCCGTCAGCACCATCGGTGCGGACCTGGGCTTCGCGATCCAGAAGCGCCGCCGCGAGGAAGGCGGCTTCATCGGTCACGCCCGCGTCATGAAGGAACTGGCCGATGGGCCGGGTTTCAAGCGCGTGGGCCTCAAGATCGAAGGCCGCCTGCCGGCCCGCGAAGGCGCGACCATCCATATCGGCGCCACCCAGGTCGGCGAAGTCACATCCGGCGGCTTCGCGCCGAGCGTGGGCGCGCCGATCGCGATGGGCTGGGTCAGCCTGCCGCACAGCGCGGAAGGGACCGCGCTCGAAATAGAAGTGCGCGGCAAGCGCATCGCCGCTGAGGTTGCGCCGATGCCGTTCGTTCCGCATCGTTATCGCCGCAAGGCCTGAGTCTGCATATTTTCGGAGGGTAGTAGAATGAGCCGTTATTTCACCGAAGAACATGAGTGGATCGACGTAGAGGGCGAAATCGCCACCGTCGGCATCACCGACTATGCACAGGAACAGCTGGGCGACATCGTGTTCGTCGAACTGCCCGCCGAAGGCACGACCTTCGACAAGGGCGACGACGCCGCCGTCGTGGAATCGGTCAAGGCCGCGTCCGACGTCTATGCCCCGATCTCGGGCGAAGTGGTCGAAAGCAACAGCGCGCTGGAAGACGAACCCGCGCTGGTCAACAGCGACGCGGAGGAAGATGGCTGGTTCTTCAAACTGCGCATCGCCGACACCAGCGAGCTGGAAGGCCTGATGAACGAAGCCGCCTACAAGAAGTTCGTGGCGAGCCTCTAAACAACAAGAAAAGCCCCTCCCTTTCAAGGGAGGGGTTGGGGTGGGTGGCGACCGCAGGGAGCCTGAAACCTGTCCCGAAGAGCCGCCGCTGGCGCGGCGGACCCACCCCCGGCCTCTCCCTTGAAAGGGAGGGGAGTGGAGAAATATATGCGCTACCTACCCCTTACCGACACCGACCGGCAGGATATGCTGTCCGTCATCGGCGCGTCGTCCATCGATGACCTGTTCGTGGACGTGCCTGCAGAGGCCCGCCTGACCGGCACCATCGCCGGCCTGCCCGATCATGCCAGCGAACTGGCGGTCGAGCGCCACATGGGCGCGCTTGCGCGGAAAAATCTGTCGGCAGGGGAGGCGCCCTTCTTCCTGGGTGCCGGCGCCTACAAACATCATGTCCCCGCCAGCGTCGATCATCTGATCCAGCGCGGCGAATTTCTGACCGCCTACACGCCTTATCAGCCGGAAATCGCGCAGGGCACGCTCCAGGTGCTGTTCGAATTCCAGACGCAGGTGGCGCGCCTGCTGGGCGTCGACGTCGCCAACGCCTCCATGTATGACGGCTCGACCGCCTGCTGGGAAGCGATCGGCATGGCCCGCCGCATCACCAAGCGCGGCAAGGCCTTGCTCTCGTCCGGCCTGCATCCCCATTATGTCTCGGTGGCCAACACCATGGCGAAATTCACCGGCGACGCGCTGGTGCATGAAGCGCCGACCCTGGACGCCACGACCGACATCGACGCGCTGATCGCCAGCATCGACAAGGATACCAGCTGCGTCGTCGTCCAATATCCCGACATTCTGGGCCGCATCGCCGACCTGACCCCGCTCGCCGACGCTGCCCATGCCGCCGGTGCGCTGCTGGTCGCGGTCGTCACCGAGCCTGTCGCCCTCGGGGCGATCAAGGCGCCGGGCCATATGGGCGCGGACATCGTCGTGGGCGAAGGTCAGTCGATCGGCGTCGGCCTCCAGTTCGGCGGTCCCTATCTGGGCCTATTCGGCTGCAAGCAGAAATATGTCCGCCAAATGCCGGGTCGCCTGTGCGGTGAAACCGTCGATGCGGCGGGCAAGCGCGGCTTCGTGCTGACGCTTTCTACCCGCGAGCAGCATATCCGTCGTGAAAAGGCCACGTCGAACATCTGCACCAATTCGGGCCTGTGCGCGCTGGCCTTCAGCATCCACATGACCCTGCTGGGCGAACGCGGCCTGCGCGAACTCGCAACGCTGAACCATGGCCTCGCCGTGCAGGCGGCCGATCGCCTCGCCAAGGTACCGGGCGTCACGCTGCTCAACGATGGCTTCTTCAACGAATTCACCCTGGTTCTGACCAAGGATGCGCGCGACGTCGTGCGCACCCTGGCCGACAAGGGCATTCTCGCTGGCGTCTCGCTCGGCCGCCTCTTCCCCGACGCGCCGCAGATCGGCAACGGCCTGGTCGTCGCCGTGACTGAAACCGTCACGGCGGAGGATATCGAAAGTCTTGCCGCCGCGCTTGAGGAGGAACTGGCATGAGCATGCTGAAGGAAGGTCGCCCGACCACCCCCGTTCCCGTCAAGGAAGCCCATATGGCCCCGCAAACCGCCACTGGTAATCGCGCGCTGATGCTGGAAGAAGCGCTGATATTCGAGATCGGCTCGACCGACACGACCGGCGTCGATTTCGCCGCCGCGCCCCAGGTAGTCAGCCGCCTCGGCAGCCTCGCCCGCACCGACAGCATCGGTCTGCCCGGCCTGTCGGAACAGGAAACGGTGCGTCATTACACGCGCCTGTCGCGTCAGAACTATGCCATCGACCTTGGCCTGTTCCCGCTCGGCAGCTGCACCATGAAGCATAACCCGCGCCTGAATGAAAAGGTCGCGCGGATGCCCGGTTTCGCCGACATCCACCCGCTTCAGCCGCAGTCCACCGTGCAGGGCGCGCTGGCCGTCATCCATGAACTGGCCGCGTGGCTGGTGACGCTGACCGGCATGCACTCGGTCGCGATGTCGCCCAAGGCCGGCGCTCATGGCGAACTGTGCGGTCTGCTCGCCATCCGCGCCGCTCTGGAAGCCCGCGGCGACGCGCGCAGCGTGGTTCTCGTCCCCGAAAGCGCCCATGGCACCAACCCCGCCACCGCTGCCTTCTGCGGCTATAAGGTGGAGGATATTCCCGCGACTGCCGAAGGCCGCGTGGACCTCGAAGCCTTGAAGGCCCGCCTAGGCCCCGATGTTGCGGCGGTGATGATCACCAACCCCAACACCTGCGGCCTGTTCGAACGCGACATGAAGACCATCTCCGACGCGGTCCATGCCGCCGGGGCCTTCGTCTATTGCGACGGCGCGAACTTCAACGCCATCGTCGGCCGCGTCCGCCCCGGCGACCTGGGCGTCGATGCGATGCACATCAACCTGCACAAGACCTTTTCCACCCCCCATGGCGGCGGCGGTCCCGGCTCCGGCCCGGTCGTGCTGTCCGAAGCGCTCACGCCCTTCGCGCCGCTCCCCTTCGTGGAAAAGCAGGGCGACAGCTTTGCGCTGGTCGAAGAGGAAACGGCGGAGGATCACCACGCCCAGACCTTCGGCCGCATGGTCGCCTTCCATGGCCAGATGGGCATGTTCACCCGCGCGCTGACCTATATCCTCAGCCATGGTGCGGACGGCCTGCGCCAGGTCGCGAACGACGCAGTGCTGAACGCCAACTATATCCTGCGCAGCCTGGACGATGTGCTGGACGCGCCCTTCGGCGGCAGCGGCCCGTGCATGCACGAAGCGCTGTTCAGCGATAAGGGCCTGGCCGAAGGCTTCACCACGCTCGACATCGCCAAGGGGCTGATCGACGAAGGCTTCCACCCGATGACCATGTATTTCCCGCTGGTCGTCCATGGCGCGATGCTGGTCGAACCGACCGAAACCGAAAGCAAGGCCGCACTGGACCAGTTCATTCTGGCCCTGCGCAGCCTGGCCGAGCGGGCCAAGGCGGGCGACGAAGCGCTCAAGGGCGCGCCCTATCACGCCCCGCGCCGTCGCCTTGACGAGACGCTGGCCGCGCGCAAGCCGATCCTGACCTGGACCGACCCCGCGCTGGCGATCGCCGCGGAATGACCGACAGGCCGGAACCCTGGCAACCGGGTTCCGGCCCTGCCGTCGCGGGAAAACGCCACGCCCCCGCGACGCAGCGCAACCGTGACGCCATCACGGATATCCTGCGCGACGCCCTGCCATCCTCCGGTCTTGTGCTGGAAGTCGCGAGCGGCAGTGGCGAACATGCCGTCCACTTCGCCGCTGCTTTCCCGGCGCTGGACTGGCAACCCACCGATCCCGATCCCTCCGCGCTCGCCTCGATCGCCGCATGGCGCGCCGACGCGAACCTGCCAAACCTCCGCGCGCCGATGCAATTGGACGCCGCCGGCGACTGGCCGTTCGCTCAAGCCGACGCTATCCTCTGCATCAACATGATCCATATCTCGCCATGGGCCGCGACGCTCGGCTTGTTGCGCGGGGCAGGGGCGGCGCTGCCACCGGGCGGCCTCCTCTATCTCTACGGCCCCTATACCCGCGTAGGCGTGGATACCGCGCCCAGCAACCTCGCCTTCGACGCCTCGCTCAAGGCGCGCGATCCTCGCTGGGGCCTGCGCGGCGTGGAGGATGTGATCGCGGCAGCGGATATGCAGCGCCTGCGGTTCGACCGCCTGATCGAAATGCCCGCGAACAATCTGTCGCTCTTATTCCGACGGCGGGATTGAAAGAACGACATGCGCCTGCGAAAGCCGGCATTGATTTGATACGAATGATATAGACAATGCCCAACCAACTCCTCTCCCTGGTCACCGCCGAACTCTCGTCCCCGGCCGATCCACGCGCGGCCGCCATGGCCGGGGCGCTGGCCGCCCAATATTGCGCCGCCGCTCGCGCCGTCCTCTTCTACGGCTCCTGCCTGCGGGAGGCCAATCTCGACGGGCTGATGCTCGATTTCTACCTGATCGTGTCGGACTATCCGACCGCTTATGGCAAAAGCTGGCTCGCGACCGCCAACCGGCTGATCCCGCCCAATGTCTTCCCGTTCGAACATAATGGCCTGATCGCAAAATATGCGGTCCTGTCGGAAGCCGATTTCGCCCGGCTCAACAGCCCGGCGGCGGACAATGTCTCGGTCTGGGCGCGCTTCGCCCAACCTTCGCGCCTGCTCTGGGCCTCGGACGATCTCGCCCGCCAGCGCGCCATCGCCGCCGTGGCGCAGGCTGCGCCGACACTCCTGTCGCTGGCAAAGCCGATGCACGAAGGGCAGGGGCCAAAACCGGCGAATGCCCTCGACCTGTGGAAGACCGGCTTCACCCTCACCTATAATGCCGAACTGCGCGCCGAGAAGAAGGGCCGCTCCCTCTCCATCGTCGATGCCGATCCCGACCGCTATCGTCGCTTCGGCGACGCCGCATTGGCCGATGGCCTGCCGCCGTCGCCGGCCGACGCCCCGGCGCTCTGGCGCCAGCTTCAGCGGCGCGGCAAGCGGCTGTCGGTCACGCGCCTGGCCAAGGCCAGCTTCACCTATGCCGGCGGCATCGATTATCTGGCGTGGAAGATCAATCGCCATGCCGGTACGAAGATAGAGATCAAGCCCTGGCAACGGCGCTGGCCGTTGCTGGGCGCGGTCACTCTGCTGCCGCGGCTGTTCCGGGGCGGCGCAATCCGTTAAGATTCTGGTCGCTGAGCGTCTGGCCCAGCGCCTGTCCCAGCGCCATCAGCGTATAGGGTTTGCGCAGCACCTGATGTCCCGCGAAATCGGAGCTGTCATTGCCGTCGCCGGTATAGCCGGTCACGAACAGCACCGGCAGATGCTGGAAGCGTGCGGGCAGGGCCTTCACCATTTCCGGCCCGGTCATGTCGGGCATCAACACGTCGCTGATGATCAGGCCGATGTCGCCATGGCTCGCCAGCAGCTTGGCCGCCTTGCCCGGATGGTCGCACGCGATCGGCAGATGGCCCAGTTCGCTCAACGCCGCCATCGTCTGGTTCAGCACGCGCGCGTCATCCTCCACCACCAGGATGCGCGTGGGGGGCTGTTCCACCGGCGCGCGGGCGAAGCTGGTTTCGGCTTCCACCGCCACTTGCGCCCCGGTCGATCGCGGCAGATAGAGATGAACGCCGGTGCCAAGGCCGGGCGTCGACTCGATGCGAATTTCACCACCGCACTGGCGCACGAAACCGAAAATCTGGCTGAGACCCAGGCCCGTACCCTTGCCCACGGGCTTTGTGGTGAAGAAGGGCTCGAACACGCGCGCCAGCACATCCGGCGCCATGCCGCACCCGTCGTCGGTCACGCTGACGGTCACATAATCGCCCGCCATGCATTCCCCGACTTCGCCGTCGGACAGCAATGTCTGCCCCGTCGCCAGCGTCAGCCGCCCGCGTCCCTCCATCGCGTCGCGCGCATTGACGCACAGGTTCAGGATCGCATTTTCCATCTGATGCTGATCGACGAAGATGCGCCATCCGCTCGCGCCCTCGGCGAACTGCACGCTGATCTGGTCGCCGATCGTCCGATCGATCAGGTCGGCCATCCCGCTCAGCAACGAATCGGGATCGACGGCGCTCGGCAATAACGGCTCCGACCGGGCAAAGGCCAGCAACCGCCGGGTCAGTGCCGCCGCGCGATTGGCGCCCTCCATCGCATTGTCCAGATGCCGGTCCGCTTCGTCGGGCTTCAACGCCATCTTGCGCTTGGCCAGTTCCAGCCCGCCGACGACGACCGCCAGCATATTGTTGAAATCATGAGCGATGCCGCCGGTCAGCTGGCCCACCGCGTCCATCTTCTGCATCTGGCGCAGATGATCCTGCGCCGCCGCGCGCTCCGCCGATTCCTGCTTCAACTGCTCATAGGCGTCCGACAGTTCGGCCGTGCGCGCCGCTACCGCCGCCTCCAGCCGATCGGCGCGTTCGCTCTCCACCTCCGCCAATCGCCGCGCCGTGCGTCGCTCGCGAAAGGCCGTGTTGGCGAACCAGATGCCGAACAATATGCACACCAGCATCGCCAGCCCGACCAGCCGCGACGTCTTGCCCACCCATTCGTTGCGATCGCCCGCCAGCGTCACCGCCAGGCTGCGTTCGCGCAGCCGGTCATTCTCCGCCTTGATGACCAGGTCGAGCAGGGCGGTGATCCGCCGCAGATCCTGGCTCTTGCCGGCCTGATGGAATCGCGCCAGCGCCCCCATCTTCTGGTCGTAGGTGGTGCGCAGGCCGATCTCGTTCAGCGTCTTGCCGCGTGCGATGAAGGCATAGCGCAGCGCCGCGACATTGCCACTTTGCCAAGCGGACCCTCGCGTCGCATAGCCCAGCGTCTTCAACTGGCTGGCGGCGCCGCGCCACTGGTCCTGGAACAGGCGCCCGGTATCGGGGTCCAGGCTGATCACATAGCGGGCCAATGTCACTTCGGCGCGCGCCATCCGCGCCTCGAACCCGCGTGCCAGTGCGATCACCTCGAAGCTGCTCTGCTGTTCGGCCAGTGCCTGCGCATGGTCGCGCGATGCGTTGCTGGCGCTGTAGATCAGCGCCCCCAGCGATCCGACCAACAACAGGCCAAGCAGCAGCGGCAGCGCGCGCCGGACAAGCGCGCGGCCCCAATCATATTGGTCGCCAAGAAAGTCGGTATCGGCCATCGGACCGTTACACTAGCCGAACAAGGCGCAAGGCGATACGTCGGCGATGAAAAGTTCCATGGGTGCGCGATATTCCGTCGCACCCATGGCTCCATCGGTCGCTATGTGGCGCCTGGATCCCGTCAGCCGATCGCGCCGGTCGCCTTGCCCGCCGCTTCGAACATGCCGATAATCTGCGTCACCTGCTCGTCGCTATGCTCCGCGCAGAGCGAGCAGCGCAGCAGGAAGGTGCCGGCCGGCGTTGCCGGCGGGCGCGCCATGTTGACGTAGAGGCCCAGTTCCAGCAGCGTCTGCCACATGGCGACGGCCTGCATCTGGTCGCTCAGGATCACCGCGATAATCGCCGACTGGGGTGTCTCGCTACCCAGCTTGAACCCCAGATCGCTCAGCCCCTTGTGCAGCCGCTGGCTGTTCTTCCACAGATGCGCGCGCTTTTCGCCCGCGTGCATCAGTTTGCGGATGCTGGTCGCGGCGGTGGCGACGACGCTGGGCGGCAGCGACGCGGTAAAGACATAGGGACGGCAGACGAGGCGCAAAATCTCGAACTTGGGATGGTTCGAAACGCAGAAGCCACCGACCGTGCCGACCGATTTGGAGAAGGTGCCGACCACGAAGTCGATCTCGCCCTCCACGCCCTGTTCTTCATAGGCGCCACGGCCGTTGGGACCGAAAAAGCCCATACCATGGGCCTCGTCGCAAAGGATCATGCAATTGGGATGCTTGCGGATCGCGGCGACCATTTCGGGCAGCGGGGCGACGTCGCCCAGCATCGAATAGACGCCTTCCAGCACCACCAGCTTCAGCGCGTCGGCGGGCAGGCGGCCGAGGCGCTTGTCCAGATCCTCGACACTGTTGTGACGGAACCGCACGATCTCCGCATTGCCCAGGCCACAGCCGTCATAGATGGACGCATGGCTGTCGGCGTCCAGCACGACATAGTCGCCCTTGCCCGCCAGTGTGGAAATGATGCCCAGGTTCGCCTGATAACCGGTCGAAAAGACCATGGCGCCCGACGTGCCGTAAAAGTCCTTGAGCGCGTCCTCGACTTCCTTGTGGCCCTGATAGGTGCCGTTGAGGACGCGGCTGCCGGTCGTGCCCGCGCCGAACTCGTCCAGCGCCTTCTTGCCCGCTTCGACCACGTCGGGATCGAACGTCATGCCCATATAATTATAGGTGCCGAGCAGGATCGTTTCCTTGCCCTTGATGATCGCGCGGGTGGGCGAGAGCACCTGATCCATCACGATCGCATAGGGATCGCGCACGCCGGTCGCCAGCAGCGCCTCGCGCTCGTTGATCAGCGGATCGAATTTGGAAAACAGGTCGCGCGTTTCGGTCGCGGTGGCGTCGGTCATGGCAAGAATCCCTATGCCGTTCGCCCTGAGTAGGGACTGAGCGAAGTCGAAGGCCCGTATCGTAGGGTCTTCCCGCTCCCGTCCTTCGATATGCCGCTGCGCGGCTACTCAGGACGAACGGAGTTATAAAATCAGGCGGTCTTCAGCTTCGCGACCGCGTCCACCAACTGGCCGACGGTTTCGATTTCGGCCTGCATGTTCATGGTGATGATGATGTCGAACTCATCTTCGATGGCCGCGACGAAATCCATCACCGTCAGGCTGTCCCACTCCAGGTCGCCGGCGAAGCTGGTGGCTTCGGTCAGTGCGACGCCCTTCTTGTTGAAAGGCTCGATCTGCGTGGCGACGCTGTCGAAAATGGCGGTGCGATCGGTCATTATCGGTAAATTCTTTCCGTCAAAGCGCGGCATTTGCCGCCTCATCCCGCTCTTTGGCAAGCGAATAAGGCGTCAATCGGGCAGCATCGCGCCCGAATATGAAATGGCTTTTGCGCCCGCTTACCGGAAATTGTCGGCGTAGGCCTGCAATTTCAGCGTCTTGGGCGGGGTCGCGATGACGGTATAGGCCACGCCCTGCTTTTGCGCATAAGCGACCGCCGCGTCCTGCGACGGGAAGCTCAGCTTCAACTGCTGCTGCGTGTCGCCCGACCCGGCCCAGCCGGTCAGCGGATCGGCCTTCTTGGCTTCGGCCGGCGCATATTCCAGCACCCATTTGTGGGTCAGCGCCTTGCCGGACTGGAGGGCGTTCTTCTGGATCTGGTAAATGCGCGCGCTCATCGCAAAAGACTCCGTAAATTCGTCATTGTGCGTTGCACCAGTGGCCGCCGCGAAGTCAAGACTTGCGGGCACCATGTCCTCTGGCATCGGCATTTTTGGTCCGCAATGTGGCGCTCGCGCCGGCCGGATCGTCGGGCCAGGGATGGCGCGGATAGCGCCCCCGCATTTCCTTCGCCACATCGCGCCAGTTGCCCGCCCAGAAACCGGGCAGATCGCGCGTCGTCTGGATCGGCCGCCCGGCCGGCGACGTCAGCGACAGGACCAGTGGAATGCGCTCGCTCCCCACCGTCGGATGCGTGGCCAGTCCGAACAGCGCCTGCACCCGCAATTCCACGCGCGGTCCACCCTCGGCCGCATAATCGATCGAATGGTTGCTGCCCGCAGGCGACCGGAAATCGGGCGGGGCCAGCCGATCCAGCTGGCTCTTCCCATCCCATCCGATCAGCCCTTCCAGTACGCCCGAAAGCTGCGACCGGTCGATATCCGACAGCCGCCGCTTGCCCGTCAGCAGCGATGGCAGCCATTCGTCCAGCGTCTCGATCAGCGCTGCATCGGACAGCGCCTCCAGCCCGGCAAATGCGCCCCGCATCCGCAGCGATTGCGCCGCCTCCGACCAGGGCAGCAGGTCCAGCCCGCCCTGCCGCACGCCGTCCACCAAAGCTGCGACCACCGCATCGGGATCGGGCCGATCATCCGACCCGCTCGACAGCCGCACCGCGCCCAGCCGCCGTTCGCGCAGCGCCTCGATCCCGCCATTGGCGGGACGGAATTTCACCGTGCGTGTGGTCGCAATCCGCGAACCGAACAAGGCGATGACGTCGGCCTCGGCGATCGGCGCGGCAGACAATATCCGCGCCCCCGCCGCGCTACCCTGCACCTCACCCACGGCAAGCCACTCTTCCCGCGCCAGCGGCGACAGCGGATCAAGCCGAAACCCGCGCCCGCCCACACTCGTCCAGTCCGCGCCATCGGCAGAGCGCCGCTTCGCAATGCGATCCGGAAAGGCAAGGGCGAGCGCGATGCCGACGGCATGATCAGAATAGCCCCTCCCTTCTAGGGAGGGTTGGCCGGAGGCACGTGACTCCGGCCAAGGGTGGGTGCGCCGCGTTAGCGGCGCTTGTGACGCCGATGGTGAAGGCTCGCTACGCTCGCCACCCACCCCCAACCCCTCCCTAATAGGGAGGGGAGAAAGGAGTTTCGCCCATCTTTTCGCCAACCCTCGTGCCGCATCCGCCCGCTTGCCGCTTTCCCGCCGCCAGCGCTGCCGCCGCAATGTCAGGTCGGTATCCTGCCCGCCAATCCCTCGCTCGCCCAGCAGTACCGCGACGTCCGCTGCAACCTCGGCCATTCCCATCTCGCCCGCCCGCACCAGCATATGCGCGATCCTGGGTGACAGAGGCAGCTTGGCCAGCGCCTTCCCATGCACCGTGATCCGCCCATCGCCGTCCAGCGCCTCCAGCACCGTCAGCCTCTTGCGCGCTTCCTCGACCGCAGCGGCCGGGGGCACATCCAGCCAGCGCAGCGCGCCGGGATCGCTCACCCCCCACAGCGCGCAATCCAGCAGCAGGTTCGAAAGGTCGCTCTCCAATATCTCCGGTGGATCGAACGGCGGCATCCCCGCGCTCGCCGCCGCTTCCCATAGCCGATAGGCGACGCCCGGCCGCTGCCGCGCCGCTCGCCCGGCGCGCTGCGTGGCCGACGCCTGACTGGCCCGCTCCGTCACCAGCCGCGTCACGCCTGCGGCCCGGTCATAGCGCGGCCGCCGCGCCAGCCCGCTATCCACCACGATCCGCACGCCATCGATGGTCAGGCTGGTTTCCGCAATGGAGGTGGCCAGAATGACCTTGCGCGCGCCGGATCGCGACGGCCGGATCGCCGCCCGCTGCGCCCCCGGATCGAGCGAGCCGTGCAGCATATGCACCTCGATCGCGCCGCCTTCGATCCGCTCCGCCGTCCGCTCGATCTCCCGCACGCCCGGCAGGAAGGCGAGCAGGTCGCCGTCGGCTTCCTCGCTCAGCGCCCGGCGGATCGCCGCCGCCATCTCATCCTCGATCTTCTTCTCTGCGGCGCGGCCGATATGGCGCAGCTCCAGAGGCTGTATGCGCCCCTCGCTCTCGATCACCGGCGCACCGTTCAGCAACGATGCGAACCGCGCCCCATCCAACGTCGCCGACATCGGCACGATCCGCAGGTCGGGCCGCAACGCCTCCTGCGCATCCAGCGCCAGCGCCAGCCCGAAATCGCTGTCCAGGCTGCGCTCATGCACTTCGTCGAACAGCACGGCGGACACGCCCGTCAGTTCCGGATCATCCTGTATCCGCCGCACGAAAATACCTTCGGTCAGCACCAGCAGTCGTGTGCGCGCAGATACCTTGCTGTCCATCCGCGTCGCGTAGCCGACCGTGCCGCCCGGCTGTTCGCCCATCATTTCGGCGATCCGCTCCGCCGCCGCCCGCGCCGCCAGCCTGCGTGGCGACAGCAGCAGCACCTGTCCCTCGCACCATGGCTCGTCCAGCAGGGCAGGGGCCACCGCCGTGGTCTTGCCCGCGCCCGGCGGCGCCACCAGCACGGCATTGCTCCCCGTCCGCAACGCGGCAAGCAGGTCGGGCAGCACGGTGTGAATGGGCAGGGGGATCGGCAGGTCGCTCATCGCCCTTCCTCTCGCGCCAATCGGGACGAAGCGCAAGGCGGTCTGCCACTACCGGCGGATCGTTGCTTGTGTTCCGCCTTTACCCGAACAGATAGATATGGATCGGGTTTTTCGGGTCCAGCAGCATCTTGGCGGTCAGCGCCAGCGACATGATGATCAACAACGGTTTGATCAGGCGCGACCCGAAGCGCATCGCCAGATGCGACCCGATCTGCCCGCCGGTGATGCTGCCCACGGCCATGGCCAGGCCCGCGATCCAGATCACATGCCCGCCCGCCAACATGGTCAGCAGCCCGGCGACATTGCTCGCGAAATTCGCCGCCTTCGTCTGCGCCGTGGCGCGCAGGATCGACAGTCCGCCCAGCGCCAGCAAGATCGTAGTATAGAATGCGCCCGCACCCGGCCCGAAAAAGCCATCGTAAAAACCCACGACCCCGACCAGCCCGGTCAGCCCCGCTATGCCCACCCGCGCATGGCGATCCGCATCGCCCAGCTTGGGGGAGAAAGTGAAATAGGCCGCCATCGCGATCAGCAAGGCGGGCATCAATCCCGCCAGGATCGACGGATCGACCCGCTGGAGCAGCCATGCGCCGCCCACGGACCCCACAAAGGCCGCGATGATCGGCCATTTATATGTCTTCAAATCCATATGCCCGCGCCGGGCATAGGCAACGCAGGCGCCGAACGTGCCGAAACAGCTTTGCAGCTTGTTGGTGGCCACCGCCTGTACCGGTGGAATGCCCACCGCCATCAAAGCGGGCAGGGTGATAAGCCCGCCGCCGCCGGCCATCGCATCGACGCACCCGGCCATCGTCGCTGCGGCGACCAGAAAAGCGATGGTTTCGGGGGACAGGATCATGGGCGGAATACGGCTCCGCCCTCTGACCCGTTCGGGCTGAGCCTGTCGAAGCCCTGCACTTTCTTTGTCAGGGGATGGCGTTTGATCGAACGATCAGACGCCGGAAAACCTCAATAGGCCCGCGCTATAGCGAATTCGACCGCTTCGGTAAGGGCCGCCTTGGCCTGACCGGCATCGAAGCGCCCCAGGGCGTCGATCGCACGCTGGCCATAATGGCGCGCACGCGCCATCGTGTCGGCGATCGCGCCGGTCTGGCGCAGCAGGCCGGTTGCGTGGGCCAGATCCTCGTCGCTGATCTTGTGCCCGGCGATCGCGGCCTTCCAGAAGGCCTTGTCTTCGCTCGACCCACGCGCATAGGCCAGGATCACCGGCAAGGTCACCTTGCCGTCGCGGAAATCGTCGCCCGCATCCTTGCCCATGGTCGCGCCGTCCGATTCATAATCGATCGCGTCGTCGATCAGCTGGAATGCGATGCCCAGGTTCCGGCCATAAACGTCCAGCGCCTGCTCCTCGGCTTCGCTGCGATCGGCGACCACGGCGGAAATGCGGCAGGCGGCGGCGAACAGGGCGGCGGTCTTCGCGCCGATAATGTCCAGATACTGGTCTTCGCTGGTGTCGATCTTGCGCTGCGCGGTCAGCTGGTTGACCTCGCCCTCGGCAATCACTGCCGACGCATTGGCCAGTATCTTCAGAACCTTGAGCGATTCCGCCTCGACCATCAGTTCGAACGAGCGGGAGAAGAGGAAATCGCCTACCAGCACGCTGGCGCTGTTGCCCCAGATGATGTTGGCGGTCTTGCGACCCCGACGCAGCCCCGATCCATCGACGACATCGTCGTGCAGCAGCGTGGCGGTGTGGATGAACTCGACCGCGGCGGCCAGCTTGTAATGGCGCGCACCGGCATAGCCGACCAGGTCGGCGCAGGCCAATGTCAGCATCGGCCGCAGGCGTTTGCCGCCACCCGCAATCAGATGACCGGCCAGTTCCGGGATCAGGGGGATGCGCGACTGCATCCGGTCCAGAATCACGGCATTGACCTGGTTCATGCCGTCGGCAACCAGCGACATGATGGGGGCGAGCGAAGGCGCGGCGTTCGCGCGGCCGATCGGGTGGACGTTACCGGGGGCGGGTGCTGTCATGACCGCGCCCATGTGGCGGTGCAAAATGTGAAAGGCAAGCGGGAATAGCTTGCACAAGGCGCCGGATGCGGCAAAAAGCGCGCCATCTGGAACCGGAGGCCCAAGTGGACGAGACTTTGAACCGCTATCGCGAAAGCATCGACAATATCGACGCGGCGCTGGTGTTCATGCTGGCCGAGCGTTTCAAGATCACCCAGGCCGTCGGCGAACATAAGGCGACTCACGATCTGCCCCCCGCCGACCCCGGCCGGGAGGATCGCCAGATCACCCGCCTGCGTCAGCTGGCGCTCGACGCGAAGCTCGACCCGGACTTCACCGAAAAATTCCTGCGCTTCATCATCGACGAAGTCATCCGCCACCACGAGCAGCTGCGCGAGGGTTGAGGAATGACGGCGAATTACCCCGCCGGATAATTTTCATGCCCGACATTGGCCCAATGGAAATTGGTATAGGTCAGCATGGTCGAAAAGCTTTCCGACCGGACCTGATGCCACCAGCCGATGGGGATGAACAGCAGGTCGCCCGGTGACAGCGCAACCTCATAGCGCAGCACGTCGCGTGCTTGCGGATGCAGCTTCAATCGCGCCTCATCGGTAACATCGCGCACATCGCTGAACACATGCGACCGGTGGGCCAACCGCCGCGTCTGCGAAGGCGGAATCAATATCACCCGCTTGCTGCCCGTCACCTGCGCCAGCAAATTGTTGGTCAGGTCGAAATGCAGCGGCGTGAACGTGCCTTCGCCCCCGATCCACAGCATCCCCGGCGCGCGCGTCAGATAGGCGTCGATCGGCCCCAGATCCGCCTCCAGCGGCTGCAGCGCAGGCCCGTTGGCGGCGCTGTTGGACGCCGTCAGATAGGCGTCGTTTCCGCCCTTGCGCGCCAATGCGATGAACTGGCGGAACGGCGCCCGCTTGCGATGCCTGTCCTTCTTCAGCTCATAATCCTGCGCGCTCGACCGGCCGCCCTGATATTCGATCATGGCGTCGCCGACCGTCTTCGCCAGATAGTCGGGCGTCCAGCGCGTCAGCGCCGGCCAATGGCCGATCGCCCCCTTGATCAGCACCGGTCGCCCCGGCGCATAGAAACCGTGCAGGAAATCCTCGCCGGACAGATTTTCGGCGGTCAGCAGGCCGGACGCATAGGGCGACAAGGCGCGCTGCCGCTCCTGCACCTCCATCAACCAGTCTTGCCGCTTCAGCGCCAGTCTGTCTTCCGGCGCCTTGGCTGGCACGGGCGGCGGCGCAACGGCGCGCGCGGCACCGAAATCGATCTGCCGCAGGGCCATCTGCATGGCCATGTCGGCGGCCTGGGCGGGGAGGGAGGGCAGCGTCTTGCTCATGCCGCTGCCTAACGCCCGATGATGACGGCGATGTTGCAACGCATGACGTTCATGTGACGATGAACAGGCGCCCAGATCCGTTCGGCCCGAGCCTGTCGAAGGACGCGCAGGCCGGTCACGCCGGCTCCACGACCTCCACCTTCTTGCCCTGCGACCGCCCGATCAGCACCCCGCCCAGCGCCAATGCGAAGCCAAACAGCTGCACCGGCCCCAGCCGCTCGCCGAACAAAATCCACGCCTCGATCGCGGCCAATGGCGGCACCAGCAGCAACAGCATCGACATGCGCGTCGCCCCCTGATGCCGCACCAGCCACACCAGCAGCGTCAGGCCACCGGCCGACAGGCCCAGCACGGACCAGCCAAGGCCGATCCACAGGATCGGCGCCCCGTCCCAGCGATATTCGCCCACCAGCAACGACGCGGCGATCGCCACCAGCGCGCCGCCCATATTCTGCACTGCGCCCGATACGGCGATGCCGTCGCCCGCGATCGCGCCGCGCTGGATCAGCGTACCGCCCGCCATCGCCAGCACCGCGATCATCCCCACGACCGCCGGCACCATGCTGATCGCGCCTGCGCCGGATCGCGCGATCGCGGGCGTCAGGACGCAGCCCACGCCGATGATCGCTATAGCCAGCCCGCCCCAGGCACGCACCGGCAGCCGCTCGCCCAACAGCGCTACGCTCACCACCGCCACCATCAGCGGTTGCAGCGACCCCAGCAGCGACATGACGCCGGCCGGCATGCCGTTATTCACCGCCCACCAGCTGAGCGTCAGATAGAAGCCATGCAGCATCGCGCCCGCCGCCAGATGCAGCCCCAGCCGCTGCCCCCTGGGCCAGGCCTGCCGCGCATAAAGTGCCGCGCCGCTCAGCACCATCGCCGTCGCCGTCAGCCGCAGCGCGAGGATCAGCTCCGGCGCGCCATGCGGCACCATCGCCCGCGCGACGATGAAACCGGTGGACCAGATGAGGACGAAAAGGATGGGCGCGACAAGACCGAACATGCCGCCGCCTTTGGCGCAAGGGCCGGGCGATGTCGAGCCGGAGGAAGGGAGGAGGCGGGATGCGCCGGTCCGGCCGGGGCCTTCGTCGATCCCGTCACGCGGTAAGAGGGCGTAACCGACAAGGAGGCTCGCATCCTGCCGTAAAAACCCATCCCGTTAGAGCCGGCACCAATGGGCAAATGCGGGCTGATATCAACAGGAAAGATGCGAACCTGTCGCCGTCCGTTCCCCGGCGCA
>Ga0180008_1000890_pt1 | contig 21279 bp, 34 predicted proteins | sample MM_PW_MetaG_FD_121121 | JGI IMG/M metagenome (GOLD analysis project Ga0180008, IMG submission 121121) | Groundwater microbial communities from the Aspo Hard Rock Laboratory (HRL) deep subsurface site, Sweden - MM_PW_MetaG | ecosystem: Environmental > Aquatic > Deep subsurface > Groundwater...
ATAGATAGGTTTTCAGACACTAACTGACTCGCACCACATAATTGGTTTTTCACTGTCTTCATGGCATCGCACTCGATTCATTGGTTTTCAATCACGAGTTGGCTCGCACCAAGGACTTAGTTTTTCAACGCAAACTTGGCTCGCAATATACGGATGGTTTTTCATCAATTCTTTGACTTTTGTTCTTTTTGAACCATATCCTCTGTCACAGGAACAATCATAGGCTCTTTATTGTGCTTCGGATCATTCAGTATGTAAATGTTTGTTGGAGGCTCCTTGCCCTCAACAAGCCACGCAGCTTGCCATAGTTCCACAAGAAACCTGTTAACCATAGCCTTCAAACTATAGTTATGTATCTTAATCTTGGTCCAATCCTCCTTAGTTATCTTCTGTTTCTGCAACTTCTTCTCTTCCATCTTCGCAATCTCAACCGCATATTTTGTTATGTAAGCTTGTTTCTTTTCATCATAGACTTTCCTGTATTGACTGTTAGCCATAAGAAAATTCTTTGAAATTTGTCCCAACAATATTCCTTTAAGTTCAGGATTAAAATGCGCTTCTTGTCCTCTTGTCATTTTGCTTCCGGGAACTGTTCCACAATATTTTCGTAGCTTACTTGGATTCGGAAAACGCTTCACATCACGTAGATAACAGAGCAGCTTAACGCCAAAATTTAGACCTAGCCCCTTAACTGACTTAATCCAATTCCACAACGGAATATCCTCAAGCAGCGGTTTTACATTTTTAAAGGCTTGTTTCTCTGTCTCTAATAAGCTAACGTATGTTATGTTGTTTTCTTTGAGTTTTTCAAAGGTATTATTGAAGTCCTCAACTGTTAATCCTTCAGCCTTCAGTTGTGCAACCAAAAGTTTCTTAGTGAATAATGCTGTCTTTTTTCTATCTGCGTTTTTGTCCTTGCGCAAAATCAGCAATTCAGAGTATTTAGGATGTCCACGAACAAAAGACTCAACCAGACTTGAGTAGAGTCTAGTTGCAACTGCCACTCTGACCTTTTGCACCTGTAAAGCAACTCTTGCAGTTAAAAGAAAGTCTCCACTAGCAATCATGCTGAATCCTCCATTCCTAGCTTAACTTTCAGAAGCTCAAATAAGTTCACAGTCAAAGCCACTGTTTCAGAGTCATCCCAAGACACAAGATTCTGTTCTAACACACTAATCGCTTGCCTAAAAACATGATTAACCGTATTACTAACATAAACATCCTGTCCACCTTTTCTAACAATGTTTTTTACATCAGATTCAGTAATAACATTCTTTTTGAGAGCTTCCAGAACAATCTTTTTAATGTTAACCTCTTTTCCATCAACTGTTGTAAGACGTTCAAGATACCGTTCAAATCTATCAATGGGGGACCCAACCAAAAGACTAATTTCGTTGTCAGATACACCAAGTTTTCTTAGTTTAGAGAAATTCTGTATATTATCGTAAAAAGTGCATCCAAAACCATGTACATTGTTAAGTTTTACTGCATCATAGAAAATGTCTTTTCGATTCTTATATGGAATAACAATCGCTTCAATCGTGGTTAATCCCAATCGTTCATGAGCTTTCATCCGATGTAAACCATCAACCAAAACATATTTGCCTTCAAAGTCAGCGACAAGAATAGGAGGAAACTTTATTCCAACTTTCATGTTTTGTGCATAACGGTAAGATTTTTCCCAAACATATGATCGTCTAGGATATAGTTCTAGATCAACAGTTATAGAAGCTATAGGTATTTCGCTTGATTCCACATTACTTACCTCCGTTTTGTTGTGTCAACTTCATTATGAAGTCGTGCCAAGTCAATCCATCTTTTGTTTTTAGGAGTTGTTCAAACTCTTCTTCGGTAAAAACCTCGTTTATTCGCTTCATTTTACCACCTTATACATCACCTATGATAGTAACTAAGTAAGTAAGTGTTATATAAAGTTTTTTGGTGTAATTTAGCGTAAAAAAACGCATAGATAATCTTTTAAACAAATTAGGCACAAAAAAGCGTGGGATAGGACAGGATGAGATTCACACAAACATTAGACAATACCATCTATAAGGAGTTAGAAGGTTACGCAAAAACTAGAGGCTACACAATCCAGGAACTAATCAAAGTCAAGATCATACCGGACTGGATAGAACATAATTTGAAGGATACGTAGTTAACCTTGCAGAAAAGTTAAATATAACTTATGTGTAACATTATTTAAAGAGGGTTATTGGGGATTGAGAAATACTAAAAAAGAATTAACAAAATTTGTAGCGTTTAGGGAGAAAATAGAGATTGTTGAGCTTATGGACAAAGTGACAAAAGCAAAAGGCATGGATAGAAGCGATTTTATTAGAGAAGCAGTCCGTAAAAGGCTTGCTGATTTAGGATTTCTTGATGAAGATAAGAAGGCTCTGGAGTCGCAAGGATAAATAACTAAACTTGGAGGAATAAAAATGAGCGAAAAAAACAAAGTGTCAAAAGCGATTATACTCGCAAAAATTGGCTATCACTATAGCGAATATAAGAAAGCACAAAAAGAGTTAGAAAAAATCCAAGAATAAAACGCTAAACTTGAGAGATGAAAAAAATGGGAATATTAGGAAATACATTACCTGAAATAGTGTTCAAATATACAATGTTAGGTACATGTTTAGTTTTAGCCGTGATTTGCGTTGTAGCATTAATACTAATGGTCAAAAAGAAAAAAATTGAAAAAATAGTTTATTTAACTCTAATGACGGGTTTCATTTACGTCATTTTAGCTGGAACATCATTAATAACGATTTTGCAAGGATAGGGAGTTAAACTAGAATGTTAGATACAAAACAAATAATGAAAACCCCTCAAATAGTATCTCATGAGGGATCAAACAAAGTTAAAACCTTGTTCTCCATGTCTTTAGATTGGCTTGAAGCTTCGATTAATAAAGCAACAACTGAGCTGGAACAAGAAAAATCCATAATCCAAAAAATATCCATAATCTACAACGATAACGACAAAAATAATACCTATTATCAAGCAATAATATTTTACAAAGCGCAAGGATAAGGGGTTAACCTAGAAAATGGCTAAGTTTGAGAATTTCGAGAGTACTGAAATCGCTTTATTACATTACCACTTTTTTGAGTGGCTTAAACTGGAACAAGCTAAGTGGCACATGAAAAATGTTGTGCGAAAGTTTCAAGATTAAAGGGATAAACTTGGATTTTGTTTACTTTTTATTTACTTATTTACTGGTAAATAAAAATCCAATGTTACATAGCTAATATTTAGAGAATACCTTTTTGTAGTTCTGCAAATTAGATATAGCCAAGTCAATCATAGAATCCACTGATCCCTTGCACTCGTTCTTGTAATCGCCTATTTCTATTTTAAATCTTACTTCTTTATTTCCCAAACAATCACCTCCACAATATTACTACTCTATCCTAGAACGTAACCGAACAACAACAAAAGAGCCTAAAACAGCCAAGTTAGCTAATATAGACAAAACGATCTGATTCAAAGTATTCCAGGAACCAAAAAAGTCATACCATAACATCCAAGTCCATTCTCCAGAAGGAAACCAGCCTTCCCACAAACCAAAAAAAACTAGATCCTGAGTTGCAGTAAAAACAAACACTTGAGCTGCAACAAAGAAATATGGGTTTTTAGTCCACAACGTCAAACATACTATAACAAGCTGATATAATAGACAATAAAGAATCCAATACTCCAAAGCCCAATCAAGACTAAAGATCAGCCCATAATTATAAAGTGTAGAATGAACCAGAAAATCCATCCTAGTAAACACAAGAACAGAAACAGAAAACAGTAAAACGGCTATCCAGGTCTTACGGTTCATGAGTTAAATGTTCAAAAGTTTCAAAACGAATCTGCTTCCGAGACTTACGGGGAATAGGCTTATTATCCTTATCCAATTCACGACTACAATCAACGCAGTTTCTTCTACCACTAGGAGCAACAGTAGGATTATGCTTATGCAATAGTTTGCACCAGAATAGCTTACACAAAAACCCCATTTTTAAATCGGAAACTTAACCAAACGCTTAACGGTTCCGAAAATTTTTCTAGACATCTTCCAAAATAACACAGGAAAATAAGCTGCTTCGAGACTGTAATTTAGTCCCCAGTCATTCAAACATTGGGGGTTGCAAGACTTAACATTTCTTCGTCCATTACCCAAGTTTTTCCATAATACACTTGGCTTTTGAGTACACATATTTCCATAAATCTTATCATAATTACGCAGACAAGAACTTACATTACCATCACAATGAAGAAAAAAGAAACTGTGAAAAGCATAACAACTCCATCGTTTAGGATTCAGCCAGTACCGCTTCAAAAGATTATTCGGTAAATCCTCAACAACTTTTCTTTCCGCATCCGATACGACTAAAGGTTTTTTTTGGGTTCCATAAAACTCGCTACAATCAAATTTTTGTACAAGCAATGGATAATCACTATTTAACCATTCTTTCAACTCAAAATAGTTTTGTGCAGTCAGTGTAGAAAGAGTGAATCCGACTGTAGAAACAACACCCAACTCTTTCAAGTCGCTCATCAGAGCGGTTGCATTTAGAAAGGATCCATCTACTCCACGAAATGTATCATGGCTTCTCGCCACACCATCAAGGCTTATTCCCACTCCAATGTTGATGTTGTTTTCCAAGCATTTCTTAACGGTTTCAATTATTCTGTTTCGGAGTAAACCGTTTGTGCTAATCCAAACATGAATTTTTGGGTTGTGTCGATGAAAAACATGAATCAACTCATATAAGTCTTCTCTGAGACTAGGTTCTCCGCCAGTTAAAATCGCTGATTCTAACCTAGAAAAGAGAGGGTCACAGAGCATGATACGTAATTGCGCACAACTCATTTCTGTTTTGTTTTCTTTTTTTGTCCAAGTTCTGCAATGCTTACATTTGCTGTTACATCTACGTGTAACCTCAAAAACGAGGTGTTTTGGTTTAATTCTAAAAGGAAAGAATCTGCGATATATAACATTCTTAATCCCAACACAAACAGCGCATATTATGCCATAAAATTTCATTTTCTTAATACCTTCAAAAACAGCTTCCATATCCGAACTGGATGTTTCACAGCAAAATGCCAATAAAACTTATTTTTAAACAAATATATGAAGTCACGAAGAGGCTTGTTACTAGACTTATAAATTAATCGTATCTTTTGTGTGACACCAGCAATCCGTTGAATATCATTAACCAATCTCTTAAATTCCTTTTCGTTCATTGTATCACAAACAACATATGCACCATTGGCGTTGGATGTTGGAACCAACTTGGTATAATCCAGTTTTTTTGGTAACAACCCTTTTTCCATACAAGTTTCCCAAACTTTTGTGAAGGGGTATGGAATAATCACATTCACGCCCATAAAAGCCAGTTCGTCATGATTTTCCATGAAAGCTAACGTCTCAAGCATTTCTGTTTTGGTTTCTGTTGGAGTTCCAAAAATGAAGCTCCCACCAACCAGCATATCAGCACGTTTTGCATTAACTAATACCTGTTCATTCTGTTTTACGGTGATAGTGTTGTTTTTTAGCAATGAAAGCATACGCTGATTAGCACTCTCAAAACCTACACTCACAAACTTGCAGCCACAACCATTCATCAGTTTCATGGTTTCATAATCTAAGGTTGAGGCTCGTGCTTGACAACCCCACACTATTTTCTTGTCTATACCATATTCTTTGAATAGAACAGAAATCGTTTTCAAACGTTTCTTGTTTACTGCGAACTCGTCATCCACAAAAAATATACTATTAGCATTATATTTTTCAATAAAGTATGTAACCTCATCCACAACACGCTTTGCACTGTGCCAACGAGGAGGAGTTGAACGAAAACTGTTATAACAGAAAATGCAATTCCAAGGGCAGCCCCGACTTGTTATCAAACTGCCTAATCTAGCATGATTCAACCCAAATGGAAAAGCCTGGCTTGGGTTATCTGTGGTCTTCATATAAGATTCAATATCCATAAGATCAAAAGCTGGGCTGGGAATTGCATCTAAATCTTTGATGAAATCGCCTTTTATTATTCTAGAAATTTCACGTTTTTTCTGGATGTCTTCACCAATCTGCAACATAGCCATCTCGCCTTCACCTATCACTACACAATCACAGTGAAGTAAAGCCTCCTCCGGAAGTACTGACGGATGAACTCCTCCCATAACAATAAAAACGTCCTCACAATTTGTTTTAATCCAATCTCCCAGACGGTAGGCATCATACGCTAACGGCGTAGTAAAGGACACTCCAATAACATCGGGTTGGAAATTGAACAGACTATTTTCTACGTTTTGACCTATTGCACCATCAATGATAGCAACTTCTACATTCTTTGCGTATTCTCTAATGTAACTCGCTAAATATCCCAAGTTTAACGGTGGACAACTTGTGTTTAATGGAAGTTTAGAAGCTGGAACAACCAAAGCAATTTTCAGCGTCAACTCAAGAAGTTAACCCCATTTTAACACGAATGTTTCCCTTAAGAAAATGTAGAATTGAGCACATGCCATGAATCCGATAAGGAAGAAAATTGGGCAATAAACTATCGTAATATGGAATTTGCCATAGATTCGGGTATTTTGTCTTCAAAATCCACCTTTGTATCTGTTTACCAACCCGAAAATACCAGGGAATAGTTTCTAGATATTTAACAACGTTCTCATCGAAAAGGGGAGACCACCATATTGGATACTTGTTGTTTCTGTAATATTGCTCAAAACCCCGTGAACGCATTTCCAACCCCATCGCTTGTGCATATCTAAATTCTTCACAGGTCTTGGCTTTAGCTCCGGTCCAACCACCATTTATTTCATCGAACAAAGCACCAGTCAACAAGTACTGAAAACCATGTTCTCTAAGTTTAGCAAAAACAGAACCAGCAGGATAAACAGCATAGTGCTCAAAATTTAAAACAGCGGCAATTTTTGAGGCTATTGTTTTCTCAAGTGCGCTTCCCCATGTAACACTCACCAGTCTAATGTCGTTGGCTGCCAAGATACCAGCAATTAATCTAGTATCCCAACCTCCAGTCAAAGTGAACGCCATCTTAGAACGCACACAATTCAGAATACTTTGTTCAAGCACCTCATAGAAACCTGCGTAATAGTCTATTTTATCCATTTTTTATTATATCCTCAAACTTATCAACAGTCACATCAAAATTATATTGTTCAGCAGTAGCGTACCCTTCAGCGATTAATTGACTCCGCAATTTACTATCAAACAAACCCTTTTGTATAGCATCCAAAAAAGTAGACAAATAAACATATTTAGGAACAACCAACGCATTAACATTATGTTGGGCATACTCGTTTATTCCTAGACAATCCGTGACAAGAACTGGTGTTCCACAAGCCATCGACTCCAAAGGCAAAAGACCAAAACCTTCATAATCAGAAAGAAAAACTGTTAACCACGCACGGCTATAAGCTTTTATCAACTCCTCATCAGAATAAGATCCATCTACAACCTCAACACGATAAGGAATATTAGTACACAATCTTTTTTCTAATCGTTCCTTCCACTCAATCCCACGCCTAAACAAAAGAACAGAGGGATCATCAGACTTTGCACAAACTGGCTTGAATTTTTTTAAATCCACACCATTACCAATATAGGTTCCCCCAACCTTTTTCTGTAACCAATGACTCACAACCAATTTCTTAAGAGGCAACCTGTAACTAAAATCCGCTCGGTTTCTATCAAACTCATTATTGATTAGCCATGGCTCATAATGTTGAACCAAAAAAAACGGTACCCCTTTTTGACAAAAAAATGTGGGGTAAACGGTCTCAAAATATGTAGCCACATTAACGTCACAGTCAGGAATCACTTCAGTTAATATTTTGGCATAATCAAAATCCCATTTTCCCATAAAGAATCTGCGAAAGCTCCTTTGAAGAAAGAAGGTTTCAACTTGATTGATTTCTGCCTTGATTTCTCCGAACCAGTCAAAGTTTCCTTTACCTAGAACAGTTAATGTTACTTTATGCCCCCGTTCTGTAAGACCGTTAGCTAGACTTAGAACAGTACGGACCCCCCCACCGACTCCTATGCTCCAGACGTTAAAGTTTATGTGCAAGTTAAGTGACTTCGCAGAATACCAAAAAATATGCTTAAACGTATTGAAGTATATGTTGGCATAATTTGCCAACACCGTTTTCTAATTGCAACTTTTAAGCCCACAACTGGACTGAGTAGAGTGTTCAATAATATCTTTGAGGTTTTAGTTCCATATTTACCAAGATGTTTGTTAAGCTCATGATTACATATGCCATACCAATAATAGTGATTCAGTTCGTGCATCAAACCGTTTCGCAGATGAATACTTTTCACATCAAAATCAACAATCCATTTCAAACCATGTTCAGCAATTTTTATCGCCAAAACATTATCAACCCCAGCACTAACCTTAAGACATGGAAACCCTCCAATTCTCCGTAACAACTCCGTTTTAAAGAGGGTATTATCAAGTGTCTTACCATTAAAAAACAAGGAATTAGAAGCAGCACCCCTCCGATACCTCTCGGTCATATGCTCTTGTAACTTCTGAACAGCAACGGGTTTATTTGGTATCCTAACCCCAGAAGCGACCATAACATCTTTATTATCTAATAATCTAGGAATTTTACTCCACCAGTTTTTGTTTAACAGCAAATCCTGTTCAATACTCATAAAGTATGGACAATCAACTTTACTCAAAGCAAAATTGGCACCAAAAGAAATCCCAGAATTGGGATTCATGTAAACTTCCCAGTTGAAATCTTCTCCAATCTCCCTTGTTTCATCATTACTGTAATCGTCAACCAATATTTTTCGGTGAATACTTTCTGAAGGTATCACATCATCAATTCGTTTGAGGGTATGAGGTAACATCCATGCTCCATCTTTCACCCATGTTATAATGTCGATCATCATTTTTTTTCTATTCGTACCGTATCAGCCTCGGCAATTTTTTTTTCAATCCTTTTAAGACTCTCCAAAATAACCTTCAAGTATGGGTCTTGCTCCTGAGACAAGGTAATATCGGTTTTCAATTGTCTTGTGCGATGAAAATGTCCAACAAATATGGATAACGGAATGTATGTGAGTAACGCAACTATAAAATATAGTGTTAAATTTGGAAAAACGGTTTCAAGAAATGGCACCTGCTCAACAAGTAAACGATATGTTATAAGAATGAAGTTGAAGAAAGAAAAGGCAAATCCTAAATAGATGGAATGACCATATCTTAGTTCTGTCCACCGCCTTTTTATCCAGCTTATCATCTTAGCGTCCCAGCCACTTCTAGCCCATAACGTTTTGCGTGAAGGTAACCAACAATAAGGTGTGGTTTTACGTGTATAAAAGAATGAAATACCGTTTTTGTAAGAGTGTAAGATGGAAGATAATAACGTGCCACACCCTGCATAAACTGTTTTTCTGAAGTCACCCCAGGACGCAGGTGTAAAGTCTGCGTAAAAGGAATGTAAACAACTTCCCATCCTTCTTGTTTTGATCTACGACAATATTCATCATATTCACTAATTATGTCAGATAAACTGCCAATCTCCAACATCATCTGTTGCCGAAATGCGTAAACTCCCATGTGTCTAGTTTCTTTGCGAAGCCGTTGCAATATGGTCATGTAAAGATTATTATATTCCCCATGAATCCTCAGAAGCGTGGAAAAAAGACTATAATTCAAATAACGAAAACAAACCATTCCAACCTTCTTGTCAGCAAACACTTGCTGGATAATAAAAGGGATACGTGAATCAAGAATTAAATCGGCTCCAACCGCCAAAACAATTTCACACTTTGCTTGATTAAAACCATGTTGAAAAGATTCAGCAGCATAAAATTTCCAAAGGTGTTTACTCAACTCGTAAATTTTAGCGTCAGGAAGATGCTGGTCTATCAGCTTTTTACTGTCATCTGTACAGTTGTCTAAAACAAAAATTTTCTCATCAACTTCATTTTCAATATCCTTCAACGAAGCTAAAAAATAAGGTAAATATTGACTTTCATTATGTACGGGACAAACTAACGAAATTTTTAGGTCACTCATTTTTTGCTGCTCCAAATCTTTCGTGAATGTACCCTTTAATCAAGTTTAGCCTAAACATTGACACGGCACTAAGTAACGTTATTAAGAACCCTCGATGGGCAACATTCCAATACAATTTTCCACGCAAATAATGACGGTCACCGCTTTCTTTAGGGCGAAGATGTAATGTTGCAGTAAGAATGTAGACTGTTTCATATTTGCGTTGAATTGCCTTATGTAAATGGGTGTCTTGAGCTGCCTCAATTCGTTTCAAATCATCCAAATCTTCCATTTCAAGCATTGCTTGTTTAGAGAAAACATGAACCCCACTTAACCATCGTTCACTACCAACACGACGCATCAATTTAGTCATTAAACGCTTCAAAAGGTTACGCCAATTGATTGGGAAGTCTTGATACCCAAAATTAATCATCTTCACAGAATCATTAAGCGAACATAAGTAATCCCGAATTTTTGGATCCAGAATCAAATCTGCCCCAGTTACCAAAACAGTGTCGTAGGTGCATAACTTGCAACCTATCCACCGCAAATAGGCGAATCTCATCCTAAAATCTGAAAACTCATCAACATTAACTAAGGTTAATCTGGTGCTCATTTGATACTTAAATGCCAATGTTTTAGCAACATGGGCAGTGGCATCTGTGCAATGGTCTAAAAGAATTAACACTTCAGTTGGATTTAAATCAAAAATGCTAGGAAGACTATACAACAAATATGATTCTTCATTATGGCAAGGAAGAATAACTGAGAACGATTTTTTAGTCACTACACTCATTTTTTTTGGCTACGAAAAAGTTCATCATGACCAGAAATCAAATTAAAATAGCAATCATCTAACAACCTCAAATTAGGCAACACACAATGACCTCCAATCCCATCACCACTAAACATTTTTGGACGATTCCCCAAAAAAGCATGAATCTCCTCTGTCCATCTCCAAAGTTCAGACTCATCAACTCCATAATTAGCAGCCAGAAGCTTGACACGTTGAGCAAACATAATAAGCCAACCATAATATGTTGTTCCCATCAAAACTTTAGCCAACTCGAGAGAAGTAGAAGAACCAAACCGTTCAACCTTAATATCTAAAGAGTTCATTTCGTCAACAAAATATTTCGCATCAAACAAAGAAGCAAAAAACTTTGTGTACCGCCTCAAATCCTCAGCCATACGAGAATGAACACCCCTAACTGGGCTATAAACGACAGGACCAGCAAGCAGCCCCTGAATCTTTAAAGTGGTTCCAGGCTTAACTGTACTATGAATCACCAACTCCTTAAAATTGAATCTTTTAGCATAATTAACAACCAAAGAAACAAAATCTTTAGAGTAAGGAAAACAGAAATGCAACACATCAACTGAACCAGAAACTTCACCAACACACTTACTTTTATCTATATCCAAACAACAAACAGTCTTAACCTGAGAAAGCAACGTAAACAATGCAGAACCAATTATACCATTACCAATAACTACATCACTCATTTTTCCCGATAAAAGACTCTAGCAAAAGCACACCAGAAACGTGACATGAAACCGTCACCATGATAGCAACCGCAACGATTACAAAACCGTAACATTACGCCTTTAACCTTGCAGAAGTCATTGATGACAATAGATACATGATTCTCCCTTTTGATTTACCCAATTACAAAGACTTGGATGTTCTTTCTTATATTTGATCGAATGTTGAATTGCTTTTTTTACGTCTTCAAGAGGTTTATTTGTTATCGTATATTGTGGGTATGAACGTCCATTCTTTTCTAATTTGATCGCTTTTTCAAAAAGTTCTGGATGTTTCATGTACAAATCTATCCACCCTTGTTTTTTAGTGAATGGACAAAAATAGCAACCGCTTTTAACAGGGACAAGTAACCCAAAATCTTTGATAATTTGTTTACAACCTTCTCGATCCAATTCATAATCTATAAGCGGAAACTCGTATTTACTTTTGTAAAACTGATATTTTTTTGCTCTATTTTGTTCTCCATAATCGAAACCCATAATCCAAACTATTTCTTCATTAAACTGTTTTTTTGCGAATTTGTGCATTGGTTGTATTTTGTATCTATCAGTACAAGATCGACTAATTCTATACGGAAATGTTGTGGTGTTATAATAAAAATCAAACAGATCACCTTCTGAAATTTCATAGAAAGGCAAATTATTTTGTTTACAAATCTCCTTGATATATTCAAGATGTTCATATGTTTCTGGAAGTTCACATTTTGTATTCGCAAAAATAACAGCATCAATCTTAATTTTTCCTTGAATAGCTAACACTAATAATGCTGTACTATTAACTCCACCACCAAAACTTAACAAGTTCATCGGCTAGATTAACATTGTTTCAAACTGAGAAATTCAGTACAAAACTCTCCTTCAGCATGAAACAATTCTAGCACAGAATGAATACTTTTCAACCTAAAACTAGCTGTTTCATACCCACTATTCTGTATAATACCAAGACATTTACTTAAACTGAAAGTAACTTCTTCTGTTTCTCCAATTTTTAGCTGTGTTGGATGAAAATAAAAGAATCTCCAGGTATCATTTTCTCTACTTGGCGAATCCACAACATTTTCAAACCAATTACTTCCCCGATAACCATAATCCTTGAAAGAGCCAACAGGTATTGTATAGAATCCTTGTTGATAAAAGAAAACAAGCAACTCTAACTCTTCTTGCACAACACCATCTTCTATTACATCAAACCACAAATTAACGCCAACACCTAATGTTCCAGTACCGAAAAGAGCAGCATGATTAACGGATCCTCTCCAGGTAACTAAATAATCATGACTCAAATCAAAAACAGGCATGTTTAGGTGTTGCATAATTTCAGAAACATAAAAACTTGTATCATTACCAACCATAAAAACTGACACACCATCATCGAAAGTCCAGTTTGAAGGATGCTGAGTTTGACTTAAACTCCTCCAAGAACCAATATTCCAACCAGAAGCAGCATTATATAATCTAGGATTCACTAACAATTCTGTCCCTGAACGTGCAGATTCTAAAATAGAATCTGAACCAGTAGGGATCAGAAACGGAATGGGGGTAGTTATAGCCAAAACAATTATTACAAATAAAATATTTTTATAGTTTTTGTTCATCTTTCTAGGTTAGAAATCTACTTCTTGCATCTCTTCGATCCAATGAATAGTCAATCTTTCGTGCCATTTTGTAGTATAAAGACGTTTGAGTAGAGATTCAAGATCACTATTATCCTCAACTGGAATCTTGACAAAACGATCAAATTTCATTTTTTCAATATTAGAAATCTATTCTTCAGAATACCCAAGTCCATTATATCGACATTCCCAATAGACACATTCATATCGTTTGTTAGATGTAAAGATGTAGGTTTTTCTTCCACATTTCGGACACGGTTTTCTTGAACGATTAACTTTAGCCCATCCACCATGAAGTCTAAGCAGATATGCTTTTCGTGTATTATTAATTGGAGTTGGCAATATTAGGAATTTATTCTTGAAAAAGCAGCTAACAATTTATTTTTCTTGCCACAAACTTGCTATCCCCATACAGCCAATAAGGAACACCATTTATTTCGTTATGGCTTTCACGCAAAGCCTTAAGGATGTTTGGAACATTCTCTGTTCTGTTCCATTCAATGCCATTCTTTTTTGATTTCTTCCATCCATTACTGATTTCTTTTCTTAGATAGCATTTTATGTTTGTACGATGCCAATGTAAATCATAGGTATTAGTGAATATTGCACCACAACTAGGGCAAGGAGAATGTTTGAGTGTATTGTTTGGAGTAAAATATTCTATAATCTGTGCCATCACTCTATAGTCTAGCAGAAAATCTCAAGAGAAGTAATTTGTAGTTTGTCAAAAGAAGAAATGTCAACAGTAAAAGGGTTAATGCAAGGCGTTATTTCTCTACGTTTCTTAACTATTTTAGCATGGTCATTCTTAGTTTTTTCTCTATTACAAGGTCCACATAGAACCTGCAAATTGTTTTCATCAAATTCTTCTCCACCTAAAGCAATCGGAAGTTTGTGGTCCACAACATAAAACCAATGACTTTTAGGGTTTTCACTAGCAAATATGTTTTCGTTCTTATCGGGTTCATTACCGCATATTTGGCAAACCCATTTCTGCTCAGATAATATATAAGACCTCATCGCAGCCCAATTATGCCTACGGAAAAACTGGTTAGCACATTCACTAGAACAATATTTTCTTTTTTTAGATGGAATTAAAGAATTGCAGTTCACACACAATTTGTGTCCATTGGAATCTCTTTTAGGCTTAAAATCTGAACAAGCATAATAATTGACACGTTTATTTATTTTTGGATAAGCCCACTCACGCTGTTTTCTATATATTTTCATTTCAGAACTATGTAGGTTCTTACACAATTCAAAGTCTTCTTTTGTCTGCAAGTTTACGACTATATTATTGTGGCTAAAGTATCGTTCATATTAGGAGACTAATAGCACTTCATTAACGGTTAACATCTGCCTACAAAATTTTATTCCTTCAACCGTTAGCTTCACATATTTCCTTCTTCCGCTTCCTTTATACCATACCCAAAACCATGTACCCGCTTCTTTTTCTGTCCTTAAATCAACATAACATTCCACTAGCTTTCGGTTCTCTAATCTTTTCAAACTTCTACTGAAACTAACTCTATGTTTGAGAGTTAAGCGTTTACGTTTTTTGTGAAACAAATTAATAATATTACAAATTTGCATGGTTGCTTTATACTCAGTAGTAGCTTTTTGTCTGCTTTGTTCACTCTTAAAATTCCCGTCTTCATTAAAGCAATCTTTTGTGTTTTCCGTGTATCTTTCTAATAGCTGCTCTTTCTGTTTCTGATCATCCCAAATTCTGTCCTTGTGTCCATTGTTGAATTTTTCTGCCACTACCCAACTAAGCGAGGTGATGGTAACCCAATAGCCGCTAGGCAAGTAAGGAGAAGTAACCTCACGACTGAACAAGTTCTCCAAAATCGTTTTCTGCATCTTGCTTAACTTAGAAACGGTTAACATCTCACTACACATTAATGGGCTATCAGTATTTAAGACTTGCATTTCTCAAGGTTAGGACCATCTGTTAATCATCTTGTATTCCCCACATTTAGAACATTGAAAATGAACAAGTTTACCCGTATGAACTCTACCGTCTTCATCCTTGTTAACACAGTCTTTCTCATCTACCCCAACACAAATATGCCTAGTTAAGCGATTGCAATTTTCACACCACATATTTCTCCCCTTCCGTTTAGTATCAATCATTTCTGCAAGTTTATGACCATATTCTAGGAAATATATTTAGGATCACCAAGAACAACTTCTGGAACAGGTACGCCCTTTTCTCCATTCTTACCATTAAGGGCATCAACCAACTTCTTCAAATCATCTCTCAACCCAACAACCTCTCGGTTATTGAATTTTTGGCTAGTAGTCAAACCCTCAACACACTGCTTCAAAACAAACAAACCTGCTGCAACATTATTATCCGGTATCTCTCTCTTCAGCAAAGCAACAGCCTCTTCAACCTTCAAATCACAGCTAATCTTCCTTTCAAGCCTAACCGTATCCTCATCCTTCTGGTAAACTCTCTCTATCACTTCAAAAAGCTGCTTCTTAGTCAAACAAGTTATTTTCCCATCCAACCGCTTACCAGGATAATCTTTATTAGTTTCAAAACTCGTCAAAGTAATCCCCACATCAACAACATGGCTTGTTGCATGTTCCATCAAATCCAAAACCCTGTTGATAGCAAACAACAAAGTATCCTTACTCATACCAGGAACATCACAGCTAATCTTCCCACTCAAATTCCTTCTCTGCTTACCAAACTGCAAAAACAACTTCACACCACCAGTAAATTCCGTAATATCACCTATCTTAGCGAACCTTCGCAAAAACGGAGCATCAACACTAAAAAAAACACAATGAACAACTACTTGTCCTTTAATCATACCGTATAGTATATTGCTACAATAGTAACTTGGATATGGTTGCAAAATTAGCTCTCTTTGGTATAATCTCCTTAGGTAACTTTTGACTGTAGGGTACTTTATATGGGTCATATTCATTATTTGTTTATATACTTGCATTGGAGTAAGCGGTTCACTGCTTTCCTCAATGGTTTTAAGAATCAAATTTTGCGGAGTAATAACCCGCAACCGTTGCATCTTAGGTTGCAAATCCTTCAAAAATTTTTTAGTCTAGTGGATAGAGTTTTATGCTAAAAGTTGTTGATCCTAACTGCTGAAGAGTCGGTAAACGGTATGCTGGAACTTCAATGAAAACAACATCATTTTTGCCTACATGAAAAGTCCTACTCTTTTGCTTACTTGGTTTTTTCATAGTTACTTTAGTCTATAGGATTTCCGTAGTTTTTCAATGATAGCTTCTCGTATCCAAGTGCTTTTAGGCTCAGGAATAGCATCTTTTACCTCACTTGGAAGCTTAACAGGAACAACTTCTGTACACTTCAAACATGCCACATTTTCAGGTATACCAACATAGCTACTCTTTAATGGTTTTACCCTAGGTTTGTTAACTTCACTCATTTTCTGTTCCATCTAACTTTCTGAGCATACTTCATGTTACAGCTTTGGCATCTACCGGACTTGTTACTAGAACATATATGCGCTCCACAAGGACACATATTTTTGTATTTTTGTTTTTTTGAAGTATGAAACAAAGGTTCCACAGTAATTTCAGCCATTTTAGATGTTTAGCAGTAGAGCTTCAACGCATTTTTTATGACGAAGTTTTGTGCCACAACGATTCCGGTATGAAACAACTTTATCGTTAGGTTTCAATTTTTCTCCACAAGTATGACAGATCAAAGACCATCCTTTAGTTTCTAGTATCTTAAAAGTCCTAAACGTAAGTTCATAGCTGTTACTCAATGTTTCCGTTATGAACTTCACTCATGAGTTGTTGCATGTTTTGTAGCCACTGGAAACCTTTAGCAGTAATCTTAACATATTTTCCGTTATACCGTTTTTTATAAGTTAATGTTATAAAATCCGATTCTAACAATTCTTCTATAAGCTGATTGCCTCTAAAAAGACTCAAACCAGCAGCACCAGTAACCCTGTAACGTGGGCGATCAGGATAACTGTTAATAGCATCAAGAAGCTCCACAACCTGTTCAAATCTTCCTCTGTGCATCTTATCGGTGATCGTCAAAAGCTGTTCTTTTAGTAAAGTATTCTCTGTTAGATTCTAAGTTCAAATCCTGTTTATGCTGACAGAAACCAGGTTTCAAACAATCTTTGTTTGGTCCCTTTTTTAGACAGAACCGATTAGTCAAGCACTTCATTTTTTTAAGAATACACAGTTAACCTTGTGGGAAATTGGAACGGAGTAGGTGAGTGGTGTAAGAAACAGGTAAAAAATCAAATAAAAAACCTGTCTACTCGTTGCCGAAATAGACCACCAAACACCTACTCTTTCGTTCATTTCTGCTAGTTTAGACACAGTTAACCTTGAGAGATGTTTGACCTTTTGGCAAAGCATTAACTTTCTTGACTTTGGTAGGAAAACTTAATCTATAATCCAATTCTTGACCATACACATCTTCATAAGAGCCTTCATCACCACCTTGATAACCTTTCAAATACTCTGTAACTCTAGCATCAAACTGAACCAATTCACCCTCCAGTAAATCTAAACAATCAAATCTTTTCCCACAAGTAAACCAAAGATGGTCCGTAAGAACTTCATTAGTCAAAACGTCAGTTACATCTATCATAAGAACCGTTTTTAACATTCCTTTGTAACCGCTTTTAGAGCCAAATCTTTTGAAGATTCCCTGAAAAGTTCTTCTCTTAAACAGATAATTACCTAACTTTTTTCTCATTCTAATTTAGACACAGTTATTCTTGAGCAGTAAATTTAGGGAAACCAAGTTCTTCCAGTAGTTCATCTATTTGGCATTGTCTCGCTATTTCTCTCATAATCCACTCTTCTTTAGTGTAACCTTCTTGATTCTCATAAGGCAACATTGGATGTCTATGACTAACAATCCATTTAGCAACAATCTTCAAAACTTTTCTAGCCCATTCTCTATCAGAATCTTTCTGATCTTCCGTTAAAGAAAAATAAGGCATGTTTGAAAGAGTTACCCATCTAGTCCATAAAAGTTCATCAGCTACTTTAAGTTGATATTGTATCCAATGGGACCATTGATTATGTTCAAGTTCTGATAGTTTTTCTAACAGTTTAGACATTTAACCTTGAAAATCTTCCCACCATGCTTTACGAAGAGTTTTAATCCTAACTTCAGTAAACTTTTCTAGCTCCACTATCAATTTCTTAGTATCTGCTAGTTTTGGTTCAGGTAACTTACAACCATGATTAGCGTACCCAACATAAACAAACTCTGGATTAATTTGAAAAACCCAAGATAGTAAAATGCTAGAAAATTGTAGAATCGGTTCAATAGTTACAAATTTACGTTTATGTTTGACATCTTTAAAAGCGAATGTTCGGAAGAAAGGAATAGGTGCTTTAGAAATTCTCTCATAGTTTTTGAACAAAGATGGAGTATAATATAATCGTCTATCTGTTTCTAAAGTAATTCCAAGAACAACATTATCAGTAAATTTTAGATGTTGAAAAACTTCTGGGTTTTTAGTTTGTATAAGAAAGGTTCGGTCATAATATTTTTCTGTGTATTCTATCGCTTTAGTCCATTGTTCATCAGAAGCAAAAGCAGGATCGCCACTAGAAGGAAAGAAAATAAATTCTTCACCGTTTGTTTTTGGTGGAGATTTTAGCAATCTATCAAGATGAGCATGTGGAGTAAAAGCGTAACAGTCTTTGCAGTTGTGAAGTTGTCTTTTCATTTGAGCTTGAAAGCTAGGTTTACAGTAAACGCAGTTATGTTCACAACCTACAAACCAATTAAGGCTTTTTCGGCTCTGAGTGTACATGTGGTTTTGTTTCTGCAACATTACAGGGTTAACCTTGTGCAAGGAAACAACGCTAACCTAGCAGAACCTGTTTTGCCCTGTCAACGATGTCAAGTTTGCATAATTTACGGTGCTGATTCATGTAGCTGCTAGAAAATATTTTTCCGCAGTTATCGCATATAGTGGAAGTTACAAGTGTATGTTTGTTTATCATTTTTTCTTCCAAACTCTATTTCCAATATAAGTGTAGCCTTCATTCCATAATTTAGCGTCAATCTTTCGCCACTCATCTTTAGGAAGATTACGAGTTAACCTAACCGTGTTTTCTGCATATTCCAACAAAGGAGGGTTCTTGATAATTTCGGGAGTAGCTTGTTTGCTAAAAAAAGTTGTTTGAAGCTGATACTCAGAAACATTAGTTTTTTCTCTTCGGATACGATCTACATTATGTTTTCCAAATTCGGGTTTACGCAAATGCCTTAACTGAGCTTGAATACTGTTTTCAGGGTCCATAACCTCATATTTATCAAAAATTGCGTCCTGAATCTCAGAAACAGTTCTCCATTTACGATCCTTCATGATGTTGTAAATTCTACGAATCTGACCAGTTAATCTTGCACCGTCCCTTTCTTGGTCAAAGTCTGCACCCTGAAAAGTTAAATCCTGTGGAACCTGAATCATCTTTTCTGTAATCTACTCAGAATCTTAGCAACCAACCGTTTACGGCTTAGATCAATCTCCAAAACTCCTCCATCCATACATTCAAGGCAGACATTAAATTCAACCTCAATTCCGTCATGAAAAACAAACTTACAAGGACAAACAGCCTTAACCTGATCCCCGCAGCAATCACAGAACAGATAGTTTTCCAAGTTATCCAAACAAAGCATCTGCAATAGCCAAAACTAAACCGCTAACGGCTGTAGCTAATCCCCACATGAAAGGAACAAAACTTACAAAAACGCTCAGGATCATCCAGAATGTTCCACCAATCAGAAACGCCACTGACAGGATCATTCGGAAAGTTATTTCTTCTGGAGATACCATCTTATCTAGCTTACTCATCTTCAAGGTGAAAAGGGCAATAATGAGTGTCAATCACTCCAGGTTTACTACATTCTCCCCGATAAAAGAAGTCACAATCCGGGTTAGCACATTTTCTGTGATTCATTCTCCGATAACCATTAAAAAGAACCTGAAGATTCTGTTGTTGTAGAGTCTGGTCCACATATCTACAATGTCATTGTTAGAAAGTTTATCCTTACTCATTTTTCAATATTAGAAGTATATTCTTGCAGTTCAATAGTATCTTTAAAACTCACAGTTGTAATGGTGACATTATCACCGATATGAAAAATCGCCTCTTTTTCCACTTGACCAAAAACTTCTCGTTCTATTTCAAACTCGCCAAAGGAAACTCTTCTTTCTTCAGTTCCATTAACAATAACAAAATCGTAAGTGTCTGGAGTGTCAATGATCCACAACCAGTTTTCATTATGTTTTATGTCAGTTATAGTGCCATTGAAGTATTTTGGAATACGAGATTCTTGTACCCCGTCAGTAATAGGCATTATCACATAGATTCCAACAAATATTATAATCACTAAAATGATACCATATTTTAATCCAGGAAAGAAGTTATCCCAATTAACAAAGTCAGGTTTTCTCATTTTTTCAAGGTTAGCACTCTATTCTTCAGATTTGTCAGCATCTTCCCACATGAAACTCTTCAATTCTTTCCGTAACTGTTTAACTTCTTGCTCAAATTCTTCCTTAGACAATTTCTTACAGTCTTTCATTGTTTCAAGTTTAGTCCCTTATTCTTGCTGTTTCTTTTCTGCATCCTTCTTCTTTTTCAGCAATTCTGCCAAATATTTTTCCGAATCTTCCAGAAACTTGTCTTTAGTTTTTTTGTTTTTTTCACTCATTTTCGTTTACCGCAAATAATACATTTCTTCTTTGTCTCAACCATCTGCCCACTAGAAGAGTCATAGGTTCCTCCTACTTTTCTCCATTGATGTTTATGGTTTTTCAAGGAAAGTTCCCTAATATTGTGGCTGTTAATCATAGTTATTGAGTCTAGTAAGACGATTTACAACAATTTTTCCGTTTATGATGTCAATAGAAATCGTAATTTTATTTCCATTTTCATCATAACAGGGTATTGAAATGTTTTCAAAGCTAGTCATTTTTCTAGTTTAGTTTCCCTATTCTTGGAACCCTTGTTTTGTGACCACATGAGATACAGTAACCAGTTTCTTCATTAACATAGAAGTAATTTTGTTTACAGTTAGG